>OGYF01002161.1_pt1 | contig 15337 bp, 14 predicted proteins | sample 1576451 | NCBI WGS metagenome assembly OGYF01 (sample SAMEA3541505, study PRJEB24748) | human gut metagenome | biome: human gut; feature: human-associated habitat; material: faeces | place: China | collected 2012 | reverse complement strand
CTACCCAAGTGGGATTACGTTTTTACCGTAATTCATTTTGGGTAACAATATAAAAGGGTATGCTACCCCCCTTAGCTAAGGTTAACCTAATTTCAACATTCAACTTTGTTTAGTCAAAAAATTATACCATATCTTTTTCAAAAAGAAAAGATTTATTTTTAAAAATTATCTTTATCATTAAATGTAGCAACCCCAGCCGAGGCCGTCAACGGCCGAGATGAACGGCCCCTTTCATGCGCCGCCATTGACCGCCCCGCCCGGCCTTGCTCTGCGGTAAACAAGGCGGGCAAGGCCCAGGGGTGCTTGCTCGCCTCCTTTGCTTTTGAGAGGGTCAGCGGTCAAAATCGGCCGTAATTTGCGACCGATTTCAGCAGGGACTTGCAAAGCCTAGAATCCTTGCAACCATTGGATTTCTATGATAGTTTTTAGATACTAAAAAAACAAGGCACCCAAAATAACAGGCGGAATATTAATATTTTAGCGAAAGCTTTTCCTGTGAAACCACCTCAAATACACCTCTATATATCTGAATTTGCCGAGTGGGAATCCTCTCCCCCAAAAGCTGGGGAAGCCTTATGCGCTGCCAGCTTTATATCGTTGTAGACGATCCAAAGGGGCGTGTCAGCCGATGATTGACGGTTCAGGCGTGCAGGGAGTAGAATGAATGGGATACCGGTACCGCGGCGGCGGCCTGCGGGGGAGGGGGATAAACATGCATGATCTGCTGGCAGGGCTCAATGAGGCCCAGCGGGAGGCGGTGACCTCCACAGAAGGAGTATTCCGGGTCATTGCCGGAGCTGGCTCTGGTAAGACCCGGGCGCTGTCCTGCCGCTTCGCTTTTCTGGTGGAGGAAGCGGGCATCCTGCCGGGAAACATCCTCTGCGTCACCTTCACCAACAAGTCTGCCACCGAGATGCGCCAGCGTATCCACGCCCTCACCGGCGACAACGACACCGGATACATCAACACCTTCCATGGTTTCTGCGTCTCCATCCTTCAGGAGGACAGCAGCGCTGTAGGCTATCCAAAACGGTTTTTGGTCCTGGATAACGCTGACATCGACGCCATGCTCCAGATCCTCTACGAGGAGCGGGGCCTTTCCCTTCGGGATATGACCTTTCAGAAAGCCCGGGACATGATTGAGATCCGCAAGCTCGTTCAGGAGCCAGATTACTATAAGGATATGATCGATCTCTCCCTGGAGGTCCTTAGGCAGAAGTATCTGGATGCAGTGCGCCCGGCGGACATGATTTTTTACGGCTATCTCTACCAGGAGAAAAAATGCTTCGGTCTAGATTACAACGACCTTATCAAGTTCACCCTCCATATTTTCAGCCAGCGGCCGGATCTACGGGAGAAGTGGCAGCAGCGGCTGGAATACATTATGATCGACGAATTCCAGGATATCGATTGGCTTCAGTACCAGCTTATGGAGGCGCTGTGCGGATACCATAAAAACCTATTTGTGGTGGGCGACCCGGATCAGACCATTTACTCCTGGCGGGGCGCTGACATCAAATACCTCTTGGACCTGGACAAGGCTTATCCCGGTACCAGGACCATTTTGATGATAAAAAATTACCGCTCTACGCCACAGATCCTAGCGGCGGCCAACTCTCTCATCGACAAAAACCAGTACCGGATAAAAAAAGACCTCATTCCCACCCTGGCCCCCGGGGCTCCTGTCCGTTGCCATCTGGCCGATACCCAGGAAGAGGAGGCCAAATGGATGGTGGAACAACTCCGCTCCCTTCATGAGGGAGGCGTCCCTTGGCAGGACATGGCTGTCCTCTACCGGGCCCATTACGTCTCCCGGGCGGTGGAAGAGGCTTTTCTTGGCGCCCAAATCCCCTATGCCATCTATAGCGGCGTACAGTTTTATGGCCGCATGGAGATCCGGGACGCCATCGCCTACCTGCGTATGCTGGTCTACCGGGACGACCTCTCCTTTCTGCGGGTGGCCAACGTGCCCAAGCGAAACCTGGGTAAGCGCCGCATGGCGGCCCTCCGGGACTATGCCGCTGCCCACGATTGCACCCTGTACCAAGCCCTTTTGGACAACCTGGAGGAGGAGCTTTTTCAAGGCACCAAAGCCCGACAGCTTGTAAACCTCGTGGAGAGCCTCTCCGCCCAGGCGGAGGGACGGCCGGTCTCTGAGGTGCTCACTGCCGTGCTCCAGCAAAGCGGCTACGAGCGGATGCTCCGAACAGAGGGAAGCCAGGAACGGCTGGACAATCTGGCCGAGCTCAAGCAGGCCATCTATACATATGAAACCACCTGCGGCGAGGAGGTCACCCTGGAGCATTACCTGGCCCACGTGGCCCTCCTCGCCAACAGCGATACCGGCGAACGAGGGGACAAGGTGCGTATGATGACCATCCACGCCGCCAAGGGGTTGGAGTTTCCCCACGTCTTTCTCTGCGGCATGAATGAAGGGATCTTCCCCTCTCGGAAGGTGCGCACCCGCCAGGCCATGGAGGAGGAGCGGCGGCTGGCCTTCGTGGCGCTGACCCGGGCGGAACAGGGCCTCTCCCTCTCGGCTGCCGGCGGGCGGAATTTCGACGGCGCCCCCCGGTATCCCTCCCGGTTCCTGCTGGACATCGACCCAGCCCTGCTGGACTGTACTGGGGAGTTCAGCGAAGGCCTGATCCGGGAGGCAAGGGCGGCCATCGAGAGCAGCCAGCGGGATCTGCTTGCCCAGGAGACCCTGGCTACCCTGGTACCAGGCCAACGGGTGCGGCACGCGGTGTTCGGTCTTGGGACAGTGTTGGACGTGGACCTGGAAAAGGCGGCCCACGTGATCCAGTTCGACGAATTGTCCACCCCCCGTAGTATCTCCTTTAAAGCTCGGCTGGAGCCATGCTGATGCCGGGGGAATATGCAGCCGTGCCAACGGCACGGGACTGGGGAAAGAACAACCGGTAAATGGGGCGGCCGTCCCATAGATGGCTAAGGCGGAGACGCCCAAAGCCTGTCGGCCCTATGGTGGGGTGCGATTTTGCTACAAAGCAACCGAGGCGCCCCTAACAACAGCCGAAATATTTGTGAACGCTTAGCCTGAGCGCGCCCCGCAAATACATTTCTCTATATCTGAAACTGCCCAGAGGAATCGCAAACGAACAAACCCCGCAAGGAGCTCAATTTTCCAATTGCGGGGTGGATGGTTTATTTCCGTAAGCCGGTGTGGGGATTGCGGCATTTATCGTTGGGGCGCTGGGAGACAGCCTATAAGGCTAGCCCACATTCCAAGGCCAACGTCATATATTTTTCAGCCTGGGGAAGTCCGTGTAAGGCTAAATCCCGAATCTCCCAGGTATCCTTGCTAAGGCTATCCGCGCCATATAGAAATTGAATAAAGGGGATATTCCTATATTTCGCCACCGCCAACATGGAAGCGCATTCCATTTCTACGGCTAAGCAGCCTTCTTGCCTGCGCTCTTGGATGGCGGCTTTGGTTTCCCGGTAGATCCCGTCAGACGTCCAGGTTTTCCCCTTAATATAGGAATAACCCAGGCTTGCTAAAACATGCTCCACCGCTTGGATGGAAGCTGGCGCTGCCTCGATTTCCGGCGCGGAAGCAAGGTAATGATAGCTCGTCCCCTCGTCGCGCAGGGCTGCAACAGGGATAATGATCCGATCCTTTACCTTTCCATCGTCCAGCACACCACAGGAGCCGAATAGGACAAATTTTTTTGCGCCCATGGCAATGATTTCTTCAAACCCAGCAACGCAGGCAGGGGCGCCGACCCTGGACATATAGAAGGCGATGTCTGTGTTTTTGTAACGGATCTTATAAACCGGTATGACGCCGTTTGCGGAAAAAAGTGCGCCGATTTTTTGAACCCCATCCAAGGCTGCGTACTTTTGAATAATTTGCTCTGAAAAAGTGGAAACGCATATCTCTGGAAACTGCGCGATCGCCTTTGTGGTATCAGCGGGGTTGAATAAAGCAGGCTCCAAGATGGCGGGACGCTGGAAAATCGTTTTCATACTTTGCGCTATCTCCTGACGAACAAAAAGTAGAGGGCCATGTATGGGGTGCGAACATACCTGGGGCGAGGGAACTACGAGGGAAAGAATTGGCAAAATAGCTCTGCCAGATAGGCTTCCCCAGCTTTGCAAAATTCATTATAATTGCCAATCAGCGCTTGGCCCGTAGGGGTCACGGAGGAAGCGCCCCCTGTTTTGCCCCCCCGGGTGCGCTCCAAAACGGGACAGCCAATGTTTTGCTCTATGTTGGCGATGATCTTGCGGCCCTTGGTATAGGAGATCCCCATGCAGCGGCAAGCATCTAACAGGGAGCCCAGCTCTTGGGTCAATTGCAGCAATTGATGGGCGCCTGGGCCATAGAAAAGGGTTTTGCCCAATAGCTGAAAGCGAAAGGCAGGCCGGAGGGTTTCTTGCCAATGGGAAAGCACCTGCTGGCAAGCGTCGCGATCCTGGACGTGGGCCAGGACCCCTTCGTCCTCCACTTCCAGGAGCGTGCGGGGCACCCCGGCAGCCCGGATGGCGCCGGCCAACCCATGGTCGCCCTGATAGGACAGGATCTGGGGGATCAAGCCTGCGGCCATACGAATGGGATGGCCTGGCCGCCCCTGGTAGACGGGGATGCAAAGGTCGCCGTTTGCGTTCAACAACTGGCGGACCGTTTCTACGGAAAACAGGGGGATATCGGTATGGACGATCAAAACGGCCCCGCACTTACCTTGCAAAAAGCGTAATCCAACCTTAATGCTATCCAGCATCTCGCCGTCTTTCGAGCTGCGCAAAAAGGAAACATTCATATGGGGGGCCAGCTTTTCCACGCGATCCTCATCGGCGCCGCAAACGACGACCCGCTCCACACCCGCCTGCTGGAAGGTCAAAATGCAGCGTTTTATGGCGTTTGTGTCGCCCACTTTTTTCCCGGGGTCAAACTGGCGTTGTTCCCGGGCTTTTCCTGCGGCAATGATCAAAGCAGCCGTCATTGGCAGTACCTCGATGGATTTATGCACGTTCTATAGATCGATAAAAAAATTATATCATACATGTTTGGAAACACAATAAAAACATGCCCGAAGGCAAAGGCCTTCGGGCATGGTACCGGCTGACGGGAACTTAAAGGGTGCCGTTGTAAAGCTGTGTGAGTTGTTCGTCCGTAAGCTCCACGTGATAGAAGAGCTGGAAGAATTCCCGCACCGCTTCATCCACGTCATAGTCCAGGTATTCCGGATAGATCAGGCCGGATAGCCAACGCATACCGACGATGCGGTTGGGTCCCGGAGGCCGGTCCACCCAGCTGAAAGGCGCATTGGGGGTACCGTAGACCGCCCCGTTTTGTACGGCTTTTAGGGTGGCGAATAGGGGATCAGCCAGAATGGCCTCCGCCGCGGCGCTGCCGGTCATATCCGCCTTAGGTTCTCCGTTGACGATGATCACATCCGGGTCCCAAGCCAGCAGCTGCTCCGCTGAGATCTGCACCCGGGAACCGTCGCCCAGCTCTAGATCCGCCACATTGACGGCGTTTACCAGGTCGATGATCTGGCCATGGGAAGAACCGGCGGGGGCGGTTTCTAGGGAATCTTCACCGTTGCCGTAGTAAATGCGCACCTTTTCTTCATCGGGGATATCCAGGCTGGAAATGGCGTTGAAGGTCTCCTCCGCGTAGGCGGCCAGAGCCTCCGCTTGCTCTTCCACACCGAAGAGCTCCCCCATAAACCGGTAGACTGCCGGCGCATCCAATAGGTCGGAGCTCACCATCACCACCGGTACCCCCAGCTGTTCCGCCAGGGCGTCGGATGCATCGATACTTCCGTCATTGATGCTGGTCACATTCAAGGCGATGGTGGGGCCCGCTGCAATTACCGCTTCATAATTCACGGCGTCCCCCTGGCCGAAGTTGGGCAGGTCATGGTATTGCTCCAGGATGATGCTCTTTTCAATGTCATTGAGCGCATAATTCCACCCCAATAGCTTATCCGGAACCAGGGTGTACAGATAAATTGCCGCCGCGGGGCCTGTGGAAAATACGGATTCGATCTCCAGCGGCACCGTCATGGTACGACCGGCCATGTCGGTGATCTCCCGTTCCTGGGGCGCGGCCTCCTCCGGCGGAGCAACCGCATCTTGGGCCGTTTCCGCCCCAGCCGCTTCCTGGGTGGGGACGGCCTCGGCGGAAGCCGCCGGCCCGGCGCTTTGGGCGCAGCCGGATAACAGCATCGCCAGCGGCAACAGCAGGGCAAGGAGCAACGCAAGCCCTTTTTTGTTTCTTCGCATATACAGGTTACACCTCTTTCCTTGCTTTGGTTGTAGGTGGGTTTTTGTAGCCTGGCCAGGCTTTATAGAACAGCCATCGGGGCGCTGCCCATGGGGCTGCCGTCCCTGCTTGCCGGTTCTCAATGATAGAAAAACTGAAATTGACAATTGGAGCGGAATATGCCATACTATCGATATACTTATAAAAGCGATTCGCTTTTTTAAGAATATCGGTTACATGAGAGAACGTATCACAAATTTATTATTCTGTCAAGAGAAGAATTTGGAGGAAGCGGCATGGAGACCCAGCCCAGAGAGGCCGCCCGTTCAAGGCGCCGGCATTATCGTTTGATCCTTGTGGGATTGGGCTTGGCATTGGTAGCGGCAGTTCTGCTATCCTTCTGGGTCGGCTATTTTCCCCTTGCCCCCCGGGAAGTGCTGCATGCATTTTTGTCCCGTTTTGGGTATCAGGGCGAGCTTCGGCCCCAAGCCGCCACTATTTTTTGGAATATCCGCCTGCCTCGCATTTTATCCGCGGTGTTTATCGGGGCCTCCTTATCGGTGGCGGGGGCCACTTATCAGGGCATGTTTCGAAACCCCCTGGTTTCCCCGGATATCCTGGGGGTGTCCTCGGGCGCCAGCTTGGGGGCGGCCTTTGCCATCCTCAATGGGGCGGCCAATTGGCTGATCCAGCTGTCGGCCTTTACCGGCGGCGTGGCGGCGGTGGCTTTTTCCTATCTGATCAGCCGCAAATCCGCCCATTCCCAGATTTTGAGCCTGGTGCTTACCGGCTCCATGGTTATGGCCCTGTGCAACGCGGGGGTCACCATGATCAAGTATGTTTCCGACCCCAACGACGTATTGCAGCAGATCACGTTTTGGCTCATGGGGAGCCTTACCAAGACGGATATGGACGCCTTCCGTTGGAGCGCCATCCCCATGGCCTTGGGGCTTGCCATCATCCTGCTGCTGCGCTGGCGATTGAACCTGCTCACCTTAGACGAAGAGGAAGCCCGCACATTGGGCATTCATGTGCGTGGGTACCGGCTGATCTTTATCGTTGCGTCCACCCTGCTCAGCGCCGCGGCGGTTTGCCTGGGCGGGCTGATCGGCTGGGTGGGGTTAATGATCCCCCATATGGCCCGGGCGCTGGTGGGGGTGGATTACAACCGGCTGATCCCTGCCAGCGCCATGCTGGGAGCGGCTTATTTGGTGCTGATGGACGATGTTGCCCGGTCCCTCCTTTCCCTGGAACTGCCCTTAGGGGTGGTTACCAGCATCATGGGGGCGCCATTTTTTGTATATTTGATCATCAAACGAAAGGAGCGGGATTGATATGCTGTTGGAAGTGGACCAGGTTTGGGGAGGCTACCATGGGGTGGACGTGGTCAAAGGCGTAAGCTGTAGCGCCGGCCCTGGGGACGTCCTATGCCTGGTGGGACCCAATGGATGCGGAAAGACCACCCTTTTCCGGTTGCTATTGGGCATTTTGCCCATCTCCGGCGGCTGCATTCGGCTGGAGGGAAAGGACTTGCGCACCTATTCCCCCCGGGAGCTGGCCAGGGAGATCGCCTATATCCCCCAATACCATACCCCGGTCTACGCCTATAGCGTACTGGATGTGGTGACCATGGGCCGGGCGGCCCGGTTCTCCCCCTTTGAGGCCCCTAAGGCCGCCGACCGGGAGGCAGCCTTTGCAGCCCTGGAAAAGCTGAATGCGGCCCATCTAGCCAACCAGAAATATACTTCCTTGAGCGGCGGCCAGCGGCAGCTGATATTGATTGCCCGGGCCATATGCCAGGCTGCCAAGATCTTCGTGCTGGATGAGCCGGCGGCCAATTTGGACTATGCCAATCACCAGCTTTTGATGGAGGTGGTGGTGGAGCTGGCGAAAAAAGGGTATTGCGTGGTCATGTCCACTCATAGCCCGGAGCATCCTGCTTCCATCGGTACCAAGGTATTGCTGATGGGACAGGGCCGTGCAGCTGCCTTCGGTTCGCCGGAGACGGTGATCACCCCGGCAAATTTACAGAGGGTCTACGGCATTGAGATCGATGTGGCTACCATTTCCGACCGGTATGGGAAAAAACGAACCATTTGCCTGCCGGTAAAAGAGGCGGCGGCTTCGCCGGCGTAAGGGAGAGGGAAGATGATGGGACAGGAGCAAGCCCTGTGGGGGTTGGGGACGGATCTGGCATACTTTGCAGCCATGCAGGAATCCCAGCCAAAGGACCGGCCGGACCATTCGGCAAAGAAGTGGGACCAGCGGGCGGAAGCCTGGGAAAAGGAGCGGCGGGAGAAGCAAAAGGGGGATGCGCGGGTGCGCAGCGCCGTGGCCTATTTGGAGAAGCAGGGATTGTTGCAGCCGGATTTTCATGTGGCGGACGTCGGCTGCGGTCCGGGGCGGTTTGCGGTGGCCTTTGCCCGGCGGGTCCGCTGGGTCACAGGCTTTGACCTTTCCCCCAGGATGATCCACTATGGCCTGGAATATGCCCGGCGGGAAGGGGTGGCCAATTTGACCCTGCAAGCGTTGGATTTCCAAACCTTGGAGGTGGAAGCGGCAGGATTGCGCCGGGCCTTTGACCTGGTATTCAGCTCCCTGACCCCCGCCGTCCACGGCCAGGCAGGGCTGGAGAAGATGATGGACATGAGCCGGGCCTATTGTTGCAACATTACCCATTTATATCATCGCAATTCCATCTGCCGGCAGCTTCAAGAAGAAGTGTTCGGCATCCCCCCTGTATCCCCTTGGGGCGGGCGTTGGTTTTATTCCCTGTTCAACCTGCTATTGCTTCGGGGGTATCTTCCCCAGACCTCCTATGACCGGCAGCTGGAGGCGCGGCGTTTTGTCCCCAGCCAGGATTATGCAGCCATGCTGCTGGAACGCGTCCTACCCCCGGCGGAACGGACGGAAAAGAATCAAGCCCGCATCTTTGCCTGGCTTCAGGAGCATACCGATGGGGAAGGGATGCTTACCGAGACCAGCGAAGCCTGTTACGGGCGCATCCTATGGGATGTGCGGGACCGCATCTCAGAAGCCGGATAAAACCAACATGGAGGCATGACCTATGACATCCCTACCTACCCGGGCCCAGGTGTTGGAGACGTTGTTGCAACGCTGGGATCCCGTATCGCAAACCGAGACCATCCCCGTGGAAGCGGCGCTAGGCCGGGTATTGACTCGGGATCAGTATGCCCAGGCGACCATTCCCGTAGCCCGGGCATCCGCCATGGACGGGGTAGCGGTATGCGCCGTCCGGTTTGGGCAGGGTATGCCGGACACGGCAGGCTGGAAGCTGGGGGTGGATTTTTGCCGGGCGGATACCGGCGACGACTTTGACGACCGCTTTGACGCGGTAATCCCCATCGAACGGGTACAAATATCCGAAAAGGGCCAGCTGACCATCCTGGGGGATATGCAGGTGCGGCCTGGGGACAACATCCGGCCCAGGGGCAGCGCCATCCGAACGGGGGAGCTGGTAGCCAGGAAGCACCGGCAGCTTAGGCCCTTTGACCTGGCCTGCCTGGCCATGGGGGGCATCGCCCAGGTGGAGGTTTATAGGAGGCCCCGGGTTGCCTTTATCCCCACGGGCAGCGAGCTGGTACCCTTGGGAGCGCCGGTGGGCCGGGGTCAAACCATCGATAGCAATACCCTTTTGGCCCAGGCCATGCTGACGGAAATGGGGGTGGAGCCCTTGTGCTATCCCATAGTGCCGGATCAGCCTGGAGCCCTGGCCGAGGCCCTAGAGCAGGCCCTGCAAGCAGCGGATATTCTACTGCTCAACGGCGGTTCCTCCAAGGGAGCGGAGGACTATAACGCCCGGCTACTGGAAGAACGGGGCGCAGCCTTGTTCCACTGGGTAGTCGCCGCGCCGGGGAAGCCCCTGTGCGTGGGCCTCATACAAAATAAGCCGGTGATCAACCTGCCCGGCCCGCCCATGGCGGCGCTCTATGGAATGGATTGGTGCGTCCGTGCCATGGTCCATCGGCTGCTCCACAAGCCCATGCCCCGCCGGCAGACCATACAGGGGATATTGACGGAGCCCATCCAAGCCCCCAAGGATATGGAGATCCTGTGCATGATGGAGGTACAGCCCACCCAGGAGGGATATTTGGTGAAGCAAAAGCCCTGGCGGGGGGGCAGCATGGCGGATGCCCTGGGGGCGGGCGCGGTGTACGTTACGGAGCTGGGGCGGGAGGTTTGCCCGGCGGGGGAAACCTTGGAAGTAACCCTTTTGCGGGGCTTAGAGGATTTTTAGTATGGCGCGGCATCTGTTTTTCACCGGGGAAAAGGGCGTAGGCAAAACCACCCTGCTAAAAGGGCTGCTGGCGCAATACCAAGGCCCGGTCGGCGGCTTTTTTACCCTGAAAACAACCGGCGTACGACCGGGGCGGTATACGGTGCATCTGTTGCGGCCAAACCAGGGGGAGAAGCCCAGGGAAGAAAACCTGTTGTTTTGCTGCGGGGACCCTGTCGATTCCCATATTGCCGCCCGGTTTGACGGGCTGGGCTGCGCCGCATTGGCGGCGAAAGAGGACGCCGGCTTGCTGGTGATGGACGAAATTGGGCCCCACGAGCAGGAGGCCCAAGGTTTTTGTAGGGCGGTATTCCAGGCCCTGGACGGGGAGACGCCTATCCTGGGGGTGCTTCAACGGGCGGATACCCCCCTGTATGCCCGGATCGCCAACCATCCCCAGGTGCGCCTGGTGGAGGTGACCCGGGAAAATCGGGACGGGCTGGCCCATATGCCCATTTGCCTGCGCCAAGAAGGGATCGCCTGTCCCGGGCCAAAGGCGAAAAGCAGGCCGTGACCAACCAAACCAGCAAGACCACAAGGCGCAGCCGTGTTGCACACAACCGGCTGCGCCTTTCGCATGGGGCGAGTTCCCAGCGGGCCGCGCCAAGGCTCCTCTGCGATCCCTTCTGGCCGCCCAAAGATAGGCGCGCATAGGGACCGCCGCCTTTGAAAAAGGCCCCTTTAGGGGCGGCGGCATAGGAAACCATCGCCCTGAAGGGGGCATATTTGGGCAGCTGCATTGTCATCGTCGGGAGGAATACCGCAGCGGGTATGCCTCCCTCCTCTTTCGCGCATCTGCCGCAAATCCGCCCCCTTCAGGGGCGCAGCGTCCATTTCCGTCCCATTTGTTCCGGCGCAAGGCGGGCGGCCGCAGGCAGGGCGGGTCCCCTTCCAAGGCCGGCCAACACAGCGCCAGGGCGAATGGGGCCGAAATGGACGGATGTTTTCCTATGTCACCGCCCCTTTAGCCGGGGCTTTGCATGGATAAGGGCGCCCGGCCGATCATAGCCGGGCGCGAAAGGCGTTCCTTATTGCCTCTGAGCGGGGGCCTTCGTGGCTGTTTCATAGTCTTGCAGGGATACCGGCTCCTGCCATAGGGTACCGGTATCCTGGCCGGGCGCCTCTATAGCCAGATGGCTGAACCACCCCTCCGGGCCGGCGCCGTGCCAATGCTTGACCCCGGCGGGAATGTTCACGCAATCCCCAGGCAAGAGCTTTTGGGCGGATTTTCCCCATTCCTGATAATACCCCTGGCCTGCCACGCACAGGAGGATCTGCCCGCCCCCTTGGGCGGCGCGATGGATGTGCCAATTGTTCCGGCAGCCGGGAGCAAAGGTCACATTAAAGATGGGGATCTGGCCGGTAGATATGGGAGCCAAATAGCTTTGCCCGGAGAAATATTGGGCATACCCATCGTTGGGCTGGCCAATGGGGAAGCACATTTGGGCGGCGTGGGCTGCCATGGGATCGGTTGCTTCCTCTGGAGAAGTCCATACCTCCTTCGCCAGGGAAAATGCCGCCCAGGCTTTGGGCCACCCGGCGTAGAAGGCTGTGTGGGTGATGACGCCGGCGATCTCCTCCCGGGTCACGCCGGCCCGCTTGGCATTTTCCAAATGGTATTGTAAGGAAGAATCGGTGACGCCTGCGCTCACCAGGGCGACTAGGGTGATGATGCACCGCAGCTTATGGTCTATGCAGGGATCGTTCCAATCCTCCCCGAATAGGATGTCATCGTTGTAGCGGGCAAAGGCCGGGGCAAACTCCCCTAGAGCATCCCGGCCGGCGGTTTGGACAATCTTTTCCATGATAGGGCCTCCTTTATTGCAGATATTGTAAGAAGAAAGTTGCGATCCGGTCAAAGGGGATCACGTCTCTTCGATCGTACAGATCGGTATGGCTAGCCCCGGGGATCAGCAGCAGTTCCTTGTTATCTCCGGTCAGCTTAGCAAAGGCATCCTTACTAAAGTAACAGGAATGGGCCTTTTCTCCATGCACCATCAGAACGGCGGAACGGATCTCGCTGCTGTATTGGAGGATGGGCATATTGAGGAAAGACAGGGCGGAGGTGATGTTCCAGCCCCCATTGGAATTCAGGGAGCGGGGATGATACCCGCGGGGCGTTTTATAATAGGCATAATAATCCTTCAGGAAGGCAGGGGCGTCCTGGGGGAGGGAGTCCGGCACGCCGCCCGCCAAGGCATAGCTGCCGTTTCGATAGTCGATGGTCCGCTGGTCACACATGGCCTTGCGCTTTTCATAGCGGGCCTGTGGGCTGTCCTCGCTGTCAAAATAACCTTTGGCGTTGACCCGGGTCATGTCGTACATGGTGGAGGCCACGGTGGCTTTGATGCGAGTGTCCACGGCGGCGGCGTTCAGGGCCATGCCGCCCCAGCCGCAAATGCCCAAGATCCCGATTCCCTCCGGGTCAACGTCCGGTCGCACGCAAAGGCAGTCCACCGCGGCGCAAAAGTCCTCGGTATTGATATCTGGGGAGGCCACATAACGGGGGTAGCCGCCGCTCTCGCCGGTATAGGAGGGATCAAAGGCAATGGTCAGAAAGCCTCGCTGTGCCAATTCTTGGGCATATAGGCCGGAAGCCTGTTCCTTCACAGCCCCAAAGGGGCCGCTTATGGCGATGGCGGGCAGTGTTCCGTCCGCCCCTTTGGGACGATATAGGTCGGCTGCCAGCGCAATGCCATAACGGTTGTGAAAGGTGATCTTTTCGTGGGCCACCGTTTCGCTTTTGGGAAAGGTTTTATCCCAGCTGGAGGTCATAGATAAGGTTTCTTGCATGGGTAGGGTCTCCTTTTTAATGGTTGGTTTATATGGGTTCCCGGGTTCCCGTAGGGATCGCCTGGATGCCGGCCTTTTAAGATGCCGGAGGCCTCCCCAAAGGAAACGGCTACAGGTTAGTCGAAAGAAAAGGTAACGCGCACATCCGCCGGTCCCAGCAACGCCATAAGGTCTTGCTGCGATATGCCGTCTATCCTGCCAAGGCGGGTGAGGGAATAGCTGTTTTCCCCATAGTAGATCACCACTTGCTGGCCCTGGTATAGGATCAAATCGCCCGGCTGAGCGGTTATGTCCTCGTTGGTTTGCACCAGGGCCGTCGTCAGGGGGCCAACTTTTTCAAAGCCGCCGTAGTCAGCCATCTCCACGGTGACAGGGCCTTGCGCCAGCAGGTCGGCAAAGGCTTTTGCGGAGGGATTGTCCGCCAGGGTAGCGGATAGGATGGAATCGCCCACCTGGATTTGGATCTGAACCGGCTGGGCCGCCGATGGCTGGGGCATTGGAGAAGAGGCGGCCGAAGGCGGGGCGCTGGGGACAGGCGCCGACAGGGAAGGGGAACCCTCCGGATGGCCGGAGGCTGCGCAAGCCCCCATGCTGAAGGGAAGCAAACATAACAGAAGCATAACCAAGGGTTTTACCATGGATGGGCCGCCTCCTGACCGTTTCGCAAGCAATAGAGTAGATAGTCCAGACACGCTAGCTTTTTTTGTTCCTCGTGCACCGCCGCAAGCAACCCTTTACGATGGGCTGTAAGGGCCTGGTAGGCTTCCTCTCGCAATCCTGCCTCCAGCAGGACCGCGACTGTATCCGCGGTTTTTGCATCGCAGCCAGCATCCAAGAGGGCTTCCTGCAAGGTGCTTTTAACCAGTTCCAAAGCATCACGTCCTTTCTGGGTTTATCGTAAACGAAAGGCGGATAAATATCAAATACATATACAATATCTCAATCCATACTTGAAAAGTATGAAATTAAGGAAATATAATGGTGTCAGAAGGGAGGGAAGTCGATGGACATCCGTAGCCTGGAATATTTTTTGGCAGTGGCCCAGGAGGAAAGCATTACCCGGGCGGCGGAGGTGCTGCATATGACCCAGCCGCCCCTATCCCGGGAGATGAAGGCGTTGGAAGGGGAGCTGGGCAAGCAGCTGTTGATCCGGGGCAGCCGCAAGGTCACCCTGACGGAAGAAGGGATGCTCTTACGGCGGCGGGCAGAGGAGCTGGTGGGGCTCATGGAAAAGACCCGCATGGAGATACAGGCATCCGGGGAACTGGTGGCGGGGGATCTGCATATCGGGGGCGGGGAAACCTTTGGCATGGAGCTCATCGCGCAGACCGTACAGCGGCTATGCAAGCGGTATCCCCTTATCCGGGTCCATCTATACAGCGGCAATGCCCAGGACGTATTGGAGCGGCTGGATAACGGCCTATTGGATTTCGGCCTGGTCATCGATCCAGCGGACCTGAAAAAATACGATTATCTCAAGCTGCCATATAAGGATGTTTGGGGATTGCTGATGCCCAGGGACCATCCTTTGGCTGCAAAAGAGGCGGTTTGCCCGGAAGATCTGGAAGGGCTGCCCCTTTTGGTTTCCCGCCAAGCCATGGTGCAGGACGGGCTTTCCGGATGGCTGGGCGTCAACCGCCGGAGCCCGGAGATCGTCGCCACCTATAACCTGATTTTCAACGCTTCCCTATTGGTGCGGCAAGGGGTAGGTTGCGCCCTGTGCCTGGCCCATTTGGTGCCGGAGTATCCAGGGAGCCCGTTGGTATTTCGTCCCTTTGCCCCCCTGCTGGATGCAGGCGTCAGCGTGGCATGGAAAAAATACCAGGTATTCACCAAACCCGGGAGAAGGTTTTTAGAGGCGTTGCAACATGTATTGTCGGAAGGGGCATGGCCCCAGAGCCAATGGTAAACCCATAGCTGGATGCATGGGAAAAGCCGGCGGAGAATACCGCCGGCTTCAGGCTGTCGAAAAAGTGGCTTGCGCCACTTTTTCGAGGTTTTCATAGCTCCCT
>OGYF01002159.1_pt1 | contig 15343 bp, 14 predicted proteins | sample 1576451 | NCBI WGS metagenome assembly OGYF01 (sample SAMEA3541505, study PRJEB24748) | human gut metagenome | biome: human gut; feature: human-associated habitat; material: faeces | place: China | collected 2012 | reverse complement strand
GAACCAACGACCTCCGGGTTATGAGCTGCGGCGGGTTTCTCCATCCGCTGTGCCGCAGTGCTTTCCAGGCCTTTTGAGACCTGAAATCGCCCCAAACCCGAAGGTTGTTCCTCTCCGCTCCACGGGGATTTTACCCTGTCTGGGTCATAGGTTTGGGTCAGCAGAAAAAGCGGGCCTCGCCAAAGAAAGCGGTCCACTTTTCGATTACTTCACTGCTCCGGGCCTCGATGATCCGCAGGATATTCCGCAGCACCCGCTCCGGAATTTGGGAGTTGTTGTTGCACAGCAGGCACTTCCCCGCCTTTGTGATCCACACCTTTGTCGCATTGGCAGACGGCGCGCCCTTCGCTACATGGACGTGGACCGGTTCCAGGGGGTCATTCTCGTTGGCCCAGAAGTACACCCAATATGGGCCGATTTTAAAGACCTGAGGCATTCTCAAAGCCTCCCTGCCGAGCAAACTCCAAAATCAAGTGGGCGGTCGATTCAATTACTTCCTGATACCGGGCAATTTCCTCAGGGGTAAAGCCGCAGATGTCCTCCCAGCGGTACGCCGGGAGAAAGCAGGAGGCGTGATGAAATCCGTCTTTGGCATCCGGCTTTTCAATATACACCTTGACCTCGCCATTGGGGAGCGTATCGGAATGGACAATTTCCGTATCGCCGTCGATCTGCAAAAAGGGATACATCATGGGACAGCACCATCCTTTCCTGCCTGTAGAGTACCATACACAGAGGAAATTATCAACTCCAACGCTCCAGCGGAACCGCTGATATTTTCCCTTGATCCAGGTTTTCCGGGGATGTTTTTGATACGGTGTTGACAAAGAGGTGAGAAAAAATTTGTACGCTTTTCGCTCATGCCATAAGCCTTCTTCCTGCAGTTCCACCGGATTTTACCGCCCCATCCGCAATACAAAAAGTCGGTTGGGATCGCCTGTGCAGCAATCCCAACCGACTTTTCATTTGACGCCGAACCTTTATTGATCAGCCGTTCCAGACTTCCTTCACATTGGAATGGAACGGCAATACAGTCTGAAAGCAGTTGCTTTCACTCAGGAAACGTGCGTCTTTCCGGCTGGAGTGGTGGGGGAATGGAAGCCGAATGGCCTGACCCTCATCATACATTGAGGCCATGAAAGAACCGTCTTTTCTCCGGCCGGTGCCGATGATGACTGCGTCTTTTTCCAGCAGCGCACGGACAAGCGCTTGATTTTCGGGACGCTCCAGATGGGTGTCTCCTATTATCACGATGTCCGCATTGTCGATGGAATTCTGTTTCACTGCGGGATAGAAATCCGTCAATTCCCGCCTCCGATCTTCTTTCACAGATGAGCCGGTTAGGATCCTGTCCGTTATGACTTTCATGTTCTGATCCAGCCATATCTTATGGCCGGCGCAGGTCTTGTATAGAAGATACAGGATTTCCACACCCCGGCCGAAGGCCTGAACCGGCAGTATGATCCGTTTGCCGCGGGCCAGGTATTCCCGCACCTTTCCCGAGAGACGATTTCTCAGAAGAGGCGCCGTATCCAGGATCGTATCGTGCGCCATATCAAGGATCGCTACATCCGCATGCAGGTCCTTGGGCAGATCCACTGGATAGACCAGAGGATCCGGCTGAAAATCTCCGGAATAGAAGAATTTGTACCCGCTTTCGAAGCACACGTAAAACCACAGGCTGCCAGGGCAGTGTCCGCTGCTTCCGGTAATCACCTGGAAGCCCTCAAAATCCGTGCCGCTTTGGGGGGGGATATCCAATTCCCTGATTTTGTCATAGCGCAGGCCGATATGGCGGATGGTCTCCGGGCTGGCCGCGATGACGCCCTGAAAGCCCAGTTGGAGCAGGTATGGCACCGCACCCGTGTGATCCTTGTGGGCGTGGGACAAAAACAGGTAATTGATTTGCCGGGCCTCGTCCGGGGTGATGTTGGGATACGGAAGGGCATTGGTATCCAAGATGCCGCAGTCAAACATCAAAGAGCGCCCGTTCTCCTGTTTCAGCAGGAAACAGCTCCTGCCATGCTCCCCGTAGCCGCCTTTAAGCTCCAGTTCGGTCATATACGTATAATTGATCGGGCTCGATGGAAAGATACCCCTTCTGGCCTTTGTTCAGATTGGATGTGTGCAGAAACGTGACCTCCTCGCCATCCTGTGTTTTGGCCTTCATACGGTATATTCCGCCTTCAAATGTAGGCATCACGACCTGGACTGGAATGCTGTTGGGCCGTTCCGTGTCGCTGTATGCAGCGTCTTCTGCCCTGAAATATAAAGACAAACTGCTGCCGGATGCAAAGTTCAGTGCTCTCACCTGAGTGCCTGCGATGCGTGCCTCTGTATATTCGCCGTCGCTTTTGCCCGCACTGCCGCTGATATGATTGCCCGCGCCCAGCAGGCCGGCGACCACCGCTGTGGCCGGCCGCCGGTAGCATGCCTCCGGTGTTGCGATCTGGTCGATTTTCCCGTCGTTCATGACAACGATCTGGTCGGCCATGGCAAACGCCTCAGACGGGTCATGGGTCACATGGAAAACTGTTGTCTTCAGCTCTCGAAAGATCTGCGCCATTTCGGTGCGCATTTCAATGCGCAGCTGGACATCCAGGTTGCACAGCGGTTCATCCAACAGGATGATGGAAGGAGACATGATGAGAGCTCTGGCGATCGCCACCCGCTGCTGTTGCCCACCGGACAGTTCCGCCGGATATTGGTCCATCAGGCCGTTGAGGTGGAGCAAATCCACCATTTTCTGCAGGTTCTCCTCCTGTTCCTGTCTGGTGGCTTTTCTGAGCTTCAGGCCGTACAGGATATTTTCCCTGGCGGTCATATGGGGCCACAGAGCGAAGTCCTGGAACACCATATTCAGATCTCTTTTTTCGATGGGGACGATTTTGTTGGGGGAAGTGACTTCCACACCGTTCAGCAGAACATGCCCGCTGTTGATGGGAAGAATCCCAGCGATGATGTTCAAAAGTGTAGACTTCCCGCAGCCGGAGGGGCCCAGCACAGAGATGATCTCCCCTTTCTGGACATCCAGGGAAACACCCTTCAGGACTTCTTTTTTTCCGTAGCTTTTATGAATTTGATCGAGTTTTAGGATCGTTTCCATAGAATCCTGGTCACCCCTTCCTTGCTTTTCTCATATTGAGAAGTCTTTCCAGCAGCGCCATGATCGTAATGATGAAGACGCCGCTGACGATGGTCGCCGCAGCGGCATCGCCGAATTTCAGATCGTTATACGAGTCGGAGATCCACACCGGTAATGTCTCCCAGTTGGGCGGATACAAAATCGTCGTGATGGCAAGATTGAAGATGCTTCCGCCAAACGCGGACAGCACCGCTGACACAGAGCTGTTGTGCAGAAGGGGCAGAAGGATCGTTTTGATCTTCGTAAAGAATCCCGCCCCCTGCATTTCCGCCGCGATCAACAGCGATTCGGGGATTTTTGCCATGCCGGCCACCAGGATTCGATTGATCAGCGGGATCGCTGCCGCCACCACTGCCAGCACCAGGATCGCGGGCGTTCCGTACAGGTGCAGTCCGATGGGGACCAGCCATTTCTGGTTCCACACAAAGATGTATCCGACACCCAGCACGATCCCGGGGACGGCCATCGCCACAAGCGTGGTCATATCAATGGCCTTCTTCAGCGGCGTCTTGGCGTAGGTCAAGACGTAGGCGCAGCAGAACGCGATCACCAGCCCGATCACCGCCGCGATCACCGCCAGCCCCAGGGAGTGGGCGATTCCCACCAGCAGGGTGCTGTCGGCGGAGAGGATATTCTTGTAGTTTTCCAGCGTGAAGGTGAACTTGGTGAGGCTGATGGCGCTGGAGAAGGACATGACCAGGCTGGAGACGGCGGGGATGCCAATGGAGATTAGGACAAAGATCCAGACCACGGCGCTGAGGCAGACGTTCCTGCCCCGGCTCAGGCGCTGGGGCACCGCCTGCTGCGTACCGTTGTCCAGAAAGTCAAATCGCTTCGCCCCCAGCGCCTTGTACTGGATGAACATGGCCAGCACGATGAGCAGCATCAGGCACAGAGACAGCACGCCGGCCATATCGAACCGCGCGGGAGATGTACAGATGGCCGAGTAAATCGTGTACGGCAGCGTGGGATAGGAGTAGACCGCAGTGATCGTGGAGGACAAACCGTAGTCGCCCACCGTATCCATAAAGATGAGCATGGCCGCCGAGCACAGGGCGGGCAGCATCAGCGGAAGCTGGATGTCCCTCCATACCTGAAAGCCGGAGGCGCCGTTCATCCTTGCCGCATGCATGAGACGGACCGGCTCCCATTCCAGGGCGGTCCTGATGGTGATATAGGCCATGGGCCACTTGCACAGGGTCATGACGGTCACAAGGCCGGGATAGGAGAACACAAATCCGCTCATCCAGTCAAGGCCCAGCCAGGCTTTTGCCACGCCGTTTCCGGAGGCGAAATAGACCCAGCCCTGAGCCAGGATAAAACTCGGTATGATCATCAGGGCCCAGGCGGCAAGATCCAGCATCTTTGCGCCCTTGAACCGATACTTTACCCGGACCCACGCCAGGAAAGCGGCAACGATCAGTCCGCAGACCGTGGTGCCTCCCGCCAGAGCCAAAGAGTTGAAGAGAGCTTTTCTCCAGAGGGGCCTGGTAAAGATGTCCCCAAGGATCGATATATTTTCCAGGGAGAATTTGCTGATCTCCAAACCGGGGCAGACGATTTGAAAAAGTACTGCTGCCAAAGGCAGCAGTACTAATATGAATAAAATCGCAAAAACTCCGTTGCTGATCCGCGATTCACTGTTTTTCATCACTGTGCAGAATAGTCAGCGAACCAGGCCTTGATGTCCGCTTCGTTCTCGGCGCCGAACTGGACATCTGCCGCCACCAGGGTGGGGTTGGGCTCACGGTCCGGCTTTGCGGTCACACCCTCCACGGAGGGGGTAAAGTACGCCTCGTCACCGGTATCGATGAGCTCCTGCTGGACCTCGGGATCGAGAAGGAATTCAACAAACGCCTTCGCAATGTCGGGCTGGTCGGTAGACTTGCAGATGGCAGCAACACGGGTAGAGGCAGCCGCGCCCTCCTCGGGCCACACAATGGTGATGGGCTCACCGTCGGCGATCATGGCATAGGCGTTGGATTCCTGCAACATGGCGATGGTGGCCTCGCCGGAGGCCAGGGCCTCCACCACCTGCGGGTTCTTGGGATAGACCTTCAGGCCCTGCTCAAACAGCATGGTAAAGAACTCCTGGCCGCCCTCCATGCCCAGGGTATCCATGAAGTAAGCCGCCAGAGGATAGGCCGGCGCGGCGACGCCGGGGTCGGCCATGGCAACCGCACCCGCATACTTCGGGTCGGTCAGATCGGCGTAAGACTTGGGGGCGTCCTCCTCGCTCCACACGTCATTGCGGTACACCAGGACACCGGCGGAATGTGCTCCGGTGGGATAGAAGCACTTGTCCTCGGGGACCAGCGCGCTGAACTCAGGCGTGAGCCCGCTGGCGTTTTCAATCTCCACGTCGGTCATCAACTGGCCGCCCAGATCCAGGTTGTAGATGTCATACATAGAGTCCATCCACACCACGTCCCACTGGGGGTTGGATTTTTCCGCTTCGATCCGGGACATGGTCTCGGCGCCGTTGCCCACAACAACTTCCACATCGTAACCGGTCTTTTCCTTGAAAAGGTCGGGGATCACCGAATCAAAGTCGTTCAGGTAGACAGTCAGCGGCTCAGCTGCCTGTTCCTCCATGCTGGGGCCTTCCTCTTCCACGTCGGCCGTCTGATTGGTCTCTGTCTCCGAATCGGCCGTTCCGGTCGTGTTGGAAGAACATCCTGTTAGCACGAACATCGCGCACAAAAGCAAACACCACAGTTTTTTCATCATTCCATATCCTTTCTTATCCATGATTTTTGCCCCCTCATGGTAACATCCATCCCACGCAAAAATATGAACAAATTGTGAATAATCGCTCAAAATTTGGATATTTTGCACAATTTTAATTGCTGTTTTACACGTAATTTACAATTTCGAGTGTGAATGTGACCCCATGGATATCCGCAGGCTCCTCTGCATTTCGCCGGCATCGCCGGAAGCAATTTCGTCAAGCGGAAGGAGGACCTGCAGTTTTTGGACAACGTCTTGAAAACGGTGCTGGTTGCGTACAAAGACTATTTCCAGGAGTGGTTCGTGGAGGGCCCTGTCCATCCGTAAGTACGCCGAGGCACAGCAAGCACAGTGGACAAGGGATTTTTTCTCTCTGCCCAATAAAGGGTTTCTCCTGGGACTCAATGCAGGCAAACTGTCGGTGTACAGTTTCCCGCGGCGATGCGAAAGTCAAAAGGCCCACCAGTGCTGGTTCAGCATCCGAACCATCGGCGAGGCAGTGGGCATGAACGAACATACGGTGCGCAAGCACATCTGGCAGTTGAAAAAGTATGAGTTGGCTGCAGAGCGCCGCATGTGGCGAAGCACTGGAGGGAGCTGGAAAGCCCCGCATGACCGCCTGTAAGCCGCTGTGTGGCCCCCTTCGGGGTAGGACAGAGTCCCTGCCCCCTCCCAGCGGGTACAGGCCGGATTTGGGCGGTTGTTCCCCATTGTTTTGGAACGGAGGATTTCCCTCCTGGCCCTTTTTCAAAGGGTAAAAGAATAAGCAGGGAAAATGAAATTGCTGCGTCTCGCTGCGGTGCGATAGATTAACTGGGACCGTCGGCAGCAAACGGCTGGAGAGACGGTTTTACCCACCCTCGGGTGGGGCAAGCATCGCGGCCGGCTATACGCCGGGCGCAGCTCCGGGCAGAAGCCCGGACCCACTTTTGCCGGCCCGAGGGCCGAAGGGCAGAGAGAGGAAATGCACGTCCACTCAATACCGGGATCGCGATGCTGTTGACAAAGAGAACTTCGTCTCCCAGCGGGCGGAGAAAGAACCGCCCCGTTTGGCCGTGTGAGCCACTGTGTGGGGCGAATGGGGACGGGGCAGCATCCGTGCCCACGCCCCCCGTTTCCGGCCCTTGCCGGAGCTGTGTAGCGAAATGTCAAGACACCCCACACCCGTCTTTTCCGTCCTCTCCAAATGACAAGATGACATGAGGTTTCCCCACAACGATTGGACCCACTTTCGTCGGCAGATTTCCATGTTTCTGGAAGTGAACCGGGGGACGAAAGAAAAAGCAGCCGGCTATGTGTTTGTCAAGCAAAAAATATACAGGTAAAGTGAATGCTTGCGAGATGAAAAACGGTACAGAAAGCCGGACCCACTTTGAGTGGGCCTGGAAGAGACAATGCCCCTCCGTTACGCCACAACAGGCATAACAGGCACATAGGCCTTGTTGTCCCGCATAATGGCATAGATGACAGCGGTCATCTTTTTTGTCACATGGCCAATGATGTTCATGTAGCGCAGCCCCTCGGAGGCTTTTTTCTCATAATATGCCTTGAACATGGGATCACGCTGGACCGCGATCATAGAGGCCATCCAAACTGCTCTGCGTAAATAGGGGGAGCCTCGCTTGGACATATGGACATGTGAACCCACAAATTCACCGGATTGGTTTACAGCCGGGTCTACGCCTATATACGCAGCCAGCTTATCTGCGGATGAGAACCGGGAGATGTCACCGATCTCGCTGAGGATCGTGGCCGCCAGGAGCGTACCGACGCCGGGGATCGTGGTGAGTGTAGTGTCAAACTGCAGAAGCAGTTCATTGATTTGCCTTTCCAGTGAACTGCAAGTTTCCAGAAGGGTATGGATCTGTTCCAAGAACAGCTGGATCAGAGTGGAGTAGACACCCTCACAATCCGCAACACCAAAGCTGCCGTGAGCCAGTTCTTTGATTTCGCGAGCCTTCCACTCTCCAAACCGCCCATTGCTGCTCTTTTGGAGTACTTCGGTCAGCTTTCCCAACTGGACCCTGGACAACTTATCCGGCGTGGGATATTTCGCCAGCACAGCCAGGGATGTCTTGCAAAAGGCGGAATCAAACAGTGTTTCATACTCTGGAAAGACACGGTCCAGGATCGCAACGGCCTTCCGTTTCAGATCGCTGGCCATGTCCATCAGGTAAGCGCGGTTGCGGCACAGTTCCTTCAGTGCCAACAGTTTTTCTTGTGGAACATCGCTGGCTGCGTAGCGGCCAAAGCGGATGACCTCCGCAATAACCAAAGAGTCCTTTGCATCAGTTTTTGATTTGCGGAGAAACATCTCCCGCATGGTGTGTGTCTGGATGGGGTTCAGTATAACGACCTGGTGACCATCTTTCTTGAGACGAGTGTACAGGGCCAACCAATAGTGAGCGGTAGACTCCATAGCAAAGATGAACTGACTCTTGAGGTTGGTCAGCTTCCCAAGCCGCTCCATCATGCGGTTGTATCCGGTGCAGGTATTGGAAATGCGAAACCCTTTGCACACCACCTGCCCCGCTGAGGTAATGACCGTGACCTCGTGATTCCGCTTGGCTACATCGATCCCGACGATAAACATACCACCACATCCTCAAGTCATAGTGACAGGCAGTCCTCATGTTTCTTACAAGTCATACCCTGCTTCGATATCGGCGGAGGACAAGTGTTCCCGCATCCGGCTCATAAATGAAATCTTGTAAGAGCGAGGCCGCACGCTGCTTAAAGCGGATATACCGCAAGGAGAAAAGAAGCGGTCCTCTGCCTGCATGAGGCGATTATATCATCACCCAACCGGGTGTTGATACCAAGGTTTAGCATGCAGAATTTCTGCATAGATACACAGCTTTTGACCACAGCCAAAGTATAGCAGGAGAAAGCCCTGGCGCTTTTGTGGCGCCGGTTCGCTCACAACTGCCCGCAGTGCGGGCAGTTGCAGGGTTTTGAAATGGCGTTCTTCTGCCTGTGAAATTGAGGCGATGACGCTCTTTTCTGCCAAATTCAGCTGCCTTCTTAGAGCCGCAAGGACTCTCTGGGGCGTTCCCGGACTATGGAGGCACGAATGCCCTCCTCAAGAATTGCGGTGCTAAAAACAAGATAAGCCTCCAACCCGGCAACCAAGTTGTTACTTTTCTGATAATAGATGCCGTGTCCCCTGGATATTGGACCATCATCGTGGTATGTTGAGTCGCTGACAAGGAGGCGGCACGATGCACGACTATATGAAGGCCCTTCACGCACGGTTCTGCCGAGAGCCGGAGCTTCAAGAAGTCCGGGCAGAACTGGACCGGAGCTACAGAGAAATCAAAGTGAGGTTAGGCCAGCAAGATCAGGAGACCCTGCTGCAGCTGGCGGATTTGGAGAATGAACTGCGGGAAGAAACCTCTCTGACATCCTTCATCGCTGGATTTCGGCTGGGTATGGGGATTGTCGGAGAAATCGAGCCCTACTGTTTTGAGGACGAGGAGGAAAAGCAGGTCATAGAAAGAGCCAAAGCGGGGCATCCCCATGTCAAAAATTGATACGCTATTCAAAGAAAAAGGGCTGCCGCCGGCAGCCCTTTCTTAACTTTCTGATAACAGTTGCCCTTCCCTCTGGCTATTTCTCTTTTCTGTGGTATGTTGTGTCGTTGAAAAGGAGGCGGATATCATGGCAAAGAAACGCGCCAACGGCGAAGGCAACATCAGAAAAAGAAAAGATGGCCGATGGGAGGGCCGGTACACTGCAGGGCACGATCCGGAGACCGGCAAGGCCATCTACAAGAATGTCCTGGGCCGGACCCAGGCAGAGGCAAAGAGCAAGTTGAATGCGGCTATCGAGGAAACCAAGAGCCTGGATGTGACCAAAACCGGAAAATACACGGTAGGCGCATGGATGGACGAGTGGTTTGAAAACTATGCCAAAATCAAAGTCCGGCCATCCTCCCACCAGACCTACCGGGGATACATCGACAACCACATCAAGCCAAACATTGGTAAGATTCCTCTGGAAAAACTCACTTCTCTGGAATTGCAGAAGCTCTACAAGAAGCTGCTGGAAAAAGGCCGGGTGGACCGAATTGAGAGCAAGCATCAGGCTAAGGGCCTGAGCCCCAAGACGGTGCGGAACATCCACCAGATCATCGCTTCGGCCATGAAGCTGGCCAAAGAGCAGCGGCTGATTGCCACAGATCACACAGAGGGCTGTGCCCTGCCCAAACTGGAGCACAGAGAGATGAAAACGCTGCCCGTCGAACAACTGACCTCCTTCCTTAGAGAAGCGAAAGACAGCGGCGTCTTCGAAATGTACTATGTGGAACTGGCAACCGGCCTTCGGAGAGGCGAGCTGCTCGGCCTCAAATGGGAGGACATCGATTTGGAGAAAGGTAACCTCCGGGTGAAACGGCAGATCGCCCGGATCAACGGAGAGGTGGTGGAGGCACCACTCAAGACGAAAAACGCCTACCGGACATTGCCCTTGGCGGAGGACACCATCCAGGTTCTGAAACAGCAGAAAAAGAAAACCAGCAGCAGCCCCTGGGTGTTCCCCTCACCCACCGGCGGGCCCATCTCGCCAGACAGCGTCCTGCATATGCTCCACCGGGTGCTGAAGCGGGCGGGGTTGCCCAGAGTTCGATTCCACGACCTCCGGCACACGTTCGCTACGCTGGCACTCCAGAACGGGGTGGACGTGAAAACGGTGTCCGGGATGCTGGGGCACTTCAGCGCAGGGTTTACCCTGGACACCTACGCCCACGTGACCACGGCAGCCCAGAAGGAGGCCGCCAGGACCATGGAGAAGGTCCTGACGGCGGCAATCTGAAAGCGAAAAAAATCTCAAACAGCAGGAAAGCCTTGGCGTGGAAGAGCTGCGCCAAGGCACGTTTTTTGACCCGTATGGGTCACGGTTTGGGTCACTCCGGTGTCCAGGAAATAGGGACGTCCCCAATAGTTGCAAAAAGCAGAGAAAAACACCGCTTTCCGGCTGGAAAGCGGTGTTTTTGTGGTTGCGGGGGCTGGACTTGAACCAACGACCTCCGGGTTATGAGCTGCCGTCGGTTTCTCCATCCGTTGCGTCGCAGTGCTCTCCAGGCATTTTAAGGCCCAAAATAGCTTAAAACCCGAAGGTTGTTCCTCTCCGCTCCATGGCGATTTTCAGCGGTCTGGGTCTGGGTCAGGGTCGGAAAAAGCGGGCATCCCAAGGTGCCGAGAAATGTGCTTTCTCTGTCGATTTCTATGACTGAGCACAGCTTCTCTGGAGAACTTTTACCCAAGACCGTTTGGAAATCGGGAACCGCAGGGAAGTCCGGCGCAGCACAGAAACCACCGTCGCATCTTTTCCCTCAAAGCTGCGCCGGTCCTACACGGGTAGGAATCGCCCTGTTTCATTCCAGAGCAGCCAGCGCGGCGTCCTGCCGCCCCTTTGCGCGCTCCAGGTCCTCAAAGTCCCCCAGGTCCCGCAGGTCCACATGGGAGGCGTCCACCCCGGCGTCCGGGCGCTCCGCCTGCTGGGCCAGGGTGGAGGGGAAGGTCCCCTCCAGCTGTCCCCGGGCGCTTTCGGAGCGCAGGCGGCACACCTCCAGCAGGGTGTCCACCGCCAGCAGGTGGTCCTCATAGGAGCAGAAGGCGGTGGGGTCGGCCTCCACATAGGGGGCGATAAGGGCCTGCGCCTCCCGGACCACCGCCTCACACCGGCCGCACTCCAGATACTCCGCCAGAAACTGGTCGAAATAGGCGTGGTACCGGGCAAAATATTCGTCGTTCTTCATCAGGTTGTGGTAGAGGGGACGCTCCAGCATGGTCTCCCCCCGGGCGGGGGTGTTGATGGGCCAGTTAAGGAGCACGCCGGGGTCCCGGATGGGGTCGGTCATCCCCAAGGCGTAGGTGCCGAAGGCCAGGTTGTAGTCCCAGGGCAGGATGGAGAGCACCCCATCCTCCTCATAGAGGAAGTAGTTGTGTCCCGTATGGCCCAGATAGCTGTCCCAGTTCATCACGAACACCTGCACCACAAAGTAGCGCAGCACCTCATCCACATTCACCGCCGTCTCCAGGTTCTCCCCGAAGGCCAGGATTTTCAGGGCCTGGATGAGCCGGGCCTGGTCCGCCCCGCCCACATCGAACTTGGCGTTGTCGAAAATGTTGGGGTAGCGCTCCGGGCCGTCGCCCACATAGCGCAGAGCCACGTCGGCGTTCTCGGCATTCAGGGAGGTGTAGTCCGGCTTGTAGAGCTGCCCGTGGTCCGCCCCGAAGTTCCGCCGGGTGAAGGCCTCCTCCGGCTCCTCAATGGCCAGGAACAGCCCCCAGGGGGAGCCGTTCACCGTCACCCACACGAAGCTCCGCAGGGGGGCGGGCACCCCCATGTACTCCATCATGTCGTAGACCAGATAAGTCTTTAAATAGCTGTTGTCCTGGAAGGAGGCGTCCAGGGAAAATTTGTCCAGGCCGTGGTAACTCCCCCCGTCCACATAGTGGTCGAACTCCAGCTTCAGGCTGTACCGGCTCAGGCCGTATTCCTCCGTCAGCCGCCGGGAGTTGTTCCCCTTGGCCCGCAGGCCCACCTGGCGGAACTCCTCCCCGTCCACGGACACCGTACAGGGGATATACTCCTCCTCCGGCGCCTCCGCGATAAATTGCGCCCAGTCCTCCGCCTGAATGTCCACGGTGTGGACGCGGCTGGCATCGAACAGGCGGCTGGCGTATTCCGGCGAGGCGGAGGCGGGCTGGAGCCCCAGGGCCTCCCCGAAGAAGAGCAGGCCGGTGAGGGCCAGGGCCAGGAAGAGACTCAACATCTGCTTTTTCATGCCTTCACCTCCCAACTTTCCGCGCTCAGTCGGGAGCGAGGAACTGCCCGATGTCCGCCGCCATATCGACATAGGACGGGATACCGTTGATGACCAGGTTGCCCAATCCCAGCTCGTTGAAGGCCACCGCGAACTGAGCCACGCCAGTGACATGACGGGCTACCCGCTCAGAGATGGGGGCGCCGTCCGCGTCATAGCCGAAGTCGTACAGACGGCCGTAGCCAGCCGCCTTCAGATAGTACTTATCCTGTCCGGTGACCACCAGGTTTTCGTCGGTCTTTCCTCTCAGGCGGCCCTGGGAGGGGTTGGAGGTCTCCATCAGCAGGGCCAGGGTATCGGTGTAGTCGCCCAGCTCCCGGTGGGTCAGGCCGTGCAGGTTCTCGGGAGAGGGCTCCAGGCCGATGCTCATTCCCTCCAGCTGCATGTTGATCAGCGCCTGGGAGCCCAGTGACAGGGCATCCTGATGGGCCACGATGGTGTTGATGGTGGGGTACTCGGGAGATGCCTCGTGGAGATCCACCGTGATGTCGATGCCCTCCTGTTCAATGAGCTGGGTCACGCCGTAGCTCATTTTCTCGGTGAAAGTGCCATCGGTACGCCCCGGGTAGGAGCGGTTGATATTCCGGGTCTCGGAGCCGGACAGCCGCTGTCCGGAGGAGGCGTGGACATAGATCTCCGGGTCGGGCCACTGGTGGATGGGGTTGGTGGCCCGGGAGCCGAAGCGGAACCAGCGCTCCCCGTTGGGGGTGTCGATGGTAAAGCGCATGGGGGCCCCCTCCTGGGGGTCAGTGCAGGTGAAGGCGCTGTTGTTGGTCCGCGGGATGACGTACAGGGTGCCCGCCTCAGGCTGGGCGTTCTCAATGAGCAGGACGGCGGCCACCAGGCCGGAAGGCTCATTGGGGTGGGTGCCCCCCAGCACCAGCATGGAGTCCCCCTCCTGCTCCCCCTCCAGCACATAGACCTCCGTGTCTCCGGCGGTTCCCTCCAGACCGGGATACCAGTCGGACAGCATCTTGATCTCTGTCACTCCGGGGCCTGGGTAGATGGGCTCCACCTCCCGCATGGAGAGGAACTGGCCGGCCAGATACACGATGGCGGCGGCGGCCAGAGCCAGCAGGATCAGGGCGGATAACCAGCTCTTTTTCACTTCGATCTTCACTCTGTCCACCCCCTCATTTGATCAGCAGCAGCCGCAGCACCAGCGGGACCACCACCAGCGCGGCGTCGATCTGCAGCATCAGGTTCTTTTCCCGCACCATATTCTTGATGACGAATACCAGCAGGAAGAGCACCAGGCCCAAATAAACATATAATAACATGCTTTCCCCTCCTATCTCAAGTCAGGAACGAAAGGTTGCCGGACACCAGCAGGGTGACCAGGCCGTACAGGATGCAGACGATGAAGGGGATGGCGCAGTGCCGCAGCACCCGGGAGTACTTCTGTTCCACGATCTGGGCCGCATAGTTGCCCGCCAGGGCCGTGGGCGGCATCAGGTCGCCCATGGAGCAGATGAAGGACAGGGCGGCGGCAATGACGATCTGGTCGCCGGTGTCCAGCAGGGCCAGCAGGAAGGGGACGCCCAGCACAGAGGCCGCGCCATAGGAGGACACCGCGCCAAAGGCGGGCATCCCCAGGCAGACGGCGGCATACAGGACGATGAGGCCGAAGCCGAAGCAGCTGACCACGATGTAGCCCCGCACGCCGGTGAGGGTCATCACCTGGATGAACATGCCCACGCCCATCAGCTTGCCCAGCACGGGGACGGTGGTCTCCACAGCCTCCGACACTGCCTGGATGGCGTTGAACTTCTTGCCGGTGAACAGGCCCACCACGCTGCCGATGAAGAAGATCAGCGGCATTCCCAGGGATGGGAACACGTTGGGGAGAGCCCGGCTGCCCACCATGAGGACGATGACCACCAGGATGGGGATGTAGAGCTTGAGCCCGTACTGTTTGCCCACCTCCAGGTTCAGCCCCTCTTTGATCTTGTCGTAATCCAGGTGCCGGCAGTAGCGCAGGCCCACAAAGAGGACGGTGAAGATGGCGCAGGGGAAGGTCATGAAGGCCAGGGGGCCCTCAAAGCCGATGTAGGGCATATCCACGCCGCCGGCGATGAGCATGGCGGGGATGTTCACCGGGGGGGCGGCCATGCCCATGATGGCGCCCACCGCCAGGATGGCGCCGGTCTGGGGGGCCGGGATGCCCATCATCAGCAGGATGGGGGCCACGATAGCGCCGGCGGAAAGCACCGCGGCGGTGGAGGAGCCCGTGATCATGCCCGGGAACATGATGATGAGCATCAGCAGAATCAGCATGACCGCCGGGACCTTGTGGAAGCGGGAGACGATGACGGCGTTCAGGGCCTCCAGTGCCCCGGATTTTTGGATCACCGTCATAAAGATCATGGCCATGGAGATGATGAGCACCGTATCCATATAGACAAAGGTGCCCTCGAACAGATGGCGCAGGGGGATACCCTCCCCACCCACCAGGGCGCCGGCGATAGCGCCGGCCGCCATAGACAAGCTGACCGGCAGCTTCAGCAGGAAGTTCCCCAGCAGGAACACGCCCAGCATGACCAGGAATATTACCAGTTCAAATTCCAATCAAATCCCTCCTGTTCCGGAGTATTCGCGGGAGTCGGGCAGACGGCCGCCTCTGCCGGCGGAGCGTCCGC
>OGYF01002150.1_pt1 | contig 15385 bp, 17 predicted proteins | sample 1576451 | NCBI WGS metagenome assembly OGYF01 (sample SAMEA3541505, study PRJEB24748) | human gut metagenome | biome: human gut; feature: human-associated habitat; material: faeces | place: China | collected 2012 | reverse complement strand
CCCCGTCCAATATAGTATTTATCACGTTCTGGATCCGGATCGGATAGACTTTCAGGCCCTCTTTGTAAAACGGATAGTATCCATTCTTCAGATAATCCTTAAAACAGGGTAATATCTTGACTTTCCCAACGATATCCATACAGATATCCTGATGCCGGGACAGTATTTCATCCAAAGAAACGGGCGGCACGTTCAAAACCTTTTCAAAAGCAAGATATTCGCGAAAAGACAATCCATGCAGATCGCCCGTCGACTTAAATCCGCATTCGATTTATATATTTCAAGGATAGACGATCCTGTAAAAACAATATGCAGATCCGGATAACTGTCATAAATATTTTTAATTTCACGAGCCCAATCGGGATAACGATGCACCTCATCCAGAAATAAATACTGACCACCGTAGGAATGGAACTGACGGGCCAGATCGACTACTGTATGGGTTGTGAACCAGACATGATCCAAACTGACAAACAAAGCCTTGCTCTTGTCCCTTATATCCAGTTTTATATGCTGCAAAAGGAGCGTAGTTTTTCCTGTTCCCCGTGCCCCTGTTATACCTATGAGCCGGAGATCCCAATCGATTTCTTTATAGAGATAGCGTACGAAATCTGTTTGCGTAGCAGCTATCAACTGCTGATAAATACTGATTAATGTTTCCATATTGTTCTTTTCATTGTACAAATATAAGCAAAATCGTTCTATATAAAGTACAGTTTCAGGCAAAAACTGTACTTTTCACGGAACACTTTTAAATACAAACCCTGCTTTTATAAGCACGACAAGCCTTTCTCCAGCCCACACAAACTACCCCCTAAACAATTTCTTATCACCAACTAACGTCTAAAATGAATTAATTGTGTAAATTTGCCGTTCAAACTAAATGACTGATGGGCGTAGAAATTAGAGAAGTTACCAGTAAGAAGGAACTGAAGAAATTCGTAAAATTCAATATCGAATTATACAAAGGCAACCCGTATCATGTGCCAGGACTAATAGAAGAAGAGATGGTGACGTTGGATAAAAAGAAGAATCCGGCGTTCGAAGTGTGTGATGCAATCTATTTTCTGGCTTACAAAGACGGAAAAGTTGTGGGACGTATTGCGGGGATGGTTAATCGCCGAAGTAATGAAACATGGAACCAGAAGAGAGCCCGTTTCGGGTTTGTCGATTTTATCGACGACGTGGAGGTGGTCGATGCTTTATTCAATGCTGTCGAGAAATGGGCGCGTGAACAGGGCATGGCGGAGATACACGGACCGATGGGATTCACGGATATGGACCACGAAGGGATGCTGATAGAAGGATTTGATCAGCTCGGGACAATGGCGACGATCTATAATTATCCATACTATCCGAAACAGATGGAGCGTATGGGATATACGAAAGATCAGGATTGGCACGAGTTCAAGATATATATTCCGGAGGGAGTGCCGGAAAAACATTTGCGTATCGGAGAGATCGTAAAGAAAAAGTACGGACTGAAGGTGATGAAGTTCAAGAATGCCATGACGGCCTCCGAGATCGCTGCGGAACCGACGTCGGAAGCTGCCAAGATGGCCGCGTCGAAGCCCTACCTGCAGATTTTCGAGTGGAGTGCCGCCGATGTCGATCCGGACGATAACCAGTTGGGCCTGACCGGTTCCCCGACGAAGGTGAAGAAGATCGAGAATGTGGTGTTCCAGGCCAAGGAAGCCAAGAAACTGACTGCCGACGACAAGCAGATCGAGGAATTGATGGTTGAACTTATCGCGAGCCACACGCTCGGTTAATCAGGGAGGAAACGAGATATGAATAATGTATTTGTATATATAGAACTCGAAAACGGGGTACCTGCGGACGTGAGTCTGGAGTTGCTGACCAAAGGCCGTGAGCTGGCCACGACGCTCGGCGTGAAGCTCGAAGCCGTCGTACTGGGTCATAATCTGGGCGACATCGCTCAGGAGTTGGCCAAATACGGCGCCGATACCGTGTGGACGGCCGACGACAAGGAGTTCGCTCCGTTCCGCACGTTGCCCCATACGGCTGTGATGTGCGGTCTGATCGAGCAGGAGAAGCCCCAGATCGCCCTTTTCGGTGCGACCTCCATCGGCCGCGATTTCGCTCCGCGCGTATCGTCGGCGCTGTTCAGTGGTCTGACGGCCGACTGTACGCAACTGGTGATCGGCGACCATAAGGACGCGAAAACCGGTACGGAGTATGAGAATCTGTTGTACCAGATTCGCCCGGCCTTCGGCGGCAACATCATTGCGACGATCGTGAACCCCGACCACCGTCCCCAGATGGCGACCGTCCGCGAGGGCGTGATGCGCAAGGAGTACGCAGCCAAACCGGGTGCCGGCGAGGTGAAGCCGATCGACTGGAAGAAGTTCCTGAAAGAGAGCGACCTGGTGGTCAAGATTCTCGACCGCCAGATCGAAGAACGCAAGATCAATATCAAAGGCGCGAGCGTGGTGGTTGCCGGCGGTTACGGCGTAGGCTCGAAGGAGAATTTCAAGCTGATTCACGAACTGGCCGAGGTGCTGGGCGGCGAAGTCGGCGCGAGCCGTGCTGCGGTGGACGCAGGTTTCACGGAGCATGCCCGCCAGATCGGTCAGACGGGCGTTACGATCCGTCCCAAACTCTACATCGCGTGCGGTATTTCGGGCCAGATCCAGCATACGGCCGGTATGGACCAGTCGTCGATGATCATCTCGATCAACACCGATCCCGATGCGCCGATCAACAAGATCGCCGACTTTGCGATCACGGGCGACCTGAACGAGGTGATCCCGAAAATGATTAAGTATTACAAACAAAACTCGAAGTAATGGCTAATTTCTTTTTAGATAATAAGGATTTGCAGTTCCACCTTCAGCATCCGCTGATGCGCAAGATCGTGGCGCTGAAAGAGCGTAACTATACGCTGAAAGACCACCACGAGCTTGCTCCGCAGAATTTTGAGGACGCGATGGACAACTACCGCCGCGTGCTGGAGATCGCCGGCGAAGTGTGCGGCGAGGTGATCGCCCCCAATGCCGAGGGCGTCGATCACGAAGGTCCCAGAGTCGAGAACGACCATGTCGTTTACGCCGAGGGTACGGCCCGCAACATCGACGCCATTACCAAGGCCGGCTTGAGCGGCATGACCCTGCCTTACGAGTACGACGGCCTGAATTTCCCGCTGGTCTGCTTCGTCGTCGCCAACGAAATGGTGGCACGCGGCGATGCCGGTTTCGAGAATATCTGGGGTTTGCAGGACTGTGCCGAAACGCTCAATGAATTCGCTTCGGAAGAGCTTAAGCGGATGTTCCTGCCCCGTGTTTCTGCGGGCGAGACCTGCGCGATGGACCTTACCGAGCCGGATGCAGGTTCGGACTTGGGTGCCGTGATGCTCAAGGCCACTTACGACGAGAAGAGCGGCCGTTGGCTGCTGAACGGCGTGAAGCGCTTCATCACCAACGGCGACGGTCATATTTCGCTGGTGCTGGCCCGCACCGAAGAGGGAACTTCGGACGCACGCGGTCTTTCGATGCTCGTGCACGACAAGCGTGACGGCGGCGTCAAGGTGCGCCGTATCGAGAACAAACTCGGTATCAAGGGTTCGCCCACCTGCGAGCTGGTCTTCACCAACGCTCCGGCCCGTCTGGTCGGCGACCGTAAGATGGGTCTGATCAAATACGTGATGTCGCTCATGAACGCTGCCCGTCTGGGTATCGGCGCACAGTCGGTAGGCCTTTGCGAGGCCGCTTACCGCGAGGCGCTCAAGTATGCGCAGGAGCGTGCCCAGTTCGGCAAGCCGATCATTCAGTTCGCCGCCGTTGCGGAGATGCTCTCCAATATGAAGGCAAAGTTGCAGGGGGCCCGTGCGCTGCTCTATGAAACGACCCGTTTCGTCGAGATTTACAAGCAGTACGGCCACATCGCGCAGGAGCGTTCGCTCGAACCGGAGGAGCGCCAGGAGATGAAGTTCTACAATCGTCTGGCCGACGGTTTCACGCCGCTGGTAAAGCTCTTCGCTTCGGAGTATGCCAACCAGCTCGCTTACGATGCGGTACAGATTCACGGCGGTTCGGGCTTCATGAAGGACTATCCCTGCGAGCGCCTCTACCGCGATGCCCGTATCATGAATATCTACGAAGGTACTTCCCAGCTGCAGGTCGTAGCTGCGATCAATGCCGTAACGAAGGGAACCTTCCTGGAGCAGATCAAGACCTACGAGGCTGCGGACTATGCCCCCGAAATGTGCGCCGTGAAGAGCAAACTGACCGACCTGCGCGTGAGGTTCGAGGAGATGGTCGCCCGTGTCGAAACTCTCGAGAAGGAGCGCAGCGGCTATAAGGATTTCCATGCCCGCCGTCTGGTGGAAACTGCCGGTCATATCATCATTACTTACCTGTTGGCTCGTCAGGCCGGAGAATCGGCCGAATACATCGATTCCGCGCGGATCTATTGTAAACTGGCAGAAAGCAAAGTCGCCGAAGCCTACAATTACCTGATGCATTCGGATGTCGAGGATGTCGATCTGTTCAAAAAGGTCGGCCAGGAGGAGGCGATCGGTTAATTGCCGTCGGATGTTTTGAAAGGGAAGCGGTGCGTTGTACCAGCGAAACTTTTGAATTCGATATATGTTGAGAAGGGAAGCGGTCGTTCGCTTCCCTTCTCATTGATTTTGGCGGGAATTTTGTGCCGTGACGAAAGGGCGGGTTATTTATTAAAAAATATTTGTATTATCCTATAAATCCTGACAGAGACAGTTATGTTGAAAAAAGTACTTCTGATGGCAGCCGTCGCGTTGCTCGGTCTGCCCGGTCTGGCTCATGCCCAGTTGGGGCGCGGTGAAATTTCGGTGGGGTACGGTGTCGCTCCCGTGACCGACTGGATCGACGCTTACAGCGATAAGTTGCTCGACGTGCTCGATATGAAGGATGCGTCGATGGACAGCTGGGGCGGTGTGTCGGTCAATTACACCTTCCGTATCGTCGGCGGGTTGGGTGTGGGCGCTACTTTCGTCTATTCGGGTAACAATCAGCGGTTGGCCGGTAAGAAAATCTCGACCGACTATTATTCGATCATGCCGCACCTGAAGATGCGCTGGCTCAACCTGCGCATCCTGTCGCTCTATTCCCGCGTCGGTGTCGGCCTGACTTTCACCGAATCTTCGGGCGAGGGGCAGAGCGAATCGGCCCGGCAGTGGGCTTTTCAGGTTTCGCCGATCGGTGTCGAAATCGGGGGTAAGGTCGCGGCCTATGCCGAAGCGGGAATCGGTACGATGGGATCGCTTGTCGCCGGTCTTCGCTTCCGCTTTTAACGGATCGGTCAGTGTAGGGGGGGAGTCGCAACGGACCGGATGTTCGGTCGGTTCGAGAAGGAGAGGTGCTGTGTCGCTTCCGCAAGGATTTCACGCCTGGCATGCGATGCCGGCGATTTGCGTGCGAGAGAGCGATCGTATTCGAACGAGAGGGAGAGGACCGATGTGCGGCTGATGTCCGATTTACCGGAATCTTCGGAAAGAACGAAAAAAACAGGATCTCGAAATTGCATTGCTTCGAGGTCCTGTTTTTTTCAGCGGAGTTCGCTTTGCTGTTATTCGCGCCCGTGTGCAGTCGGGCGATGACGATCGCTTTTGGCCTGTCAGCGGTCTATCCCGTCGCGGGAAAGGACGCCCTGCGTGTAGTAATGTTTGATTTCCCGCATTTCGGTCACCAGGTCGGCCGCGTCGATAAGTTCCTGCGGGGCGTAACGTCCCGTGACGACGACTTCTACCGCAGGATGACGGCGGTTCAGGGCATCCAGTACGGCGTCGATCGTCAGCAGTCCGAAATGCAGGGCGATGGTCAGTTCGTCGAGGATGACTACGTCGTATTCGCCGCTCTCCAGCAGGGCGGCGCAGCGGGTCAGACCGTCGCGTGCCATCCGGATATCGATCGCTTCGGGATCCTTGCCGATAAAACATCCCCGACCCAACTGCTCGATCTTCACTTGGTCGAAGAGTTGCCCGATTTTCGTTTCGTTGTATCGCATCGACTTGACGAACTGTCCGATGTAAACGCTTTTGCCGGCGCACAAAGCTCGCACGGCCAGTCCGAACGCGGCCGTCGTCTTGCCTTTGCCGTTTCCGGTATAGACGTGAATATATCCTTTCGTTGAGTCCATGCGGCAAAGATAGTGCAGGTTTGTGGCAGAGCCAAATAAATTTGGGCGGAACCGAGGGCGACCGCTGTCCGGAAAGACGGTATAAATCAGAATCGGAGCGGGGTATATTTGCTCTCATGAGCAAGGCCGGTTGCGAGGTGACAGCCGGTTGTGGAAATTCTTTCCAGCGGATTTTTTGCAAAGGCGGAAAAGGTCGGAGCAAATTCGTGCCGGAAAAAATTTGAAAATAGAATCCCTTTCGTTTTTTCGGGAATACGTCGTTTCAGAGGTTGATCCGGTTGGCTTGCGTGAAGATGGCATCGAGCAGCCGGAATAACTCCGCTTCCAGCTCTTCGCCTCCCGGATCGCCGCAGAGTGTGAAGATTTTTCCCGGAGGAGCCCCGTAGCATATCGTGCCGGCCGCACCGCAGGTTTCGGACCCGCAGATGATGACTGCATCGATCGCATCCTCGTGACGCATCAAGGCGTTGTAAAGAGCCAGCAACTGCCGGGGTGCGGTTATTTTCGGGACGGGGAGCAACGCTCCGCAGGTTCCGATTTCTTCGATCGAATGAATGAGTTCCAGGTCGTAACGTCCGGCAATCAGCTCGGCTGTATCGGCCGGTATTCCATAGAGTATGATATTCATCGTTATCGGTTAAAAAAAAGTGCGGCGACATCCTAATCTCTTGAATGTTATGGCAGTAACAATGGTTATCGCCGCACTTTCGTTTGTCGTTCATTACTGGAAATACCGCTGTGGCAGACGAGGAAATCTCTTGTACCGGAACGGTACAACGATCCCTGTGTCGGGACGGTTTTCCTAAAATTTATCAAGCGAAACACAACCGAAATCAAACGCCTAACCCACGAGCGCCTTTGACATCGAATCGATCTGGCAGGTCTTCTGACTCACTCCTGTTCCGAAGCCTTCCCGGTCCGTGCGGACCAGTGGCAGAGATGTTCGAAACGTCGCGGAGCTTCACAGCAGCGGGACTGTCCGGGATTCACACCCGATTCCCTTTTCATTCCTCTCCTTGCATAAGGAGCCGGAAACCAAATCTGCCGCAAATATAACGGTATTTTTCAGGAAACAAAAACTCTTTCCGGGAATTTTTCTTTTCGCCGGTTGTTTCCGATTTGGCGGGAATACACTACTTTTGTGCCGTCATGAAAACAAAACAGGAACTCACCGACATTCTCGATTTCGTTGCGGAATACGCTTCCTATCTGTTAGGATCGGGAGTGCACACTTCGCGTGTGATCCGCAACGCACAGCGCATCGGAACCTCGCAGGGAGTGGATATTCAGTTGTCGAGTTTTCAGAAAAGCATAATCATCACCGTACACGACGAACGGAGCGGCGAAGTCGTTACCCGTGTGGTAAAGATCCCTGCGCTGCCGATCAGCTTCGAACGGAATTCGGATCTGAGCGCTTTGAGTTGGGATGCCGTCGATGAACACCTGTCGCTGACCGACCTGCGCGACCGTTACGGAGAGTTGATCGCCAAGCCGCGTATGGACCCGATTTTCGTCCTGCTGACGGTCGGCCTGGCGAATGCCTCCTTTTGTCGTCTGTTCGGCGGGGACTGGACGGCCGTGGGCATCGTCTTCACCTCGACGCTCGTCGGTTTTTCCGCTCGGCAGCGGATGCAGGCGCATGCCGTGAATCACTTCCTGGTTTTTATCCTTTCCGCCTTTCTGGCTTCGCTCTGCGCCTCGTCGGCATTGGGCTTCGACTGTACGGCCGAGGTGGCGATAGCCACCAGCCCGCTCTTTCTTGTTCCGGGCGTTCCGCTCATCAACGGGGTGATCGACATCGTCGAAGGGCATATCCTGATCGGTTGCAGCCGTCTGATCAACGCCCTGCTGCTGATCGTCTGCATTGCCGTAGGTCTTTCGGCGACGTTGATGATCGTTAAAAACAGTTTGCTATGATTGCAGTGGATATTCTGTTCGACGGGGTGTTCGCGGCCGTGGCCGCTATCGGATTCGGGGCGATTTCCGATCCTCCGGTGCGGGCATTTCCCTACATCGCCCTGCTGGCGGCCGTCGGACACGCCTTGCGTTTCTGCCTGATGAGTTATGCGGGGATCGACATCGCTACGGCTTCGCTCTGTGCTGCCGTCGTCATCGGTTTCGGCAGCCTTTGGCTGGGACGGGGTATTCGTTGTCCGATGACCGTGCTTTACATTCCGGCCCTGCTGCCGATGGTCCCGGGTATCTATGCCTACAAGACGGTCTTTGCCCTCATCATGTTTCTGCAATCGCTCAACGATCCCGGGCAGGGCCTGGAATATATGCAGCAGTTTTTTCTGAATGCCACCGTGTCGTTCAGCGTGATTATCCTGTTGGCTGCGGGCGCCACGCTGCCGATATTCATCTTCAACCGCCGGGCTTTCTCGCTCACACGGCGCAGACGGAGCCGTGAATAAACTCTTTTCGTATGGATGTTTTCTGGAATACGATCGCCGCATACAACGCCGCCACGTGGCCCGTACAGCTCCTGCTGGTTGCGGTCGCTGCGGTGCTGACCCTTTTGCTTTATCTGCGTCCGACGCGTGCCGTGCGTGTGGCGATGAAGGTTTTTATGGCCGCATTGAATTTCTGGATCGCGGGTGTATATTATTTTATCTATTGCGCTCCGCGCGAACATTACGATATTCTGGCCCTGTTCTGGGCGGTCATGGGTTGTATCTGGATCTATGACTTGGCGGCCGGACACGATTCGCTCGGGCGCACGGGACGACACCCCCGGTTTGCTTTGGTGCTGTTCTGTATGCCGCTCGTTTATCCGCTCTTCTCGCTGGCCCTGGGGCGTACTTTTCCGATGATGACCTCGCCCGTGATGCCCTGCTCGGTCGCAGTCTTCACCGTCGCGTTGATGCTGGCTTTCTCCGAGCGGGCGAATATCGTGTTGGCGACGTTTCTCTGCCATTGGGCGCTGATCGGGTTTTCGAAGGTCTATTTCTTCGGGATTCCTGAGGATTTTTTGCTGGCGTGCAGCGTCGTACCCGCTCTCTTCCTCTTTTTCCGGCGTTATATCCGGAATCGGGCCTGCGAATCCACCAAACCCTCCCCGCGTGTGCTGAATGCACTGCTTGCCGTCCTGTGTGCCGTCATCGGGGTTTTCTTCACTTTTACGCTTTTGCATCAATTCGATCTCTTTACCGAAATATGATCCCATACCGAGCCGAAGATTTCAGCGTGACGGTTTCCGTCGCCGATTATATCGCCCGTTTCCGCGATGCCGAGCGTTTCGAGGACTGCTGCCGTACCTGTCCGAACTATGGGCGCAGTTGGGGATGCCCTCCCTTCGATTTCGATGTCGAGGAGTACCTGACCCGGTATTCCAGGGCATTGCTTATTGCGACGAAGATCGTTCCGGAACAGGGCGGTCTTCCCATTGCGGAGGCAAAGCGGTTGATCCACCCCGAACGGCAGCGGCTCGAGAGGCGTCTGCTCGAGATGGAGCGGCGATACGGAGGACGTTCGTTCGCCTACGTCGGCAGTTGCCTCTATTGTCCCGAGGGTACTTGCACACGTCCCGAAGGGACCCCGTGCCGCCATCCCGAACTGGTGCGTCCGTCGCTCGAAGCCTGCGGCTTCGACATAGGCCGCACGACTTCCGAGTTGTTCGGAATCGAACTCAAGTGGGGAGCCGACGGAAAAATGCCCGAGTACCTGACCCTCGTGTGCGGTTTTTTCCACGATGGGGACGGTGTCGTGTGGTAATCGCAAGATACGAAAAGGCTCGCTGTACAGCGAGCCTTTTTCATTCCGGAACGATCCTCCTATGCCTGTTCTGCCAGGATGCTTTTACGCGGATGGAAGATGTTGAGGTTGAGCCGTCCGACGATGTCGCTCAAGGCAGCCTGGGCCTTGACCGAGTTGCCGGCGTCATCCAGCGGGGGTGCGAAGGCCGCTACGCCCATCACGCCCGGAACGACGCCCATGATGCCGCCGCCCACGCCGGTCTTGGCCGGAAGGCCCGTGTTGAAGAGCCAGTCGCCCGTATGTTCGTAGAAACCGACGGTGGCCATCATCGAAGTAATGCGTGCGCCCAGATCGGGTTTGAAGACCGTTTGTTTGGTTACGGGGTTCACGCCGTCGAATGCGATGGTCGCGGCCGCGACCGCCAGTTGGCGGGCCGTTACGCCGATCGAACATTGGCGGGTGTAGAGATCGAGCGCCATATCGGGATCGTCGTAGATGCGCGAATAGTTCTTCAGCAGCCATGCGATCGACTTGTTGTTGAAGTTGGTCGCCGTTTCCGATTTGTAAAGCTCTTCGATGACCTCCACGCTCGAGCCGCAGAGTCCTTCGATGAATCCCTGGATCGCCTCCCATTTCGCGTCCGGCTTCCCGATGGGTTTTATCATCGAGCAGGCGGCGATCGCACCGGCGTTTACCAGCGGTGTCGAAGGGTGATCCTTTTCGAGCAGGATCGCCATGATCGAGTTGAAAGGCAGTCCCGTAGCGTCGGCGCCGATCTTCGCCAGCACCTCTTCGGCGCTGTATTGATTCATCGCTAAAATGGCCGTCGGCACTTTCGACACCGATTCGATGCCGAACTTGTATTCCGTGTCGCCTGTGGCGATAATCTCTCCGTCGGGCAGACAGACGGCGATGCCGAACAGGTCGGAAGGTACGTTGGCCAGATAGGGTATATAGTCGGCGTTTTTACCTCCCGAGACCGCTTTGGTCTGTTCGAAGGCGTGCTGTACGGCGTCCCGAACGTCTTGTTTCGTGATTTTTTGTCCCATGACGATTGCTTTTATTGTTTGTTTTCAGGAGCCGTATTACCCGTATTTTGCGGGTTGTTTTGCGGAATGTTCTGTGTTTCCGGGGCTGCTTTTACTTCCCAATGGAAGGGTGCGAATTCCGCAGCCGCCTGCGGGTCTTTCCACGAGGGCTTGCGCATGGCGTAGATGACGAACGGAGCGCCTACCACTACCACGCAGCCGATAATGAGTACGGAGAACCATACGGTGTTGCTGCCGACCGAGATCTGGCTGGGCGGAACGAAGCTGAGGATGAAGGCGAGCAGTGCGCCGCAGAAGCCGACCGTACCGATCGTCCACATCAGACCGTTACCCTTTTTGCCCAGGCGGAACGGACGCGCGGTGCCTTTCATCTTGTAGCGCAGCACGATCGCCGCCGAGAACATCAGCATGTACATGATCAGGTAGAGCAGTACGGTGAGCTGCGAGAGGATCTGGTAGAACGACTGTACCGAAGGCATTACGACGAACAGCAGCGCCAGCAGCGTTACCACGCCGCCCTGAATGAGCAGGATATTGCGCTGTACGCCGTTCTTGTTGCTCTTCTGAAAGAACGGAGGCAGGTAACCGGCTCTGCCCACGGCGAAAATACCTTTCGACGGACCCGATACCCAGGTCAGTACGCCTGCCAGTACGCCGAACATCAGGGCGACGGCGATAATCGGCGAAGCCCACGAGATGCGCAGATAATGGAAGTAGTTGTCGAAGCCGATCAACAGCGACTGGGTCAGGTTGATGTCTTTGGCCGGAATGATGAAGCCCAGCGAGAACGTGCCCAGCACGAAGATCAGCACGGTCACCAGCGAGCCGATGACGATGGCTTTCGGATAGTTGCGCGAAGGATTCTTCACGTCCATCACGTGAATACCCATCATCTCCATACCGGCATAGAAGAGGAAGATGCTGCTGGCCAATACTAGGTTGTCGAAATTCGTCAGGTCGGGGAAGAAGCCCTGCGACATATCCATGTAGTTATGGCCGCCGGTCGAAATGTAAATGATGCCCAGAAGAATGAGCAGACCTGCCGGTATGATCGTACCGATCATACCTCCCCATTTGCTGATTTTGCCGACCCAGTCCATGCCTTTCAGAGAAACGAGTGTTGCGACCCAGTAAATAGCCAATACGACTATTAGCGTGAAGACCTTGTTCGACGCAAGTGACATGTCGTACGTTTCGTTCATGCCGATAAAGGCGATCGATACGGCGCCGAAGGTCAGTACCGTCGGGTACCAGATCGTCGATTCGATCCATTGCAGCCAGATTGCGAGGAATCCCGTGCGTGCGCCGTAGGCTTCGCCGACCCAGCGGAATACGCCGCCCTGCTTGTCGGCGAACATCGCGGCCAGTTCGGCGGCGACCATCGCCGTCGGAATCAGGAACACGATGGCTGCAAACAGGTAGTAGAATGCCGACGAAAGTCCGTAGACCGCCTCGGCGGGCAGTCCGCGCAGACTCACTACGGCAGTCACGTTCATAATTGCCAGTGTCATAACACTCAATTTGAACCCTGTGCTTGTGGTAGTTTTCTTTACATCCATAATGAATTGATTTGGTTTTTTGTCGCTGTTGGGTGTTGCAACTACCGTGCAAAACCGCCGGGAAGTCGCCTTTGCAACCTTCGGGTGTACGATTGTTGCCGGAAATTTCTATCTTTGCGTATAAATAATCTCCATGCCCATGCAACGCATCCTGATCATCCTCCTGGCAGCCTTGTGCGTCGCCGCGTGCGGCCGCCGCCGGAGCGCTCCCTCGCAGGAGACCGCGGTCTCCGCATCCCGTCCGCGGGTTTTTCTCCCGGCCATCGCCCCCGCGGGACTCTCTCCGGACGAACAGCGCGACTATCTCCGCCGGCACTACTGGGACCGTTTCGACTTCACCGACACGCTTTTCGTCTCCGAGGCCGACACCGTGCAGATGATCGAGGCCTTTGCGCGCTACATTGCGGTGCTTTCCGACCGTCCGGCGGATTCCGCGCCGATGGATTCGCTGATGCGCCGGGTTTCGTCGTCGAAGCCGATGCTCGACTATTTCGCGATGCTCGCCGGGACGGTGCTGCACGACCCCAACTCGCCGCTGCGCAACGACGAGTTCTACATTCCCGTGCTCCGGGCGCAGCTCGCCAGCCCTTTCTACGACGAGTACGAACGCATCGCCCCGCAGTACGACCTCGAAATGGCCATGCAGAACCGCCTGGGCCAGCCTGCCAACGATTTCCGCTACACGCTCGCCTCGGGCGCCTCGGGGACGCTCTACGGGCTGCAAGCCGAATACGTGCTGCTGTTCATCAACAATCCCGGCTGTGCGATGTGCCGTGAAATCCGCGAGGCGATCACCTCCTCGCCGATGCTTTCGGAGATGATCGAGCGGGGGCGGCTGAAGGTGCTGGCGCTCTATCCGGACGAGGACCTTACGGAGTGGCGCGACTACCGCGACCACATTCCGGCGTCGTGGATCAATGCCTACGACAAGGGGTGCGTCGTCCGCGAAAAGAGCCTGTACGACCTCCACGCCATTCCGGCCCTCTACCTGCTGGACAGCCGCAAGCGGGTGCTGGTGAAGGATTCGACCGACGTGGCGCAGATCGAAGAGATAATAGACCGCCGGGCGTAAGACGCTTGATAGACGGGATTTATGGGCGATGGGTGACCCGGCGCCTCTTGTCCTGTTCTGCGCTCCCCGGCTTAAAAAACCGGTTTTGGGGGCGACCGGCGGTTCACACGCCTCCTGCCCGGTTCTGCGGCGCGGCTATAAGCGCAGCCTATCCCGCCATCAGAAAAGACAATCGGAAACCTATACGGATTCCGAACGGATTTGCTATCTTTGCACTACAAACAGAATACAATCACACACATTAAACAGTAGAAGATTATGGCAAAGAAATGGCGTTGTACCGTATGCGGTTACATTCACGAAGGTCCCGAGGCACCCGACCAGTGCCCGATGTGCAAGGTAGGCAAGGAGAAGTTCGTGGAACTCGTTGAGGCCGAGGGCGACCTCGATTTCGTAACGGTACACAAGATCGGCGACGGCAAGGGCGCCAGCAAGGAGCTTTGGGAAGGTCTCCAGAATCATTTCATGGGCGAGTGCACCGAGGTGGGCATGTATCTGGCTATGAGCCGTCAGGCCGACCGCGAGGGCTATCCCGAGATCGCCGAGGCTTACAAGCGTTACGCCTGGGAGGAGGCCGAGCACGCCTCGAAGTTCGCCGAGCTGATCGGCGAAGTGGTCTGGGACACCAAGACCAACCTTGAAAAGCGCATGAACGCCGAGTGCGGCGCCTGCGAGGACAAGATGCGCCTGGCCCGCATGGCGAAGGAGGAGAACCTCGACGCCGTTCACGACACCGTTCACGAGATGGCCAAGGACGAGGCCCGTCACGGCAAAGGCTTCGAAGGTCTTTACAAACGCTACTTTAAGTAGGTTTCGATTTTACAGGGCTTTTTTGCCCTGACATGTCCGGCCCGAACGGGAATACGTTTGTATTTTTCGTCCGGGCCGGATTACGTTAGGCCGAAACACGAACCGCTGAAATCGGAAACGCAGTTCGGAGCAAGTTCGAAAGGCCCGTTCTGCGAGGGTCCGTGCGGAGATGGCGGCGCAACCCTTCGCGGAAGGCCTGAAAAAGCCGGAGCAGCTTGCTGCTCCGGCTTTTTTCATTTTTTCTGCAACTCCTCGCGGAGCTTCAGAAACAGAGAAACCTTTCCGGCGAGCCATTCGTAGCCCGTTTGCGCTGCATGGGCCACCTCGTAAACCGTTTCGGCCTGCCTGCGGATCTGTTCCACGGCGTCGCGGATCGCGAACAGGTAGACGAGGAGTGCGAGGACGGCGAAAAAGCCGCCTGCGATCAGCGCCGAGGCGATGAACGAACCCGTAACGGACGAAAGCCAGATAACCAGCGCCGTGAGCAGCAGCAGGATGGCAATGCCCGCAGTCGTTGCGAAAAACAGCAGCGCGGCTATGAAACGGCCGCCGGAAGGTTTATTCTCCATTGTTGCGTCGTGCCGGGAGGGTCATTTTTCGTCGCATTTGCAGCGGGCTTCCTCGATCTCCCTCTCGACTTTGCCGAGTTTGTCTTTCACCTTGTCGATCTCGTCGTCGATCGAATCCTTGATTTTCTGGCGCAGTTCCGGACCGGATTGGGGCGTGAAGAGCATTGTGAGGGCCGAACCGATGATCATGCCGCCCACGAGCGATACGATGGCAATTCCTGTGTTTTTCATAGTTGCTGAAAGTTTTAATTCAGCAATGGGGCTTGCAAAGTCCGGGCCAAAGCCTTACCTTTGGACGCATGATCGCCGATTCCCGCACATCCGTCGCCTTTACCGGCCATCGCACCTATCGCGGCACGGCTGCGGACGCCCTGCGCCGGACGGTGGGGGAGTTGTACGCGCGGGGTTTCCGGAACTTTTTGAGCGGCATGGCCGTGGGTTTCGATTTGGCCGCCGCCGAGGCGGTGCTGGAACTCCGGGAGCGTGCGCCCGGCG
>OGYF01002148.1_pt1 | contig 15385 bp, 10 predicted proteins | sample 1576451 | NCBI WGS metagenome assembly OGYF01 (sample SAMEA3541505, study PRJEB24748) | human gut metagenome | biome: human gut; feature: human-associated habitat; material: faeces | place: China | collected 2012 | reverse complement strand
TTGTTGCTCAGGAACTTATAAATAAAGTTAAATCAAAGTGTTGCGGAATTAAGGTCTCTCTAAAATTTCTTTCAACGTTTCCAAATTTCCTATTGCAGGTAAATCATTTTGCTTTGCATTATCCAAAAAAAACCATGCAAATTTAGAAGCTATAGCTGCATCCCGAAATGTCGGTAATTGAGGATGTAATTTATTATCAAAAATAGACTCTGCGAATAAATCACACAAAACATCTATATTTTTTCCTCCATATTCTTTTTTAATTTGTTCGGTTTGAGTAACTCCCCGTAAATCAACTGTGGCTACTTTAAAATCATGAGTCATACGAGCAATACCTTTGGTTCCAATAATATCAATATAAGAATTATGAGTTTGATCCTTGCTCATTTGTCCATAAACAAAACCCTGTGTTATATCAAATACAACTCCATTTTCAAAAGTACCATGGCATTGTAACCACCAAGGTTCTTTATAACTCCACATACGTATCGCTTGTGCATTCCATGTTTTATATTCACTATTTGCATACCAACGTGCCAAATCCACACAATGCATGCCGCAATCATGGAAAGCAGGACCTTCATATTCATGCCCTTCTCCGGGCATTAAACCTGGAGTCATATGACAAATCCTAACAATAGCAAGTTCCCCTATTTCTCCACTAGAAATAAAATTTTTAATTGTATTATGAATCCATGAATTTCGCATACAAAGATTTACAGTTGCCAAAAGATTTGATTTTTCAATCAGCTCAACAACTTTTTTTTCTGTCTCAATAGAGTCTGTAATAGGTTTTTCTGCTATTATATGCTTATTTGACTTTATTGCCTTTTCTATTTGAGCAAATCGACTATTCGCCAATGCGAACAAACCAACGACCTCTACTTTTTCATCATTAAATACTATATCTTCATCACTAACTACCTTTACATTAGGATATCTGTCATGTACATATTTCCTTACATTTTCATCTATATCACAAACATAAAGCACATTCCAAAAAGGATTCTTTAACATTTCAAGGAAAAAAATTCCCCCATTCTACCAAACCCAATAATGCCAATATTAATTTTACGTTCCATACACTATTTTATTATTAATTACTTAGGGCAATAAAAACAAGAATATTGAAAATCAATATTACAAGTCCTACTATATACACCACATATTGTTTATATATTTATTCATATTCTCCAAATAAAAAATCAAAGCTGAATAATTCCTCTCAAACTATTTGTGACGGCCATCACAAACACTTTGTGAGCCTCATCACAAGTATCTTGTGAGCCTCGTCACAAACACCTTATGACGAACACCACAAACACCTTGTGAAGAAACTCACAAACTCCTTGTGCTAACCAAGCCAGATTAACCGACTTTGAGTTTAAGCGGACATACTAAAGTACAAGGTTCTTTCAACAGCGTTGTTCCGGTAGTGAAATACGTTTCTATTTCCAACCTATATTCACCTGTCAACAAGCCTGTCGGGGTTATAAAGAAGATCTATTAAAACATCAATACTTCCTCCCTATTTTAGAACCATGAGTCATTCGTATAAACCATATTTTTGTATCAGTTCATACAACATTTGAACATTTTTTCGCGGGACATTCGGTGCTATCGAACAAGCCGTACTCAGAATAAACCCTAAACCTTTATTCTTTCCTATTGATAAGATCCGACCCACATCTTCACGGATCTTAGCTTCGCTACCAAACAATAAAGTATTCACCGAATCAATGTTTCCTTTAATAAACATATCATTCCCTATCCGAGCAAATGCATCTTCCAAATCAACGTTACCGACTGGGGGAGGATCCAAACATTCCAATCCGGAAGCACCGCTTGAACGCATTAATTCCAAACGGTCTCCTATACTTCCACAGGTATGGATATAGACTTTCTTCCCTTCTTGTTTGATTACCTCTATGATCTGAGATTCGTACGGCTGAACAAATTCTTGATACTGCTCGGTAGATATAAATCCCTGGCCGGCAAACGGGGATGAGATCTTAATGGCATCTATCGGACAATGGCACATTCCTTTTGCTATGGCCTTAACCCCTTCTGTATATTTCTGAAGAATCTGTTTGCATTTTTCCGGAAACAGTAATAAACCCATCAATCCATTTTCATATCCAAACTTGTCCAAAAAATAATCAAATGGAGATGTAATCTCCCCATGAATAGAATATTCTCCTCTTGTTCTTTCTTCCAAATAATCAAAAATGGAATATAACGATGCATCAGACAAATGAAAGTATAAATTTCCAGAAACCGGAATATAATCCAATTTATCAGGTATTTCGGCATCTATATTTATATCCTCCACTGATATTTTAGCTGATTTTTCCGTATACTCTACTAAAGGTAAATCTTCCCAAGTATGTGTTTCTACTCGATCTGCATAATATAATTTTGTTTTACCTTCACTTATATGTTCCTCCCGTAACAAGCCGTTTTTCCAATCGGAAGAATGACCATGCAAACTTACCAATATACCATCAAAATTAAATAGCTCACGCAAAGTTAGTAACCCTTCGGCAAAAGTTTTTCCATCATACCAAAACTGTACCGGATCCGGTTGCAACTGGTTCATCATAAAACCTATACTAAACTGGCACATAAGAGGGACACGGTCCCCCTTTTGTAAGTTCATGGCCAATAATACACGTTCTCTGCTTTTCATAATTCTCTTATTCTGCGTCAATTAAAGATTGCAAATAGGCTCGAGTCTTTTTGATATATTCTACCTGACTGCCTCCTAATTCTCTCTCTATCGTTAATGAACCATCAAAACCGATCCGCTTCAGTTCTCTTATAACAGCAGGAAAATCCACTTCTCCTTCCGGTATACTTACCTCACGACCCAATTCATAAGGATTATTCGGATCCGGATACAATCCATCTTTTGCATGAAACTCCTTTATTAACGGACCAAACAACTTGACTGCATCCAAAGAATTGGCTTTACCATACATCACCAGATTTGCCAAATCACAATTGATAAACATATTACCTGTTCCTATATCTTTAATGGCACGGACTAACGTTATCGGGGTTTCCTGACCTGTTTCAAAATAAATTAAAATACCTCTTTCTTTTGCATACTGACCCAACTCCTTCATCACTGAGATAAAACTCTTATAACGGCTGGAACCCATATCTTCCGGAATAAAGCCAAAGTGAGAATGCATAGCCGGTATTTTTGCCAACACACAAAAATCGATCATTTCTTTATAGATCTTCATTTTTTCATCCCGCCCTTCTTCCGGAACTAAGCCTATGGTTGACGGTCCTTCTTTAAAATTCCAAACACAATGACCGGGGACCCCTACTAAAGTTGTAACTTTTATATCATATTTTTTTGATGCAGAAGCGACTTGCTCTGCAACCGATTTTGTCATATCCCCCGCATGCCAACTAAGTTGACAAGATTCTAATCCAGCTGCTTTAAATGCCTGAAATTTACCGTCTATATCTGCTGTAGTATATAACATAGCTCCTATGCGGATTTTATTTCCAGCATATAAATGCATACCTAATATCAAAAACAAACTCAACAATAAATACAATCTTTTTTTCATGTCAATCTTCATTTTATGTTCAACAAATCAATTCCGGTATCCAACCGCTTATTTTCACGGATCAATTCATCCCAAAATACTCGTTTCCCAGAAAATGCTGCTTCCCTTCCCAACAAAGCAGTCAAGGTCGAATCGCAGCCGTCCTGTATCAAATTCAAATATTGCTTCTGTTCTATGCTCTCTATGAACGAACGACCTTTATTGGGATCCGCATCATATAATCCATCCGGATTCTCTGCCTGCCAGTTTTTTTCTCCTTTAATAAAAACACCTCCACTATAATGAGCCTCGGCCCAACCTTTTGTTCCAATAAACCGGGCACAGACATCTCCAAACTGAGGTCCCATCTGGTAAGCCTGCAACGAAACATTGATATCTTTCGGGTAAGTATAGATCACCTGATAATTTGTCAACGCATCTCCAAACGGCATGCTTTTTCGGCGATTTCCGGCACCTATTGCAGACAAGGGCCTCGTCCCTAGCACCCAATTACAAACATCCAGCATATGGATAGCCTGATCATTCAGTATTCCTCCTGATAAACCTAAATAATGGAAATGATTACGAAGACGGAATTCATCTTCACTTCCATCGGTCTGTATCATGGGAACCTCACATGAATTATAAAATAATTGGGCCGTTACAATTTCTCCGATATCCCCGCTATGAATCCGTTTTACCATCTCAACAAAAGGAGTTGAATACCGAATTTGGAAACCACAAACCATTGTCAGATTCTGGACACCTTCTGAAGCTTTCAACATCTGTAATGTACCGTAAACATCGGGAGCCGATGGCTTTTCACAATACACATGCTTTCTTGCTTTTACTGCGGCTTCAAATATAAAAGGATGGGCATATGCCGGGGTAGAAATCAACACCGCATCCACCTCCTTATTTTCCAATAACTCCTTATAAGCCGTAACACCACAATAGATATTGGATTTCTTTATACCCGGAAGCCCTTTGCCTGAATTCAACTTGTTCAATACCGGTAATGCCTTGTCCAACTTATCCTGAAGGATATCGGCCATCGCGACAATCTGCATATTCGAATTTCTTGACATGGAAGAGATAACCCCTGTTCCTCTTCCTCCGCAACCGATGAATCCCAATCGAACTGGATTACTCTCTTTGGCCAATTTTTCAGCCATTATCGATGGTGAAACCATCGTAGTTGCCATGGTCGCTAACGACGCTTTAATAAATGTTCTTCGTTCCATCCTAAAACAAATTAATCGATACTATATTCTATTTTTATCTTATATACGAGATTTTTCTTAAAAACCTCATTCTTTCAGGTAAAGTGTCTTTAGGAATTTCACACCCCGCCATAAAAATCCAATTTTTCAATGGTAAAGTGTTCTTTAATTCCTCAAATTTACTCAAAACCTGATCATCTGAACCTTCCAATACGATGGAAACCGGATCTATATTTCCACACAGCATGACATCATCCCCCATAATTTTACCAGCAGAAGGCATATCTACCATCCAGTCTATATCCAGAATATCTATATCTAATTGAGATAGTTGAGGCAATAAATGTGTAATATTTCCACATATATGCAATTTAACCAAAACTCCAAAACTATGAATATAGTCAATGAGATCCCGATGAAGTGGATAACAAAAATCCATATATAAATCACTAGAAATCTGTGAACAGATTGCATCCCCTATTCCTATAACATCACACCCTGCTTTTATTTGTGCCAAAGCAAAATCTTTAGCTACATGAAGTGTCTTCTGTAATAATAAATGTATTTTATCCGGTTCCAACATCAAGTCCAGTAAAATATTACTCAAACCCATTAAATCTGCTGCTTCAGCCAACGGACCTTCTACCCAACCTATAATTGGAAAAGGAGACCCTAACTTTTGTCTGAACAATTCCACTCCCTTTATTCGGTCCAATGTTCGTTCATTATCATAAACATTGGGTATTTTTAACTTATCGACATCTGCCATACTACTTATAAATGGATAAGATATGGGGAATTTATCGCCATCAAAGTCTAACCGCATTCCAAAAGCAGAAGCCTCTCTATACGGATCAGATATCACACTGACTGCATCGTGGTCATATAATTCCAACAAATGCAAATTGGAATCAACTAAGACATGATAGTCTGTCATAAAATCAGTATAACTCCTTTTATACATTTTCGCTGCATGCATCATTAATATTGGATGAAAAAAAAGACGGCCATCTCCAATCTTCGATGTCAACAGTTTATCTCTCGTCTTATTCAACTTTTCACTCATTTTATTTCAGAATTAAACTACTATCAACAAAACATTTTCAGAACAGAACTATTATTCAATCTTTTGCCATATCATGCCTTTTTTTACAGAAAATTCTTTTACTTTTTCTCCATTTTTATAGACAATTACCTTCGCATCTTGTTTCAAATTAAAATGTATATTAGATACGACATTATCATCTATTTTAACATTCAGTACTTTTCCTACATGTTCAATAGAACAATTATAGCCTATCACCTCCTCATTATTTTCACAAACAAAGGCATTACACAAAACAATCTCTTCCATAGCCTTAAATATTTCAAAACCAGTACCAGATCCTTGCCAATTCCAATTAGCTTTTTCCAAATAACCGCAACCTTCAGTATTTTTTCCGTACCATTCTCCTATTAAATCAATATAACCAGTAGTTTTAATACTTGGCCTAAAAATTCCCTTATTATCATCTTTGTCTGGTAATAATTCTCCTCCTGCATATTGAGGATCAACTACAAAAGCATAACGTAAACAACCTTTAGGATAATCCAACAGCTGAGTACAAGCTCCCATTGCATCCATTAATTGCTGTAAACGCTTATAATCTCCAGTTAACAAATAAGCATAATAAGATGCATACAAACGCCAACCTGACCACCCATGAGGAGACAACATTGCTTGAATAGGAGAATGAATATCTCCCCAACATTCCCAAAAACGAGATGTTGCACCTCTTGAGCGTGCATCAGGATCTAGTAAGCGAGTTAAACAAGCGTGGTCCTGCAAATAATTCATTCCTGGTTTCATATATTTATTTTTTTCATCTTCTTGGTCTTGCAACAAAGCATATTCTAACAATTGTGTTGCTGAACAAGAAACAGCCCCATCCTCATATGTTTGTTGTCCCTCAGTTTTGATATCCCGACCACGTTGAGATAATTCATCCATAGCTCGTTTTACAGATCCAAAATACCGAACATATCTTTCATGCCATTTTTTATCTGTACTAATTAAGGGTTGTATCTGATCCAGATATTCTAATATTGCTTTGGCTATATACAGAACAGAAGTATAATGAGCCATGCTATATCCACCATAATATCCCTTTTCATGTTGTCTTGACAATAAATAGTCTACACATTTAGAAGCGACTTCCAATGTTTCTATATCCTGATCTACTTGGTATTTATCCGTCAAAATACTAACCATGGCAGATACATTTTGAATTCTTTCTGGATAAGTGACAGTATGTAACAAACCATTCTTTTCCACAAATAAACTATCTAGTACTCTTTCCAATAATTTATCTGCTATATTTTTCATAGAAGCATTTGGGAAATACTTTTCTGCTAAATAAAAACCTAACAACTGATACCATGTTTCACACGAATCATTCGATTTATCTGCCCTTGGTATATTTACTAAAGCTTGTTCTTCAATTCTTTTTAAATACCAAGACCATTGTGGTCTTACATAAAAACTTGCTGTTGAAATCTTTCCAAAATTATTCTTAGCCTCTATCCAATATAATCCATACATAGCAGTCCCATTATATATTAATGGCTCATCAACTGAAGCCATTCCGATTTTTTGTCGTTCACCAGTTGGCGATAAAATGGAAATCTCTGCAGATGAAGTGACTGTTGAAATTTTTACAGGTTTATTCAATTCAACCGAATGAGTATTTAATTTGATTAATGAAGCATCTGTACATTCTGATACTTTTTTCTCAACTAAACTCAAATCAGTCAAAGGTGTCAGTCTTATTTTCCAACTTCTTTCTTCCCCAGGAGATAATTTTTCTTGAACTGGATGATGTGTAGGAAGAGGAGACTTACAAAGCAGGTCCAATGAAACAGTATAAATATAGTGTCCATACATTTCTTGTAAATATTTATAATTATAAGAAGCTATGGGATCTGATGAGGTCATTAATAATATACGACCTTTAGGACTCATTAGATAACCCCAAAAATTATTCTTTTCACAACGGAAAAAAGTCGGGAAATATAAATTGTTCCATTCTGGATACTTATCCATGTAAGTATCTATACCTAAATAGAATTCCAATTTTTGTGGGTTAAATATTGAATCAGTTTCATTTTTTACGTTCACACAAATATCTAAATAATGAGTTCCTGGTTTATATTGGATTCCGTAATAAATACCTGCTTTACGACCCTCATAGCTAGAATTCACACCTGAATATCGCAATTTGATGTCTGGTCCAAATGATGGACCGGCATATGAATCTGATCTGAATCGAACGGTATCTATCATTCCGCTCGGTTGTACAAAAGACAAGGATCTTAAACATCCGTCATCAGATACAGAAAACCTCACTGAATCAGCTGCTTTTCTATAAACCTCATTGGAATAGCTTTCCAAACTAAAATTGATAAAAAATAAAAATAAGAACAATATTTTTTTCATAATTGAAAACATTTAAAATATACCAAAAAGAGACCTAACTTGTAATAATTATCTCCATCATAAAGACAATATAAAAATAGCCCCACTATTAATTATATTAAACAATATTCATAGTGGGGCTTAATTTCTTAACTTAATTAATATCCTTCATTTTGTTTCAAATTAGGATTTTTATCAATACTAGATTGTGGTATAGGATAATATCTATTATGAGATCTAAACTTACGTGTTTCTATCTTTTTCTCCTCCAAAGAAGCTTGCGTATTAATAACAGCTCTTTTGGTTGGATCGCTCTCTTCATAGTTGATCGTTCCTACTATCCTACAAAGATCTCCGTTTAACACAGATTCAGCAAGCATCTTTCCAGATGCATCTTTCCATCGAAGTATGTCAGCTCTTCTTAATCCTTCACCTGCAAACTCTACCGTTCTTTCCCTACGGATTAATTCTCTCAGAGCCTCTCTTGATGAATACTTTTTCCGATCAACAGAAGGCATTCCTACACGATTTCGAACTAAATCCAACTTCTCATAGACATCATTACTAGGTCCATTTAATTCATTTTTAGCTTCTGCATAAGATAATAAAACTTCTGCATATCGAAAAAGAATTGGACAAGCAGCTGTTTTCCATATATCTGAATACTGATCCATGGGAACAGTATATTTAGCCCATGACAATCCAGTTTGAGAGGCATTATTGGCATTAGCATAATAATTATCATTAATAACAGATATTTCCTGTCCATTAGCATCCTTTTTCTTTATTTCTTTATCCAATGTATTTAATATAACTTCTTCTTTACCTTTTGCTTTCCAATTTTGTCCTGGATACAGAATCGTCATTTTCATACGAGGGTCTCTTTTATAGAAAGGTAAAGAAGGATTATATAATGAAGATTCTTCTTTAGGCAATCCATCTTCCATTTCATACATATCAACTAAGTTCTGAGTAGGTACAATAGAAGACCAACCTCCATCAACATTATTATACATCTGTCCTATAGTACCTAACGATTGTACATTCTCCAAATATTGAACGGCATAAATTATTTCGGGTGAAGTTTTACCTGCTAATGTAAATAAATTAGCGTAATCAGAATCCAATTGATACTGTTGCATGTTAATGATCTCTTCTGCCGCAGAAAGTGACCGTTCTAAATCCCCCCAATAAAGTGCCGACCTCATTTTAATAGCTAATGCTGTTGCCCTACCTATTCTACCCACTTGACTTGGCATCACTTGCAAATCCGGTATTGATGCATCCAGTTCCTCATAAATAAATTGTTTTACTTCATCTTCAGTTTTTCGTGGGACTTGTGCTTCTTCAGCGCTCAAATAGGAATCTATGATAGGAACCCCTCCATACCAAAAGTTTAATTCAAAATATTTATAGGCTCGAATCGTACGAACTTGAGCTATAAGATCTTTCTTGGCAGATTCGTCTTTAAATTGTACTTTGTCAACATTTTCCAAGAATGTATTACAACGACGGATTGTTGTAAAATTATAATAAGATGCTCCGGGATCAGAAGCAGACAAAGTTCCATTTCCAATATTAGTCCATCCTTCCCATGGGAATTTATTATAACCTATATCAGACGCACAATCCGCATATAACAAATATGCACCATTTACAAAACCACTATAGCAACCTATAGCAAAACTATTAGCATCTTTTTCCGTTTTCCAAGTAGTAGATGGAGACAATGCATCATATGGAACCGTATCAAAGAAACCAGAACAGCCAGTCATTACAATAGATAAAATTAGGGACATTATATATTTTGCCATAATCCAATAATTTACAAGATTAAACATTTAATTAAAATTGCACACTAACACCCAAAGAATGTGTTTTCAACAATGGATAGAAACCATCACCTGGATCTGTTTCTGGATCAATGCCAACAGGTATCGCATCTATAGTAAATAAGTTTTCTCCTGAGTAAAATACTTTTAAAGATGATATCTGCAACTTATCCGTCCATTTTTTAGGGAACGTATAAGTCAATTGCAAATTTTTCAACCTCAAGTAACTTGTATTCTGTACCCAGAATGAAGATGGAACATTTAAAGAATTACTCGGAGAAGTTCGAGCTTCTGATATTCTTGGCATACTTCCATTGAGATTTTCCTTTGACCAAGCATCCAACCACATTGTAGAAGGATGGGAAATATCTCCAAAAAACTCTCCGTAAACCATTGGTGTAGAATAGAATTTTGCAACACCTGCAGCTCCATTAAACACAGTAGATAAATCTAAATTCTTATAACCTAACGAGAAATTAAACCCATAGATAAACTTAGGGTTGGTACTATTCATCACGATTCTATCTTCTGCATCTACTTTACCATCATTATTTGTATCTTTATACCTTAAATCTCCAGCCTTAAACTCTTGTGAAAAAGGATAGCCTGGTTGATTTCCATACTTTTCCATATAAGATTTAGCCTCTTCATCCGATTGGAAAAAGCCGTCTGCTTCGTATACATAATAGGCATTGATTGGACAACCAATTTTATTAATACTCATACCACTTATCATCCTATCAACACCCCCTAAATCTAAAATTTCATTTTTATTATAGGATAAATTTCCAGAGAACACGAATTTCCAATCATTCCAATGATTAGAATAACCTGCAGTTAATTCAACTCCTGAATTTTGCATTTTCCCCACATTGGCTTTATATGCCCCCAAAGCAAACTCAGAAGGGACAGGTACATCCATAATAATATCTGTTGTTAATCGGTTGTAGTATTCAATCGAAAATGTTATTTTTTTCAATAAAGCCATATCCAATCCAATTCCCCATGTACGTGCTTTTTCCCAAGAGATATCAGACAATTTATAACTACCTTGGTAATAGCCTGTTTCCAGAACATTATCCATCGGAGAATTTGCCCCTATATTGTAAGTATTTAACCAAGGATAATAATCTGATAATGCATTTTGGTTTCCTAACAGTCCCCATGATCCTCTTAATTTCAAATCGTCTAACCAACTTTCTTTCAGAGTGGACATAAATGGCTCATTTGAAATTCTCCATGCTGCAGAAAAAGAAGGAAAATATCCCCATCTATTTTCTTTTGAAAAACGAGAAGAAGCATCAGACCTAAAATTAGCCTCAAATAAATATTTATCTAAATAATCATAAGTGATACGACCAAAATAAGATAGCATTGCCAATTCTCGAGTATATCCTCCATTTGTTTGCGTTGAAACTGTTCCTGCATTCATATCTTCCAACTCATTATTCGGAAAATCTTTACGGAACATAGAGTTTTCTTTATAATTATATTTTTCAACGTGATATCCTAATAGTACACCTAGATTATGATCATGCCAGTCCTTCGAATAATTTAGCAAAGCATCCAAACTTGCCAAATTCGAATGATAAAATCGTTCTGTTAACTTATTCGGTCCATGATACACATTTGGATTATACTGAATGTCTTTTACAAAATGTTTATATTGTTGATTATTTTCAACATAAGATCCTGTAAGAGTAGCTTTTAATCCCTTGAAAATGTTATAATCCAAAGATACTAATCCTGAGAAGTTTTGATTATATCGATCCACGGTCATTCCTGAGTCAAAAACGGCTTTTGGATTACCATCACCAACTGCAGGATAAGTTCCATCTTCATTCATCATTGGGATCCAAGGAGCAAACTGATTCAAACCTCTGAATAAAATAGATGAATCCTCATAATAAAGAGGATGAGTTGGATCGGAATAATTATTCTTTATATATGACATATTCATTTTTACAGCTAACTTTTCCGAGATGGAAGCATCAAAATTCATTCGTCCATTAATCTGTTTTCTTTCTGCATTAGGCATAATACCTGCCTGATTTAAATAACCAAGTGAAGCCATATATTTGACTTTTTTCGTGCCACCCGTTAAACTTAAATTATGCTTGTGCATAAAACCTACATTTAGTAAATCATACCAATCTGTATCGGGATATTTATAAGGATCTGAACCATCTCTAAATTTTTGGATTTCATCTTCCGTGAACTTAGGAAGTTTATTCTCTGCTATTAACACTTGATTATATAATGTCGCATAATCAGCCGAATTTAATCTTTCTACTAATGTTGTAGGTTTTTGAAAACTGACATATCCATTATAAGTCAATTTTGGATCACTGTTACTTCCCCGTTTTGTCGTAATTAAAATAACCCCATTCGAAGCCTTGGAACCATAAATCGCAGCTGATGCAGCATCTTTCAACACGGATATAGATTCAATATCATTAGGATCCAACGAATTTAAATTGCCACTTTCAACACCATCTATTAATATATATGGATCTGAAGAATTTAATGTACCGACCCCTCTTACACGAATCGTTGACCCATCTCCTCCAGGTCTTCCTTGTGAAGAGGTAACAGTCACTCCAGACATTAAGCCTTGCATTCCTGAAGACAAACTAGTAATTGGACGATTTTCAATAACTTCTTGACCTACTTGTGCTACAGATCCAGTCAAATTTACCTTTTTCTGTACACCATACCCCACAACCACCAATTCATCCAATGCTTCTGCATCTTCTTTCATAGCTATGGATAGATTAGTCTGGTTATCTACTTTGATTTCCTGGTTGGCAAATCCGATATAGGAAACAACAAGGGTTGCATTATTATCCACTTCTAATGTGAATTTACCATCCATATCGGTAATGGTTCCGTTGGTAGTCCCTTTTACCATCACATTGGCACCGATTACCGGCATACCAGTAGCATCTAATACCGTACCGGTGATTTTCTTATCACTTTGGGCTACAGAAGGAACAGCCATTACCTCTTTATCTGATACTTTGATCAGGATTTGCTTGTCGATGATCTGATAATTGTAGCCTGTGTTTTGCAAGACTTGTGCCAATACATCTTCTATGCTGGCGTTGTTGGCACTGACACTCACTTTTTGCTTTACATTAATCTGGTTGTCGTTGAAGAAGAATGTAAAGTCACTTTTCTTTTCAATTTCTTTGAAAACTTCGCTGATGCTGCTGTTCTGCTTGTGGATTGAAAACTTCAAACTCTGTGCATAACTTGAAGCAGAGATGGAACAAACAACCAATAAATTACACAAAGACGTAACTTTCATGATACGGATTGTTTTTGTTAACAGTGGGACATGACGATCCCTGTCATTTTTTTTCATACTTTTGTATTGTTTTTGATACATAAATGAGGCTTGCCACTGGCTTGGACTCCGTTTGGCAGGCTTGTGTTTCTTAAACTCTCAGATTGAACGGGAGGTACTTGCCGGTATCTTCCGTTTCTTTTAGGTTAACTTCTTACTCCTTCCCCATAGGCATTTCATTTTATTCTGGTTAATATATAGCTTTCATCTGTATTCTTTTTATATTGCAAGGGTGCCGATTGACGCATGATAAACAGGATTACATCCAACGATTCATCGCGTACTTTAAACGTGAAACGATAGTTGTTCAACAAACTTTCTTCACATTGAATCTTCCGCCCATACCAACGTTCCAAACGTGGAATGATCATGGCCAGATTCTCATTTTCGAACGACAAGACTCCTGTTCTCCACGAAGTATATTTATCAGCATTGATCTTCCCTACTTCTACTTTATGGGTATGCTTATGCCAAATCAGTCGTTCGTCCGGACTCATGATCTGTTCTTTTACCACTTTCTTATCCCGTTCAAAACCGACCTTGATTTTTCCATTCACCAAGATGGCTTCCATATCCTCCGAGTCTTCGTAATTAAACAGTTCGAAAGCCGTTCCCAAAGCTTCTACCTGCACATCTTTCATCTGTACCCGGAAAGGTTTGGAGGGATCTTTCGCTACATCGAAAAAGGCTTGACCTTCCAAGCGGACATTCCGGCTGTCGGTTCTAAACTCCGATGGATATTCCAACCGGCTACCAGGTCCTAAACAAACATGGGTTCCATCCGGTAATTGGATTTTCTCCAAATTCTGAATACCGGAAGTAACCACATAAACCGGTGCGGCAGTCTTCTGATTCCACAAATAGGTAATTCCACTCAAAGCAATGACAAGCAAGATAGATGCCGCCACACTATACCATTTATAAAAATAAGACTTCCAAGGTTTATTCTTTTGACCGGTCTGTTGCCGAATACCGGCCCACAGTTGATCAGGGTTCACCTCCTGACTCCTATCTGATGCCTGTTCCCATTGTTGAAGCCAGATCTGTTCCATTTCCGGACTTTGAGACAGCCTTGCTTTCTCTTCTTCGGATAATGTCCCGGACAACAACTTCTGGACTATATGTTTTTTCTCTTGTATATTCATACTTTTTTCGCCTTTACTAATAAATACACGCGATATCCTATCTTCCCCCTATTCCCGATTAAAAAAAATGCGTTTTTTTTCAATAGTATTTGTACGAAACGTCTTTTTACCTACTTTTGTTGAAAAACGAAACAATAAAAGTTAAGGATAACAACTGGCAAACACAACAACAATAGATTGGTGGATCAAGAAAAAGAACTCATAATTGCCCTGAAACAAGGAAACGAAAAGGCTTTCAATACCCTTTATAAACAATATTGGAAGCAGGTTTACAATTTCTGCCGGCTATATCTGACGAATACGGAAGAAGCCGAAGAAGTTGTACAAGATGTTTTTGTCCGTTTATGGCAATCACGCGATTTCTTACGGGAAAATGATAATTTTAAGGGTTTGTTATTCATCATTTCACGCAATCTGGTTTTTAACCAAACCCGCAAAAGCTTTAACCATGATTTCTATACACTTTCGCTTTTGGAGGCGTTGGAGAATATGCCGGAAGAAAACAGTTATGATATCGAAAAAGAATTGGAAGCAAAAGATTTAAGTGCTTACATTGACCTGCTGATCGCCGAATTGCCTCCGCAACGACAGAAAATATTCCATCTCAGCAGAAAGGAACATAAAAGTTATAAAGAAATAGCAGACCTGATGCACCTGTCGGAAAAGACAGTCGAACATCAGGTCTCCGAAGCGTTGAAGTTTTTACGCAAACATATTACCCTTCTGGTTATCTTCCTGAATTAGCAGTAAGTCCGAAAGTGACCAATAAGCCTTTATGATCTGTAGGCCAAACAGCCAATGGGGTAATAAAACGAT
>OGYF01002136.1_pt1 | contig 15425 bp, 14 predicted proteins | sample 1576451 | NCBI WGS metagenome assembly OGYF01 (sample SAMEA3541505, study PRJEB24748) | human gut metagenome | biome: human gut; feature: human-associated habitat; material: faeces | place: China | collected 2012 | reverse complement strand
CGCCAGCCGCCGGTACTTCAGGTGCCACCGTTTCAACAGACTGATCCAGTGATTCCTTGAGCCCGCGTTGCGCGGCATCGCTGCGGGCAACCTGTATAGCCGCTTCCTGTGACTCAAACTGCTTGAGCTTCACTCCCTGCGGCGTATTCGAAGTGCTGTGCCATTGGCCGTCCTCGTAGAAACTTTGCCCCAGGGAACCGACCTGACTGCTAAAATGGGTACGGAGCAAGACATGGCCATCCAGGGTATAGCCATTGTGCTGATTGGAGACGGTGTATTCCGTTCTTCCTTCGCCGTCGCCAAACGTGAGCGTGTGGAACTGTTTTGCCTCCGGTCGGACGCCTTTTGTGACGGCAGCGGCACTTTCCCGATTTTGTTCCGCCGATTCCGCCAATATGGGAGGTTCCACAATCAGGGATTTTTTCGGCTCCCAAGTGGAAACATAGTTCGAATCATCCTGCATCCGCTGCAATTCCCGGATGACCGCGCCGTGTTTTTCCCGCGCCAACGTCAGTTCGTCCTTTTGAGGAAATTCCTTGCCCAGGGCGGCTTTGACGGTTTCCAGCTCGGCGCTTTCCTGCCGGGCGTTCTCCCGTTGCCTTTCTATGGATTCGTCCAGCCCTTTGGCTAAGAAGTTGTCCATACGCTGGAACAGGCCGGACAGACTGAATTGGTCGTCAAAGCTGTATCTCAGATTATCGGGCAAAAATTCCTGTTCGCCTTCTCCCCGCATTGTGAGACGGAACCCGTCGCTGCCGTACAGCAGCGAAGAACGCACGATATGTACGTCAAACCCACGATAGGAACCAAACGGCACCTTTGCCGAGGAGTTGCGTGTCACTTCCTTCACACCGTCGAGCAGGCGATTTTTGATTTTTTCACTGTCTTTTTCCGTCAGGAGTTTGCCGTCCGCCAGAAGCTCAACGCATATTTTGTCCTTCCCCTTTTCCTTGATTACATGGGTATTCGCTGCTCTCGGACTCGAAAAGCCACCAGTCACGGCTGATCCGTTTTGCTCTGCCAATGCCCACGGTTTCAGTAGTCCGAGGAACCGCGACGGACACGTTGGAGGGCTCGGCCCGAATGCCGACCCAAAGTTTTTCAAGGTTCCTGTACCGCATCAGGTCCCCAAGCCAGACAGACTTTTGATATGCTGACATTGTTCAATCTTTTTTCTTGTCTGAATTTTGCTAGTAACTCTTTACCAGCAACGATAACGTAAGAGAGGATGCTATGTACAGAGATGGTACACTTGAGGAACTAATAAAAGATCTTGAAGAAGAGCGTGCATCTAAAAGACTTCGTGAACTTGATCCAGAATTACTACTCAAGCCTGATATTTGGATTGTTACACCAGAAGAAGGAGCTTGTGAGAAATGCAAATCTTTTGCTAAAAAACTTTTTTTTGAAAAACCACAACGTCCTCATCCAAACTGCAAATGTAAAATACAACGAATCTTACCCGAAAAAACAGCTCAAAAGGCATTGATAAAAAATACACCTATTGTTACAGATCTCTTGAGGGGAGATACTTCTCCTCTCTTTTTGTTTTTTTCAGCAACTTCAGTTATTAATGTACATATAAAGAATTTAAATCCAGTACGTTGTGCAGATGTAAATATTGACAGTTATAATGAATTGGGTAAAGAATCAAAAAGTTCTTATTTGCTTCCTCTTAGTTCCGTTGTTTTTACGTTTTCATATTTTCGTGAAGCCCCTGTGGATTGGAAACTTGTACTTGTAACAAATTTTGATGATGCACAACTATTATGCACAGTAAAAAATATAGAATAGTACAGTTGTTTATATTCTTAATATCTATACTTATTTTTTTTGTACATGCACAGGCAAAAGAAGTCATTCTTGACTGTGTTGATGTTAAAGAAATTCAATGTATTGCATTAGAATTAAAACAAATAAACAAATGTAGTTTGTTGTTTAGTGCTGATGCAAGATCAAAATTCGATTTAAAAGATGTACCTTCTGAAGAAATAATCACTATTTTTGTATCAGAAATGGCTGTTTCATCGATGACATCCAGTGTTTTCTTTACTGGTTCTCGTGTCGAAATGGATGTGCCTAAAGCGAGAATACTTCATACACAAATATGTAAAAATATTCCAATGAGGGCATATTATTTTGATCAAAAGACACACAGAAGAGTATCCACGTCATTTTAAAAAACACTCCACGACGGCAATATGCAGAAAGGAAACACCCACAGCCAACCAATAAGGTCGCGAGTAGCCCCGTAGAGCGTATTTTCTGCCCGCTAGTACGAAGCACACTGATTGCTGCGCTTGAAGAAGAAATTTTGAAGTAGTGATAAAGCCCCGGAAAGCCCCTTTTCCGGGGCTTTCTTTTTTTGGGCATATCCCGTGAAACGCTAGAAAAACGATTCTAGGCCCATTTCTGAGGCGAAAAGGAAGGCAAACTTCCCTTATGCTACTACCTCTGTAATATCATATTCTTTCTGGATTGTAAGTTCCCACACGCTGACTTCCCCCGTATCCCTGTTAAGCACGGCGATACGATTTTCATCTTCTTCATTCAAATTATATGACTCAGCGAAATCCTAAACTGCATAACGTGCATCTTTCCATTGTCCTGCGTGTTGCCAATTTTCTTCCCAATTAAATCCAGGTAACTGTATTACACTTTCAAAAATATAATAAAAAGCATATGAGACTACGGGATATTATCACTTATTTATATAGTAACTGTACTCACAGCGTCGATGTATTTGCCTCAATACCACATAGTTGATATTGAACCCACCATTTTTTGTAGCAATGCAAACATATATATAATACTTCTAGATATTCAACAGAATCATACTGATATATTTTCATATTTATATCTATCCTTTACAAAAAGGACACTCATGCTCAGAAAAATCTTTATACTCATCAAGTGATTTCATATAGTTGACTCCTCAAGGAGAACCCTGTATTTCCGATATACAGAAATACAGGGTTATATAAACATAGTATTACAGATTTACGGGTAATTCTGTTGGCGCAAACATCTTCAGCCAATGCCCCGCGATGACATAACCGACATGTCGGGGCTCATCATCGGCCCCGTTTTCAACATACATTTTTGCGATTCTACTCCCACTGCTTCCAACCTTTTCCCGCAGCTCCCTGACCGTTCTCGCATAGAAATGATTTCCATACTGATCTAAGTACAGCATCAATGTACCATTCATGTCTTCTCCTAAAAGAACCCACCGGCCTAGCCGGTGGTTCTTCATATGCGCCTGTAAGGCTCTGTTACCAGCAGCGCCCTAACAGGCGCATAGCGAATCTGGCATCGGCATTTCCGTTACTTGCGGCCCGTAAACGGGCTACCCGGGTAGGCGCGGGCCTCGGATTCCTGCTTGTCGAACGTGCGGATCTCCCGGTCCGGATACGTTCCGGTCAATATTGCGCGCCAGACTGAGCCTTTCGCCACAGTGCAGGCTGTGAAATACATTCCACCGAAAGGTGACGTTGCAAAGCTCATGTCCTGCGCTACAGGATTCGAGCGGGATTTCCTGCTCTGCCTTCTCCACACGGCGGGGCGCACCGGTGCACCGTAAAGGGATTTACCGAAGCGATATTTACCATATCAACTACTGCTGATGATTCCAGCACTAACGAAAAGGAGACTTACTGGGTGCCGTACTGCTTGCCTCGGCTGATGATTTGCGGAAACGCGGCAAACTTGATTTACGGAAATCCTTCATCGACGGGACATTTGTTCCGATAAAAAAGAGAGCCGTACCGTTGGTAAAGCCAAGCCACGCAAGGTGGAACTTCACTGGAGCCTCCAAACGCTCTGAACGCCAAGACAACGGTCCCGGTTCGATGCCGCTAGCCCAATCCGCTATTCCAGATGCCGTATAAGAATGCTTTTTATGGTATCTTAGCCTATCCAATACCGAATCAGCGCTATAGTCCCCATACCCACGGCAAGTGCACTGAAAAGGCTTCCTTTTTTATACCAACAAACCGTCAGCGTAGGAAAGGATGCGATAAAAAAAAGGTTGTCGAATGACAGTTCAAGATTGCCGCCTACAAGCACCAAATCCGGCATGACCAGCGCGGCAAGTACGGAAACAGGCACAAAAGACAGCCAGCGCGCCAGCAATGGAGGAAGCTCTCGTCCAGCCAGCAACGTAACGGGAACAACACGCGGAACAAGGGTCGCAAGGCACATGCCGAAGATACAGAGCAGAATATCCGTATTCATATTTTGCTCCTACAAAGGAAACAGCGATCGCGGTACGTGAGAAACAAAGCCCCGAGAGTGGAAGTTACTACACTGGCAATAATGACATTCCACCGACCTATGCCGCACAAGGCAAGGATTACGGATAACAGTGCCGAAAGGATAGCCGCCGCCGTGTATACATGATCCTTGCATTGGGGAACCAGCAGGGCGAGAAACATGGCGGGAAGCGCATAATCAAGCCCAAAGAGTTTGGGATCGGGCAGGAAATCTCCCGCTACGGCCCCTATGAACGTGCCGAGAATCCATCCGCCGTGCGCCGTGAAGTTGACGGCATAAACTGACGGCAGCCTTGCCTCCTCCCCTTTGGACATAGCCATGCTGTGCGTGGCGAAGACCTCATCCGTGAGCCCCCAGCCAATGATGAATTGCTGTGTCCGGGTAAATGGAGCAAACCACGGGGCCACAGCCGCCGACATGAGGACGTGGCGCAGGTTGACGACAAGCGTAGTGAGCACGATGGAAAAGACAGAGGCCCCCATCCCCCACAGGCCCACCGAGATAAACTGCCCCGCGCCCGCGTATACGAGCAAAGAAAACAAAACGGCATACACGGCAGGTATGCCGTTTTGGACAGCGAGGACACCGTATGCGAAACCGAGTGGAATGTACCCCAGAAAAATAGGGAAACCATGCCGCATCCCTGACAAGATGGAACCGGCGGGAATACTTCCTGCCTTGACAATCATACATTCTGTGGTGTCGGACATAGCAGTAATTTATAAATAGTGGTTACAAATCCAAAAGAATCATTTCAGTATGGCTGAATGCCTGAAAGGGGCTGCGAGCGTACTTTCAGCATAAAAAAAGCTGTATCTTCACCATGCTGTGGAGATGGAACAAACACATTCTAGACAGGGCCAAAGAAAAAGCCTTTCCTGCCCAGAGGATGAAGCAAGGGGAACGCCGTTCGGGGAAGGAAGGGGGGCTTAGCCCCCCTCAAAAATCAGGCGGAAACCTGCTCAGGCTGCCCTTGCGCCTGCTTATCGGCCAGCTTTTCCTCGTCGGAGAGCCGGGTCATGTTGATGTTGAATATGGAATAGACCAAGGATACGCACGGCGCGAGGAACATGAGGAAACAGTACGGGGCATAATCCGTGAACCCAATACCCAGCATCCCCATGGAGAACAGCGCGTTCGAGCTCCAAGGGACGAGGGGCGTCGCAAGCGTCCCGACATCCTCCGTAACGCGGGAGCAATTTTCGGGCCGATAACCTTGCCTACGGAACAGCGGAGTCATGATCGTCCCTGTCATGAGCAGGCTGAAGTAAGACGACGCCGTCAGCAAAACCGTGCTGAAACCGATAACAATCGTTGACAGGACGAGAGAAAACGCGCTCTTGGCATGGCGGGAAACGGGCTCAAGGATCGTATCTATCACCCCAAGGCAGCGTAACATCCCGCCAAGCCCGCAAGCGAAAATGACGAGCGCCGAAACACCAAGCATACTTGTCACGCCGCCACGGTTCATCAGCTTCATGAGCAAAGGATTGTCAAACGTCTTTTCGTAGCCGCTCCACATGGCGTTGAACGATGCCGTCAAATCCACTCCGGCGTATCCGACCGCTACGACGACGCCCAGTACCGAGCCGCTGATGATGGCCAAAATGGGGTTTGTCTGGCGCAGCAGGAGGTAAAACACGAGGAGCATGGGGATAGCGGGGATGAAACCAAGCCGGAAGTTGGCCGTAATGTCGTCAAGGAGCTGATTGAGGATGCTGGCATCACCGGTACCCGCATCGTGCTGGAATCCCATGAAGAGATAAATGGTCAACGTAATGATGAATGCGGGGGTCAACGTATTGGCCATATGCCGGACATGCGTGAGCAAGGGGACATCGTTAACGGCTGCGGCCATGTTGGTCGTATCCGAAAGCGGGGACATCTTATCGCCGAGAAAGGCACCGCTGATGACCGTTGCGGCGGTTACGCCGGGGTCAAAACCAAGCCCCGCGCCTATTCCCATCAGGGCGAGGCCGACGGTTCCGATCGTGCCGTACGAAGTCCCCGTAAACACGGAGGTCATGGAACAAAGGATGAAGCTGGTCGCCAGAAAGAACTCCGGGGTGATGATCTTCAAGCCGATATAGATCATCACGGCGACGGTGCCTGCCGAAATCCAGGCGCCGATCAAGGCCCCTACGGACATCATGATCAGTACGGCCCCCATGGCCCGCGCGATGAATTCGTAAGCCCCCGCTTCCAGCTCGGCATACGAGAATCCCAAATACCAGCCGAACCCTGCGCAAACGACCCAGCAACACAGCATAAGCATCTGAAGCTTAAGGTCAAAAAACATCATTCCACTTGCGATGATGGCGACGACGACGGTCAAAATGAAAACGGCAAAGCCGAATGTCAGTTCCTTGCGAACAGGCTTCAATGGTGTCGTGGTCATGGCGTTTTCTCCTATCGTTATAGGGGAGGGAGAAGAGGTTAGATAAGGCTTTCCTGAATGGCCTCCGAAAAATCACGGATGATATCCTCGGGTGATTCAATCCCCACGGACACCCTGATTGTTCCATAATGGATACCCAGCGCCGCCCGCTCCTCAGGGGTGAGGCTGCTGTGCGACTGCGTGGCGGGGTGTGCGACGGTCGTTCTAAAGCCGCCAAGCGTATTGGCAAAACCGACCATCTTCAGCGCTGCCATGAAGCGATCTATCCGCTCGGAATCTTCAGGCAGGCTGAAACTCAGCATGGCGCCGTAGGCTTCGGGCCTGAACAGGCGCAGGGCAAGCTCGCGGTGGGGATGGCTTTCAAGGCTTGGATGATAGACCTTTTCGACGAGGGGGTTGGCTTCAAGGGCGGCGGCAAGCTGAATGGCGTTCCTGTTCTGCTTCTCCAAGCGGAGCTCGAAGCTGCGCGTCCCTCTCAGGATCAGCCAGCTGACAAAGGGGGCAAGGCTGCCGCCGATGAGGGTGCTCAAGAACCTGGCCCGCTCAATGGTTTCCTTATCGGCGATTATGGCGCCGCCGATGGCATCGAAATGCCCGTTGATATACTTGGTCAGGCTGTGCACCACGACATCCGCGCCGAGCATCAATGGCTTTATGACGTAGGGCGACGAATAGGTGTTGTCGATCACCAGCTTGGCCCCGGCTGCGTGGGCGATGTCCGCGGCCCCCCGGACGTCGAGCAGCATGGTCAAGGGGTTTGCGATGACTTCGCCATAAAAAAGACGGGTGTTCGGACGAATGGCCCGTGAGACGGCTTCCTTGTCGTTCAAGTCGACAAAGGTCGTTTCCACGCCATACTGGGGCAACAACGTCTTCAGCATCTGGTACGTCTCGCCGTAAATATTGGTATTGGCGAGAATGTGATCGCCCCCCTTCACCAGCGTGATGAGCGCGGTAAAAATAGCGAACATGCCGGAAGAGACAACCCACGCCGCTTCGCCTTGTTCCATCCTGGCGAGCACTTCATTGAGGCTGGTGAAGTTGGGATGGTTGATCCTGCCGTAAAGGTAGCCCTTCTTCTTTCTGCCCTCCGCGAAGGCATGAACATCCGGATACGTATATGAAGAGGTTTGGTAGATCGGAAAAGATTCGGGATAGGCATCACCCCAGTCGATGTGATCTCCCAAATAAAGCTGTTGGGTCTCGGGGCTACATGCAGAAAGATTCTTCGTGTCCATACCTGTATCCTGTTGTTAAAAAATAACTTGTGATACAGCGGAACAAGCAATGTGTATGCCATTAGAAATATAATTTTATTTCAGTAAAATACGTATATCCTATACCTTGAAAAATAGGCAAAACAGGCTAAAAAAATATCTTTCTAACCTATTTTGCCTATTTATAGCGAGCATCGGACGCTCTATGAAAAATCAAACCGGTGCCATAAAATCAAAAAAAAACATTATATTCCGCACAGCAGGATAGAGAAAGGATACGGGGCACACCTACTTTTCAAAAGATACCGGGAATCGCCCTGGACACTGTCGTCTTTTTGCCAAAAAAAGAGCAAATAAGAAATTCTCCGCGAATGCCTCGGCAGCTCCGCCTACAGCAAACCGGATTCCCGGAGGCGCTGCTCGCCCGCACGCGTCACACGGGTTCCGGCCCGCCCTCTTCCACAGTGGGCCAGCCCCGCCGCAGCCAACTTCTGGAGGCGGGAACGGACCTCCCCCTCCGAGAGGCGTATGCCACAGGCGGGCAATTGCTGGGAGATCTCTTTTCTGCCGATATGCTTCCCTTTCTCTCTTCCTTGATAAAGCAGCAAAAGGATAGAGAGCATTTCCTCATCTTCATTCTGGAAAGCCCCCTTCCCCTGCTGAAAAGAAAGGGGCTTCTTCATTTTTTTTGCAAAATGCTGCGGAAGATCGGCACAGGTAATAAGGCGGCTTTCCGACATATATCCAATATAGGCACTCACATTTTGCAGTTCCCTGATATTCCCCGGCCAATCATACTCCAGCAAAACATCGGCGGCCTCCTTGGACAACTCATACCGCAATCCGTATCCCTGCAAAAAATGATGCAGGAGCAAGAGGATATCGTCCCCACGTTCGCGCAATGCCGGAATTTTCAAAGAAAGCACGTTGAGCCGGTAAAAGAGATCCATCCTGAACGTATGTTCACGGACAAGCCCGGGGATATTCTTGTTCGATGCCGAGATGATACGGATATCAACAGGTATGACTTCTTGTCCGCCTACCCGCACGATTTCCTTCTCTTGGAGGACCCGCAGCAGTTTTGTCTGCATATTGGGCGAGATATCCCCAAGCTCGTCCAAAAAGACCGTCCCTCCGTTGGCCAATTCAAAAAGCCCGGGCTTCCCGCCCTTACGGGCTCCGGTAAACGCTCCCTCTTCATATCCAAAGAGCTCGCTCTCGATGAGCGTATCCGGTATTGAAGCACAGTTGAACGCGATAAAGGGGGAGTCATGGCGAAAAGAGGCGTTATGGATGGCCTGCGCAAAAATTTCTTTCCCGACGCCGCTCTCCCCTTCAATAAGGATGGCTCCATCCCCTTTAGCCATCTTTTCCGCCAAATTCCTGCATTGCCGCAAGACCGGGCTTTTTCCAAGGATATCATCAAAGCTGTTTTTAGCGATATACCCGCCGCCTTTGCTGCTTTGGCGGATCTTCTTTTCCAAACGCCGTATGGCGGAAAATTCCTTATAGCGGATAACGCCGCCGGAATAATGGCCCTCAATGTATAACGGGTATGCATTCACTATATAATCAGTATGGTTGATTGACTGTACGTCGTCGCAGAGAGCTTCCGGGTTCTCGACCGTAAGCGAAATTTCGGAGAAACACTCTGAAAGCGTCATCATTTTGGCTTTCCATATCGGGATGCCGAATATTTTTTCGGCAACTTCATTAAATAGAATGATATGTTGCCCCTCATCATAGGCGATAATCCCTTCATCGATGACTTCAATGATCTTTTCCAAATGATTCCTGCTCTTAAGAATTGAGGCGATAACATCCAGAAGCTGCGGATTCCTTGGGATATAATCGTTTGTCCTGTTAAATACGATGTCACGAAGCGTTTTATTGTTGACGAGTTCAAGTTTCGTCAAAATGTTGATGATCATGTAAGGATCAATGACCCGTCCGCCAATATTGACAATCCTTTTTATGGAAGGAGGAACCAAAGCCTCCTCATCCGGCGTCACGGCAATATCGACATCGTAATTGTACACCATATTCGGATAGTACGGTATGAATTCCAAATGCCTGATCCCGACCTCATACAACAGGTTGATAGTATCATACGTGCTTTGTACCGTATCATTGACGAGGAGGACACGGGATTTTTCCGGAATGGACAAGAGTTTTTCGAATCCACTCTTGCCTATCGTCATTTTCATGGAAAGCATTTCGATATCATCATGAATATAATTGTGTATGATCTTTCCTACAGCGGCGTCTCCAAGCAAGACAATATCCGATTGGATATTTGAACATATTGTTTTCTCTAAAGAGAGCGCATGGATATCAACGTATTCACCTATAAGCGCATAAAGCTGTTTCTGTATAAAAAGGGCCGTTTTTTTCGAATAAACATACGATGGCTACTTTTTTCATATCAATATCCAATCATTATAAGGATACCCATATAGCAAGAGCATACCCCCTGTTCATTTCGGGGGACCTTCCCCACTACGCATTGCCCTATGCAAAATACGCCAGCCTATCGCTTGTATGTAAAGAATATATCCTGATTTTCAAGCCGAATGGCCTCTGGAAATATCCATTTGTAAAATACTATCGTCTTATGCCCGCTAAAGGAAGCCTCTTGCAGATCGGCACGTTGCAGCACGTTCCCTGATTGCCGAGTGGACATGCGCATCCGCCGCACTTGAAGGCAATACGTTCTCGCTTGGCGACACCGAATTTTTCCTGCGGGAAGGGCTGACCGTCGCAGAAAAAACGTTTCGCGAGCATTGCGAAATCAAGGGGCATGCGGATGCACTCAAATGGATGGACCACCTTGTCATTACCAATACCCCGCTTCGCCAGGAACCACCTGTTCACTTTGCACCGTTTCATACAGACCGAAACCGTTACTTGCTCCTATGCCCTGGGGCGTACAAGGAAGCTCCGAACGAAATTCACAGCCGAAACAATAAAGGAAAAACGTCTGAATAAAATATACCTACTCAAGAAATGGCAGCAAGTATATCACGCTTCTTGCCCAGCATCACGAGAACAAGGATCGCTCGTTCTTAATTTCAAAGCTCTTTAGCTCGTCCACCGTGATACGGAAATTTGGAAATGACCGAACGGGCATGAAAAAGGACTTGGAAGGTAATTGAATCCGTTGCCGTTTCAAATGGGCATAACCTCACGCAATCAGCTTTTAGAAAAAATAAAGAGACGGCTCCGAAGAACCGCCTCTGTTTAAGCTTGTCCTGTACTTTCACCGCTTAAAAAGTAACTCGTTGAGCGCACCAACTCAAAATTTCTGTAACAAAATTTTGCAAGCAAAGAGAATTTTTTTGCACAAAAAGACTCAAAATTCTTGAGTATGGGGCGTCTATTTTAAAATAGACGCCTTACACCATCGTTTATTGCCCCATTCATGTCCCAAAAATCCCTGTGTATGACACAAATTCTGGCACGGTCTGGGTAAATAATTTGTTTGATTATATTTACTTTTTCAAGCAGATCGAGAGCTTGATGGCAACGTTTTTTATTAAGATTACGTATACCCTGCTCGACTTCTGTCGAAGTAATCCATGAACACTCTCGGCAACTCAAACGCGCCATCCACTCCAAAATCTTTTTGGCATCACCCTCAGCAACCAAACCAGCTGGGGAAAAAATATACTCTGCATGCTGGAGACTTTCCTCAGCCAAGAATATACCTGCCTTCATAAATTCCAGTGAGATAGGTACACGACAAGGTTCATCATAGAAACTAACGTGCAAAGATCCAGCAAAACGAGCCGCCTTTCCATGTAGTTTAGCAATAAAAGGCTTAAGATAACCATCTGTTGGAAATTTTGACTTCAACCAATATTCAAAGTCTTTTAACTTATCATAAGCTTTTTTCTCAACACTGATTTTTTCCATTTTACGATTTGGATTTCTTGTATAATTTTCGTTAAGGATTTTGAAAATTTTTTCATTATACCAATTTAAAATATGTTTTGAATTATAGAAATCAAATGGTTTAGGATTCAAATGACTTGCAAAAATAGGTGTGATCCTTGGTGTAAATCCAAGCTCTCTCAATGTGTCTGAAGCATAAAGTTTATAAACAGATTCCCTCTGCACAATAAAAAGCATGGATAACGCCGGATGATTGAGACGTAGAGTCTTTTGAGTCGTACTTTCGGAAAAGGAGGTCATATCGTAAGACTTCAGCAATAATGTTGGATTCTTACCTTTATGAGTGATTTCTCCCATGAGGAATCCACCTTCGTCATCCATAAAGCACGCGCACCCCCCATTATTGGCCATTTGCTGACTGATAGACTTCAAGGTTGCATTGCCGACAAAAAGTTCCGGCATCTTTAAACAGATGATATCTTCTAATTGTTCAATAGAGGCTAACCTTTGAGAATAGCTATCGATTTTTTCTAAAATTTCTTGCTCGGAAACTCCAAATGTCATTTCTTTTGCAATTTCTCGAGCGTCCATTTCTAGTCTTTTCTGGTTCGTCTTTCTAATAAGTTTTTGCTTGCTCCTTTCTTGAAAACAATTTTCTTTGTAGTTGTTTTGAATAAGGGACTCAAAATTTTGAAATGGCCTTCTCAGGATATCCATTAAGGCACTTTTCCTTGTCCCTGAACCAGACAATACAACTGTGTAATCGACAAGTGCCTCAGACCACACATCATTAAGTTGAATAAAGAATCTACCTCGCGTCGCGGCAGAAAAACATCCTAACACAGCATAAAGGATGCTATTATAGCAAAAACCTACCGAATCAGATAAGTATGTAGCAAAATCTACTATATCAGAAGGCAGCTCCTCAAAAGCCTTCCTTTGTTCAGGCAAATATAGACTATTTGAAATATTCCCCAGCCTACGAGATTCAAGCTCGTACTGTGCCCGCCTGATTTCTCTATAAAAAAAGGGATCAATGCTTTTATTGGAAGACATAAATCAAAACTCCAATTATTTCTGTAAGTATTACAATATCGAGAAGGTACGAAGGATGAGGTATGATCCTCATCCTTCATACTGCTACTTGGTTTTCAACACTATATTCCCATTATCAATAGTGAAAAAAATTAAATCGTTTTCAGATACCTTTAACAAAGATTGAATTTCTTCAGGAAAACTCTTTGCATATGCAGATCCTGTCTTCAGGAAAAACTCACTATCTTCTCGGGTGAGTTTTCCCTTGGAAAGGAGAGAACCCAACACCTTTTCGAATTTTCCCTTGGTGAGCCCCAACTCCTCCTGAATTTCAAGCCGAGTTTTTCGGGACTGGACCAAATTCATAACCCTTTCCAAAAGTTCAGCTTTCGAGAACCTGTTTTTCTCTTTTTGAGGGCCTACAATTTCATTTTCCATGAGATGCTCTCCCGTTGCTCTGTTAGCAAAAATTTTTTAAAAAGAGTTGGCACATCTAGTGCACACCTCAAGACCGATCCTCCAGCAGGTGTCTGGAATGGCGGGTGTATCACATGGGAAAAACGTTGCAACCCCCTGGGATGAATTGTCTTGTTATCTTATTAATACCCCATATGTTCCGTAACGAAACCAAATTTGGCTAATACCGTTCTTTAGGTTGCAACACAGTGAAATAACAGAGGTAACTCTATAGAATAAAAATTTTTTTGTATTTCTTTTTTGAATATGCGATTTCTCGGATTTTTTATCTTGAGGTCTTTTTTTGCATTCAAAAAATGAATTTGCTAAACAAATTCCCAATGCAAACGAGCTATGACATCCGTCAACAACGTCTTCACAGCCCAGTCTCCAGCATAGTTCTCCGTTACCCCCATATCCACCATCTCATGCCCAACAACGGCCTGAAGCATGGAAAGGTCCACACGGGCTTCTTTGTGCAGATACTCGATCATCGTATGGCGGAAGCTATGGAAAGCCTTGGTACTCGGCTCACCATGTTGTCCACCCACTCCCACGGAACGGCGATAGCGCGTGAACCAGTGTGTCAGAGCGGAACCGAGCTTCACAGTGGCATGGTTCACGGCGTTTACTCTTTCCTGTAAATCAGGAAAGAGCAGAGTCGATGCGTACTTTTCCTTCGGCGTTTTTGCCCATCTGGAAGCAACAAACTTCTCCAGGCCAAGCTCTCGCCAAAGATGAGGATGGACAGGCACCTTGCGGATACCGGCTAAGCTCTTGACGTGCTTAACATACCCGGAGCCTCCGCGTTCCTCATTGATGGAGAAGCACAACACTCCATCCACCTTCACGATGTCGGAAAGGTGGAGCTGACAAATCTCTTCCAGCCGTATCCCGGAATACAGCGCAATCAACGGAGCCCAGAAGCGTGACGGCACACCTTCCGTTGCCTGAACGTACTTTCCCATATCCCCGAAAAGGGCTTTCAGCTCATCTTGTGTGAACGACTCACGTTTCACTCCTTTTCGTCTGATGTCCTTGTCGGAGAGGACTTTCGGGAACCCTGAGTTTACGTATTTGGCCTGTACAGCTCCGCGATACTCCAATTCACACCAGTTGACGAAACTTCGCACGTTTGTCTGGCGGACTTCCATCGTCTTCACGCTTAAAAGCCGTTCGATCTGCCCGGAGCGGCCCATATCGGCAAGCTGGAGCCAGCCCTTGCCCGCAAACTGCCTCTGCCCGCAAAGGCGGCAGGGCAGGTGTTTCAGCGTATCGAAGTAGCTTCGGATGTGCTCACGGGAAAGCTCATCCACACGGATATCCCGACCGCGCTCCAACTCCCTCACGATTTCCACAAACTGCCGTACCTGAGGAGGAATGTCCTTGGCACTTGCGGCTGACCATGTGAGCGTCTTGGCTTTGACATAGGCATCAAAAGCTTCTCTGATATTCGGAAGTCTGCTCTTCTCCTCCAGCTTGATTCTGCGGCGAACTGTCTCTGTCGGTTCTACGGAGGGCGTTTCTTCTTTTGGAAAAGAAAAGTCCTCCTTCCCTGCCCCGTCAGCCTCAATTTTTTCAGAAAAAATTTTTGTAGAGGAGTCAATTCCTTCCTGCTCCCTCAAAAAAGAGGAGAGCAGGAGGGTCAAAGAAGCGGGAGAGAGGTCTTTTTCCAGTGTGGAATCGAATAGAAATGTACCCACTGATTTGATGTTTTCTTTTGTAATACCAAATGATTGAATATCCTTTTCCAGCGCGGAATGTATCCGTTCATGGGCAAGATCGTCAGCCAGGGCAAAAAGATGTTGGGCAACAAGCGAGAGCCGCAACGCCTTGGTACGGGCGGTACGGCTGTCCAGACCATTCAAAGAACGTCTGATTTCGCGTTTACCTATCAGTGATTGCAGGTGGTTGGGTACAAGAATGCGGAAGTAAAGAATACCACGATGGGTCGTCAAGTAGGAACGGTACCGGGAATGAGAAGATACCCCGACGGATGGCATGGTGAGCTCCAAATGTATCCCTGAACTGTATCCACGGGAATAAAGCTCATGCCAAAAACAAAAAACCCACTGTTTCCAGTGGGTTCAAAATTTGTGGCGGAGAGGGGGAGATTCGAACTCCCGGTACCTTTTGAGTACACACGATTT
>OGYF01002119.1_pt1 | contig 15488 bp, 13 predicted proteins | sample 1576451 | NCBI WGS metagenome assembly OGYF01 (sample SAMEA3541505, study PRJEB24748) | human gut metagenome | biome: human gut; feature: human-associated habitat; material: faeces | place: China | collected 2012 | reverse complement strand
CCGCGACGCCCGGCGCTGGCGGCCCAGGGCCTTCGCGCGGGCGGTAGGCGTGCTGGCACAGACGCATATGGCGGGCTATGCCTTTACCGTCGAGGAACTGGTGACCATGGGCCGATATGCGTATACGCGCGGCTTTTTGCGGGCACAGGACCCGCATGGAAAAGAGGCGGTGCGTCGCGCCCTGGAAGCGGCCGGACTGTCGGACCTGCGCGCACGCAATGTGCAGACCCTGTCCGGAGGCGAGCTTCAGCGCGCGTTTCTGGCACAGGCGCTGGCCCAGGAACCGCGTGTACTCCTGCTGGATGAGCCGGCCAATCATCTGGACCTCGTATATCAAAAACAGCTGTTTGAATTGATTGGGCGTTGGATGGCCGAGGGGGACCGCTGCGTGATCTCCGTGGTGCACGATTTAAGCCTCGCCCTGCGCTACGGCACGCGCGTCCTGCTGCTGGACCGCGGCCACGTGACCGCAGACGGGCCTGCGGCGGAGGTGCTGGCCTCGGAGGCTCTGCATAAAGCCTACGGCATGGATGTGGCCGCCTGGATGGCGCAGACGGCGGAGCAGTGGCGGGAGGTGGCTGGAGAATGAAAAAGGCTCCAGCAAGACAAAAGCGGGTGAAACACAGCCCGCTTTTGTTTTTTACCGCTGAGAAACGGTTTTTTGTTTTTCGTTCAGCAACCAGTCCATATACTGCGTAGGTGTCTGCCCCATGGAAGCCTTAAACACCGTTGAAAAATACAGAGGGTCGTCAAAACCGACGGAATAGGCCACTTCCTTGACGGATAGCGAGCGTTTGGACATCAGGTTGCACGCTTGCCGTATACGGAATTCGGTAAGATACTTTTGGGGTGACATGGCTGTATGCTGCTTGAAAATGCGGTAAAGCTGACTGCGACAGACCCCCAGGTGCAAAGCTACATCCTCCACGGAGAGGGATGTGGTATAGTGAGCGGCGATATAGTCGCAGGCACGCTGCACATGCTCCGCGCCAGAACGGGCACGCCGGGGAAGCACGCCAGCACTATCCTCAATCAGGAAGGCAAGCAGAGAATACAGCCGGGCGGTCATGGTGATTATTTCGTGCGGAAGGTTACCGCGGGCCACATAAATATCCAGCAGCAGTTCCAGCATGCGGTCAGGGTTGGAGGGAGTAATGACGGGGGTTTGCGTCGAAAAACGCGTGGCGTTGAGGAGAATGCGCGCGTCCGTGCCGTTAAAACCGACCCAGCAGTATTCCCAGGGATCCTGGTCATCGGCCACGTAATTGATCGGCATGTTGGGATAAATCAAAAAGGTTTCTCCAGCCTTTACGGGGTAGGAGATACCGTTGAGCGTGTAGACTCCTGCGCCCTTGATGACATAGTGAATCAGATAAAAGTCGCGCACTTCCTGGCCGCGGCTGGCGCCGGCTCCGCATTGCTGGCGGCCGGTGCGGTATACCGTGAGCGAAGCCATGGTACGGAACTGGTTTTTGAAAGAGTGTTTGTATTCCTGATAGGGCATTTGTGCGCCTCCTTTCTTTTGATTATAGCAGAAAAATGATGCGAAGGGGTTCTAATAACATGTAAAAATGTTGACAAAAACATGGATAAATGTTGCCATTATACTCCGCTCGACAGGAGATAAAGCCATAAAAATGGATAAAATATAATGAAAATTTCCTGATTAAACATGGTTGTGGATGCAAAAGGGACCCCTTGAAGAGCAGATACAACATTTTTAAATATAAATTCAACCTGACGGCATGGTATCCGTGCAGTCACAGATGCTATATTGGTAAAAACAAACTGAATTTGATACGGGAGAGAAAACCATGGAAGCAAAGCAAAGCAGGGAAACCCGCAGCCCTTTTTCATGGGTTCGCGTGGGAAATTGGCTAAAGAACGCTTTTTCTAATCCCTATAATCTGCTGGTGATTATTTCGGTGGTTGCTCTGGCGTTGCTGGTGGTGTGGCCGCTTTTGCAGATGGTGGTGACCACGTTCCAGCTTGCGCCTGCCGAAGCCAGGCGCACGCACGGAACGGCAGGGGAATGGACGCTGTATTACTGGCAGCGCATTCTTAACAGCACCGTATCTTCCAATATGCTCTACCGCCCGCTGCTTAATTCCCTGATGATCGCGCTGTGCGTGTCGGTAGGCAGCATTTTGCTGGGGGGCATCATTGCCTGGCTCATGGTGCGCAGCGACCTTCCGTGTAAAAAGTTTTTCTCTCTTGCGGTGATCATTCCCTACATGATTCCCTCCTGGTGCAAGTCCATGGCCTGGATCAGCGTATTCAAAACGCCCAGGATCGGCGGCTCGGCAGGATTCCTTTCCTTTCTGGGAGTAGCAGTGCCAGAGTGGCTGGCTTATGGACCGGTGGCCATCATCTGCGTGCTGATTATCCATTATTACGCCTATGCCTATCTGCTGATGTCGGCCGCGCTAAGCTCCATCAATTCCGAACTGGAGGAAATGGGCGAGATCGTGGGCGCGCCCCGTTCCATGATGCTTCGGCGCATTACCTTCCCTTTGGTGCTGCCGGCCATTCTTTCTTCCTTCATTTTGATTTTTTCCAAAGCGATGGGAACTTTCGGCGTGCCTGCCTTCCTGGGCATGAAGGTGAGCTATTACACCATTTCCACCATGCTTTACAGCAGCATCAAGCAGCAGCAAACCGCCGTGGCTTATACCATCAGTCTGATTTTGATCGCCATTGCGGCCGTGGTCATCTTTATCAACCAGCGCGCGCTGGGCACGCGTAAATCCTACGCCACCATCGGTGGCAAGGGCGGGCGCTCCAATGTACTTTCCCTCAAAAAATGGAAAGGGCCCATCACCGTCGCCCTATTCGTATTCCTGGCATGCGCGGTGCTTTTGCCCATCGGTATCCTGATTCTGCAAAGCCTGATGCTCAAACTGGGTGATTTCAGCCTGTCCAACCTGACCCTCCACTACTGGACCGGCGAGGGCGTAAAGGAAATTTTCAACAGCGAACCGGGCGTACTTGTCAATCCGCAATTTTACCAGGTGCTGGGCAACAGCCTGAAGCTGGTGGTGGTAGCTTCCTTGATTGCCACCATCTTCGGCCAGCTGATCGGCTATGTCAATTCCAGAGGACGGCATCTTCGGTCCGGCCGGCTGGTGGAACAGCTGGTGTTCATTCCGTACCTGATTCCCTCCATCGCCTTTGGCGCTATGTACCTTTCCATGTTCTCCACCGCCAAAACGGTCACCATCTTTGGCCAGAGCATTACCCTCATGCCTTCACTGTATGGCACCTTCGCCCTGTTGGTGCTGGTTACGGTAGTGAAAAACCTTCCCTTCTCCAGCCGGGCAGGTACCGCCAACATGCTGCAGATCAGCGTGGAGCTGGAAGAAGCCGCGCATATTCAGGGGGCCGGATTCTTCAAGCGGTTTGGCCGCATCGTGCTGCCACTGTCCAAAAAGGGTTTCATGAGCGGATTCATGCTGATCTTCATGGCCATCATGAAGGAGCTGGATTTGCTGGTTATCCTCATTTCGCCTTCCACCCAGACGATGCCCTACATGGCGTATTCCTACATGTCGGGCGGAATGGAGCAGTACTCCAACGTGGTAGCCATTCTGATGTTTGTGGTGGTATTCCTGATCTACTGGGTAGCGAACCGTTTCTTTAACGCCGATATCAGCCAAGGCTTCTAAGGCAGGAGGAGTCATCATGAGCCAGATTGTTTTAAAGGGGATCGACAAGTTCTACGGCAGCAACCATGTGCTCAAAAACCTGAACCTGGTTGTGGAGGACGGAGAGTTCATGACGCTGCTGGGGCCTTCCGGCTGCGGCAAAACCACTACGCTGCGCGTGGTGGCCGGGCTGGAAAAACCGCAGAACGGCACCATTGAAATGGACGGCCGCATGGTGGTGAACGCCGCGGAGCTGTTTTTTGAGGACCCCGGCAAGCGCGGCATGAACCTGGTATTCCAGTCCTATGCGCTGTGGCCGCACATGACCGTATTTGATAACGTGGCCTTCCCGCTGACGGTCCAAAAGGTGCAGAAGGCCGATGTGAAGCGTCGGGTAATGGATGCGTTGGCCCGCATGCGCATTGACGAATACGCCAGCCGCTATCCCTCCGAGCTCTCCGGCGGCCAGCAGCAGCGGGTGGCCATCGCGCGGGCCATCGTATCTCAACCCAAGGTGCTATTGCTGGATGAGCCGCTTTCCAACCTGGATGCAAAGTTGCGCGTGGATATGCGGTCGGAAATCAAGCGCCTGCACCATGAGCTGGGAACCACCATTCTTTATGTAACGCACGATCAGGTGGAGGCGCTTACCATGTCCACCCGCATCGCCATCTTCTTTGAGGGCGAGCTGGAGCAGGTCGCTCCGCCGATGGATCTGTATCAGAACCCGGTTTCCCTTCGGGTTGCGGATTTCATCGGCAACCCACGCATCAACTTCATCGACGGTGAAGGCAGCTTCGCGCCGGATGGTGCGCTGGTGGTGGACAGCGTCATGGGACGAACCGTCTTTGCGCAAAACCTGCTTACCGGCGACCGTCCCTCCGCAAAACGCTTCCCCGTCGTGCTGGGCGTACGTCCGGAAAAAATCACGCTCAGCGCCGAGCCAGGCGAAGGCCTGATTCCTGCTGCGGTATATTCCGTACAGCCGGCGGGATCGGAAACCACCATTCATCTGAAAATGGGGCAGACGGATGTGCTGGCCAAGGAGATGGGTATCCGGAATTATCAGGTGGACCGTCAGGTAGGCCTGCGCATCGACCCGGATAAAATCAACGTCTTTGATAAAACCACCGGCCGCCTGATTAAGCTGGCCGTGCCGGACTAATCCAGGCTCTAAAGGCAGAAGCCTTAGTGAATAGCAAAGGAGGACATCAAATCATGAAAGGGAAAACATGGATTGCCTGGTTGCTGACCCTGTGCCTGCTGGCGATGAGCGGCGCAGCCTTGGCCGACGCGCAGTGGGCTGAGGAAAATGGACTGAACAAAACCGAAACCGTGGAGGAGCTGTATCAGGCGGCGCTTGCCGAGGGCGGCGTGCTGAACCTGTATGGCTGCACCGGACGTGACGAGACTGTCGGAAAATCCTTCGAGGAAGCCTACCCCGGCATCACGGTCAACTTCTATGACCTGGGCATCAACGAAATGCTCGAAAAATTCACCCGTGAGTATGAAGCGGGCATCTACACCGCCGACGTGCTTCAGCTCAAGGAGCAAAACGGCAGCATCTATATGGATTACATCCAGCAGGGGCTGCTGCACAACTATCACCCCGAAGATATTTTCGACGGCGTGGATCCAAGCTATCTCTCCGTTACGCCCTTCGTTATTGAGATAGACTGGTGGAATTACAATACCGAGGTGTACGATGCAATGCCCATCACCTCCTGGTGGGATCTGACCAAGGAGGAATGGAAGGGAAAGTTTATTTTCCTGGATCCTACGGGCGAGCCGGATCTGATCGTGCTTTTCACCGCCATGATTCAGCATGCGGACCAGATGGCTGCCGATTATGAGCGCGTGTTTGGCGAACCCATTGTCCTCGCAGACAACGAGCCTACGGCGGCCCATGCCTGGATCAATCGTGTGGCCAAGAACGGCGTTATCATTGAAAGCTCCAACACCAACATCGTTAAAAACGTCGGTGGAGCCTCCGGCATGGTAGACCCGCCCATCGGCTATGGCGTTTCCTCCAAGCTGCGCGAGCGCGACCTGCAGGGCTATCTGCTCGGCGTTGACCCCGGCGCCTTTGAAGATGAAACCCCCACTACGGCCATCAGCTTCATGGTTGCCCAAATCGCGGACAAGTGCGAACATCCCAATGCTGCGAAGCTGTTCATCCGCTGGATCTGCGGTGAAGCCGATCATACCGGCGAAGGCCTGGAACCCTTCCTGACGGCCGGTTCCTATCCCGTGTTCCCCGATGCGCCGGAAGTGGATGCCGATCAGCCCGCACTGGAGGATGTGCCCACCTTCCCGCTGGATTTGACCTATTACTATGAAAACTATTACGACGTGTACGATTACTGGATCTCCGTACAGCCGTAACAGCTTGTAAACACCGGGGCGGCGGGGCGTAGCCCTGCCGCCCAATTTGCTTTAAAAGGACGGGATGCAGGCCATGGAACAGCTGCAAAATCTGGACCTTGTGGAAAAATGCCTGGACCGGAAGGTGCTCTATCAGGGAATGTCCTATCAGCTGTGGCTGGACCGGCTGCTGCTTCCCAACGGCGTGCAGATGATGCGCGAGCACCTGCACCATCCGGGCGGCGTCGCTGTGCTGGCTGTGGATGAGAGCGGCCGGTGCGCTATGGTGCGTCAATACCGGCACCCCATTGAGCAGATAACGCTGGAAATACCGGCGGGCAAACTGGATAAGCTACCGCACGAAACCCCGTTGCATGCCGCCCATCGGGAGCTGCGTGAGGAAACGGGCTTCGTGGCGGAACAGATGATCTCGCTGGGGCAGGTATATCCCTCGCCCGGCCTTCTGGACGAAGTGCTATACCTCTTTTTGGCGAGGGGCCTTCAAAAGGACGCTCAGGAGCTGGATGAGGATGAATTCATCCATGTGGAATGGATGGACGTGGCACAGCTGGAAGATCAGCTTGCAGATGGAACGGTCAATGATGTCAAGGCGCTTTGTGCGGTATTCCGTGCGAAGATGCGCAAGTTGCTGTGAGTTGGGAGGCGGGAAGATGAACAGGCAGGGTCAGGAGCGCGCCCAGATTCTCTACGCATTTGGGTTGAGCCTGATATTTGTGCTCATCGACTGGATGGTGTTCACTTTGCTGGTGGAGCCCCTGTACCAGTGGCTGCCTATCGAACCGGCATGGCTGTGCAACGCGGTCCATCTGACCCTGCTTTCCCTGACCGGCACGCTGCTGGGCTGCCTGGCTTTTGGTGCGGTGGGTTCGCGGCTACGCCTGGTGCCTTGGGCTTATTCGTTCTTCCCTGTGTACGTTCTGGCCTGCGCCCTGGTTGCCTGGCTTGGGCTGGAAGGGGAAACCCGCACGCTTGCCCTCCAACTGGTCTGCCTCTATACGCTTGCCCCTGCAATTATCGGCATGGCGGTTTCCTGGCCATTTTACTTCTGGCTGCGCCGCCGGAAATCGGTCAAAAGGTAGGCGCGATCGTGCAAATGGTTGGCTATTCCGCTCTGTCAGAGAGGCCCGGCGCATCAAAAAAGCGCGTTGGTCTTTTCTGATGGGGTGTGTTTTGTTCGCGCCTTCCGCGCGACCGGGAAAACGTGTGAGAATGGGCAGATGACGCTGGATTCAGATTTTCCTTGGACACTGTAGGCTGCTAAACCTGCCCCAAGGGGAGCTGCCGACGGCTTGAGCCGCTTCGATTTACAGAGGCGGCTCTTTCTGTTTTTGAACAATTCTCGCCCAAATTTGATTTTTGGAACAATTTGGATCAATAAAAATTTATCAATTTTCAAAAAAACGTCGTGCAATTCGGTTTGTGATATGGTAAACTATACGCGTTGCGTATACGGCGGGCATCCCCTTTTGCCCGCGACCAAAACGGAGGAGGTCTTAGGCTGCCATGTCCAATCATAACGAGAAATACGAAAAGCTGGCGGAGGTCATTCGTGAGCACCGCGAGCAAAAGGGCGCGCTGATGCCCGTGCTGCAGGCGGCGCAGAGCATCTTTGGCTGCGTTCCGCTCGACGTGCAGGAGATCATCGCGGACGGCCTGGGGGTTACGCTCAGCGAGGTCTACGGCGTGGCCACGTTCTATTCGCAGTTTTCCCTCCAGCCCAAGGGCGAATATGTGTGCGGCGTGTGTCTGGGCACCGCGTGCTACGTCAAGGGCTCGCAGAAGGTGCTGGACAAGCTGTGCAGCGAGCTGGGCGTCGAGGTGGGGCAGACCACCAAGGACGGCCGCTTCACCGTGCAGGCGACCCGCTGTCTGGGCGCGTGCGGCCTGGCGCCGGTTATGATGATCAACGACGAGGTGTACGGACGCCTGACGCCGGAGGACATCCCCGATATCCTGGCCAAGTACCGCGCCTCGTAATCCGGCCATGCGAGATTTGAGCATGCATGTTCTGGACATCGCCCAGAACAGTATCAAGGCGGGCGCATCGCTGGTGACGGTTGCTTTTGCAGTGGATGAAAACCGCGTGCTGACCTTCTCCGTCCGCGACGACGGATGCGGCATGGCGCCCGATTTTTTAGCCCGCGTGACCGACCCCTTCACCACTACGCGCACCACGCGCAAGGTGGGACTGGGCATTCCCATGCTCAAGCAGAGCGCGGAGATGGCCGGCGGGACGTTCGGCATCGAAAGCGAGGTCGGAAAGGGAACCTGTATTCACGCATCCTTCGACCTGACCAACATCGACTGCATCCCCATGGGGGATATCTGCGATTCGCTGATCACCCTGATCGTGCTCAATCCCGAAACTCCTGATTTCGTGTTCCAGGCATCCGCACCCGGCTGCGAGGCCCTTTTCGATACGCGGCAGGTCCGAGAGGCGCTCGGCGGCGTCGGCCTAGCCGAGCCGGAGGTGGCCGCCTGGATCAAGGAAAGCATCGACGAAGAATTCAAACCGATTTTGGAGGTGTCCTGATTTATGAAATCCCTGGCTGAACTTGAGGCGATCCGCCAAAGGACTCTTGAAAAAGTGGCCATGCGCAAGGAGGGCGAAGACGCCGTGCGCGTGGTGGTGGGCATGGCGACCTGCGGCATCGCGGCCGGCGCGCGCCCCGTGATGCTCAAATTCCTGGAGGAAATTCAAAAGCGCAACTTGCAGAACGTAACGGTTTCCCAGACCGGCTGCATCGGCATGTGCCGCCTGGAGCCCATGCTGGACGTGATCATGCCCGGCAAGGAAAAGGTGACCTACGTGCGCGTGACCCCGGATATGGTGCCGCGCATCGTGGCGGAGCACATCGTCAACGGCCGTCCCGTGCAGGAATACACCATCGGCGCCGCGGAAGGCGAATGAGAACAGAACGCTAAGGAGGAACGAACATGGATCTTTTTCGCGCACATGTGCTGGTCTGCGGCGGTACGGGCTGTTCTTCGAGCGGTTCTGCCGAGCTGATTGAGCGTTTTGAGGAGCAGATCGCCAAAAACGGTCTGGACAGAGAGGTCAAGGTGGTCCGCACGGGCTGCTTCGGCCTGTGCGAAGCCGGCCCCGTGGTCATCGTCTATCCGGAGGGCACCTTCTACAGCCGCATCCGTCCCGACGACGTGGATGAAATCGTTTCCGAGCATCTGCTCAAGGGCCGCGTGGTGCAGCACTTGGTCTACAAGGAAAAGGCCGATGAGGAGCAGCATGTCACCCTGGACAACATCGACTTCTACCGTCCCCAGATGCGCCTGGCGCTGCGCAACTGCGGCGTGATCGACCCTGAAAACATCGACGAGTACATCGCCTTTGACGGCTACAAGGCCCTGGCCAAGGTCCTCACCGAGATGACCCCCGAACAGGTCATCGACGAGGTGCTCAAGTCCGGTCTGCGCGGCCGCGGCGGCGCGGGCTTCCCCACGGGCAAGAAGTGGCAGTTTGCCGCCGCCTCCAAGGCTGACCAGAAGTACATGGTCTGCAACGCCGACGAGGGCGACCCCGGCGCTTTCATGGACCGCTCCGTGCTGGAGGGCGACCCGCACTCGGTGCTGGAGGCCATGGCCATCGGAGGCTATGCCATCGGCGCCAGCGAGGGCTATATCTATGTGCGCGCGGAGTATCCCATCGCCGTCAAGCGCCTGGAAATCGCCATCAATCAGGCCCGCGAATACGGGCTGCTGGGCAAGAACATCTTCGGCTCCGGCTTTGATTTTGACATCTTCATCCGCCTGGGCGCGGGCGCGTTCGTCTGCGGCGAGGAAACCGCGCTGATGCATTCCATCGAGGGCGGCCGCGGCGAACCCAAGCCCAAGCCTCCGTTCCCCGCGGTGCGCGGCCTGTTCGACAAGCCCACCAACATCAACAACGTCGAGACCCTCGCCAATATCCCGCAGATCATCCTCAAGGGCTCGGAGTGGTTCGCCTCCATCGGCACCGAAAAGAGCAAGGGCACCAAGGTGTTCGCGCTCGGCGGCAAGATCAACAACACCGGCCTGGTCGAAGTTCCCATGGGCACGCCGCTGCGCGACATCATCTACAAGATCGGTGGCGGCATTCCGGGCGGCAAGAAGTTCAAGGCCGTGCAGACCGGCGGTCCTTCCGGCGGCTGCATCCCGGCGGATTACCTCGATATCGCCATCGATTACGATTCCCTCACCGCCATCGGCTCCATGATGGGCTCCGGCGGCATGATCGTCATGGACGAGGACAACTGCATGGTGGATATCGCCCGCTTCTTCCTGGACTTCACCGTGGATGAAAGCTGCGGCAAGTGCACCCCCTGCCGCATCGGTACCCGCCGCATGCTGGAGATTCTGGAGCGCATCGTGGAAGGCAAGGGCGAGGAGGGCGACATCGAAAAGCTGGAAGCCTTGGCCGAAAACATCAAGGCGACCGCCCTGTGCGGCCTGGGCCAGACCGCGCCCAACCCCGTCCTGTCCACCCTCAAGTATTTCCGCGACGAGTACGAGGCGCATATTAAGGAGAAGCGCTGCCCCGCGCATCACTGCCAGAAGCTGCTCAACTACGAGATCACCGACAAGTGCCGCGGCTGCACGGCCTGCGCGCGCGTCTGCCCGGTCAACGCCATCACCGGCAAGGTCAAGGAGATGCATCATATCGACCGCGCCAAGTGCATCAAGTGCGGCTCCTGCATGGAGAAGTGCCGTTTCGGCGCCATCGTCAAGAACTAATGTCCGCATGAGGAGGAACAGACATGGAACAGATGATTCCGCTTACCATCGACGGCGTGCATGTGGAGGTTCCCGCGGGTACGACGGTGCTTGAGGCGGCGCGTATCGCCAAGGTGAACATCCCCACGCTCTGCTACTTAAAGGATATCAACGAAACCGCCAACTGCCGCCTGTGCGTGGTGGACTGCGGCGGCCGCGCCCTGCAGGCGGCCTGCGTGCTGCCCGTGACCCCCAACATGGTGGTCAAAACCAATACGCCCGCCGTGCGTCAGGCCCGCCGTATCAACTTGGAACTGATTTTGAGCAATCACGAGAGAAAGTGCTTGAGCTGCGTGCGCAGCCAGAACTGCGAGCTGCAAAAGCTGTGCCTGGACCTGGGCGTGGAAAGCGGCGAGCGCTTTGCCGGCATGCAGAACGAGTACGAGCTGGATACGACCTCCGCTTCCATCGTGCGCAATAACAACAAGTGCATCCTCTGCCGCCGCTGTGTAGGCGCCTGCGCCAACGTGCAGAAGGTGGGCGTGATCGGTCCGGTGCGCCGCGGCTTCAAAACCGCAATCGAAAGCCCCTGGGAGATGAAGCTGGCGGAAATGGCCTGCATCAACTGCGGCCAGTGCATCACCGCCTGCCCCGTGGGCGCGCTGACCGAAGCCGACGGCACCAAGGACGTGTGGAAGGCGCTGGCTGATCCTGCCAAGCATGTGGTGGTGCAGCCCGCACCCGCCGTGCGCGCGGCGCTGGGCGAGGAATTCGGCATGCCCATGGGCACCAGCGTGACCGGCAAGATGGCCGCTGCGCTTCGCCGTCTCGGCTTTGACAAGGTGTTCGATACCGACTTCGGCGCGGATCTGACCATCATGGAGGAGGGCACGGAGCTCATCGACCGCCTCAACAACGGCGGCGTGCTGCCCATGATCACCAGCTGCTCGCCGGGCTGGATCAAGTACTGCGAGCATTACTATCCCGAGTTCATTCCCAACCTGAGCTCCTGCAAGTCGCCCCACGAGATGACCGGCGCGATGGTCAAGACCTACTACGCCGACAAGGCTGGCATCGACCCGCAGAACATCGTGGTCGTGTCCGTGATGCCCTGCACGGCCAAGAAGTTTGAGGCGCGCCGCCCTGAGCTGGGCCGCAACGGCATGGCCGACGTGGATGCGGTCATCACCACGCGCGAGCTGGCCCGCATGATCAAGGAAGCCGGCATCGACTTTGTGAACCTTCCGGACGAGGACTTCGACAGCCTGATGGGTGAAAGCACCGGCGCCAGCGTCATCTTTGGCGCGACCGGCGGCGTGATGGAGGCTGCGCTGCGCACCGCCTATGAGCTCATCACCGGCAAGACGCTGGAGGATGTCAACTTCACCGCCGTGCGCGGCATGGAGGGCATCAAGGAGGCCACCGTCAAGATCGGCGATCTGGACGTGAACGTGGCCGTGTGCTCCAGCACCGGCAAGGCCAGCGAGCTGCTGGACGCCATCAAGCGCGGCGAAAAGCAGTATCACTTCATCGAGGTCATGGGTTGCCCCGGCGGCTGCGTCAATGGCGGCGGCCAGCCCATCGTGCCCGCCTCCGTGCGCAACTGGACCAACGTGCCCGCCATCCGCGCCAAGGCGCTCTATGGCGAGGACGAGGCCAAGACCCTTCGCAAGAGCCACGAGAACCCCGAAATCAAGCAGATTTACGAGGAGTTCCTCGGCAAGCCCAACAGCCACAAGGCGCATATGCTGCTGCACACCACCTACGAGCAGCGTGACATCTATCTTTGATCAATTTCCTTTCGCGGCGGCGGGGACATCCCGCCGCCGCGATTGCATGCGCGTCGAAAGGGGCGCTCCAAAGAAAATTCCTTAAAGAAAACACGTTTCGCCCATTCGTTCATAAAAGCTTTACAATCCGCCGCTAACCCTTGAAAAATCACGGTTTTTTCCGGCAGGGGCGGCGGATTTCCCCTTGCGCTTTTTGGGAAAGAATGCTTTAATAGGTTGAGCGTTTTTGCCGGCGCGCCTGCGCTGGCGGCGGAAGGGGTTTTGCGTTTGGAGATTCAGTGGTATCCGGGCCATATGGCCAAGGCCAAACGGCTGCTCAGCGCGCAGCTGAGCAAGGTGGACCTGGTCGTGGAGCTGTGCGACGCGCGGTTGCCCCTGTCCAGCCGAAACCCCGCGCTGGACGAGCTCATCCGCCATAAGCGGCGCGTGCTGCTTTTGTGCAAGGCCGATCTGGCCGAACCTGCCAAGACCCAGCGCTGGCTGGCCTATTTCCGGCGGCAGGGCCTGGAGTGCATGGCCTATGACAAGAGCCCCCAAAAGACCAAACAGGCGCGCGGGCTCATTGAGCTGGCTGCCAGGGACGTGTTGGAGCGAAACCAGCGCCGGGGCATTCAAAAGACGCTGCGCGCCATGGTAGTGGGCGTGCCCAACGTGGGCAAGAGCACCTTCATCAACCGCCTGTACGGCGGAAGCATCGCCAAGACGGGCGACCGGCCCGGCGTGACCAAGAGCAACCAGTGGGTAAAGGTATCGCCCTATCTGGAAGTGCTGGACACCCCCGGCATGCTCTGGCCCAAGCTGAATGACCAGCGCGCGGCTACGCGCCTGGCCTATATCGGCACCATCAAGGACGCCGTATATGATCAGTACGAGCTTTGCGCCTGCCTGCTGGCCGACCTGATGGCCGTCATGCCGCAGCAAACCGTCGAACGTTACAAAATCAAGGACCCCTCCGCCCAGGGCTACGCCCTGTTGGACGAGGTATGCCGGGGCCGCGGGTTTCTCATGCGCGGCGGCGTGTGCGATCTGGACCGCGCCTGCGCCGTGATCCTGGATGAATTTCGGGAGGGCAAGGTGGGGAAGCTCACCCTGGAGGATGCGCCACAGGCCGGGGAGGAGGCGCACGACGGTGAAACCCTCTGAAAAGCGTCTGGCGCACTTTCAAGAGCTGGTCGCCTATGACCGCGCTTTGCCGGGCTTTGGCACCTCACTGGCCGGCATGGACGAGGCCGGGCGCGGTCCGCTGGTGGGTAATGTGGTGGCCGCCTGCGTGATTTTGCCAGAGCAGCCGCTGCATGAATGGATTGACGACAGCAAGCGCCTCAGCCCCAAGCGCCGCGAAGAGATGTACGAGCGCATCATGGAAACGGCGCTGTTTGTGGGCGTGGGGGAGGCCAGCCCGGAGGAAATCGACCATCTGAACATCCTCAATGCCACGCATCTGGCCATGCGCCGGGCTGCGGAGCATGCGCCGGCCACGCTGTGCGTGGTGGACGCGGTCAAGGGGCTCGATCTGCCCTTTCCGGTTCGTTCCGTCATCCGGGGCGACGTCACCAGCTATCATGTAGCGGCGGCCAGCATCGTGGCCAAGGTGACGAGGGACCGGCAGATGCGGGACTATGCCGCGCAATATCCGCAGTACGGATTTGACCGCAACATGGGCTATGGAACTGCCGAGCATATCGCAGCCCTGCGTCTCCATGGTCCCACGCCGGCGCATCGACGCGCCTTTATACGCCATTTTGTCGGGGAGGAAACAGCCGAATGAAACGCATTTGCGCCTTTTTTTGCCTGGCGTTGACGCTGCTTGTATGCCTGACCGCCGCTGCGGAGGAAACCAACCTGATTGCCAACGGCGGCTTTGAGACGCTGGATGCGTCCGGAGATCCTGTGGACTGGTATCCCACGGCCTACCGCACACAGGAGGGGTATTCCCGCATTGCCGTCACGTCCGAAAAGGCGCACAGCGGCCAGTACAGCGCCGTGGTGGAAAACGCGAGCGCCAACGATGCGCGCTATACCTGCACCGTTTCGGTGGAGCCGTCCTCGCTCTATCGCCTGAGCGCCTACGTGCTGGTGGAATCCATGGAGGATACCGGCAACGGCGCAAACCTGGGCATCGAGGGCATTTACTCGTATTCCGATTGCCTGTTTGATACGGATGGAGAATGGCAATACCTTGAGTGGTATGGCGAAACGGGCGAGGATCAGCATGAGCTCACCTTCGGCGTGCGCGTGGGCGGCTATGGCGCGGAGAGCACCGGCAAGGCCTATTTTGACGACGTATGCCTGGAAAAGGTGGACGCGCTGCCCTCCGGGGTGTTCGCCTCCCTCTGGTACGATGCGCAAAGCTATGTCTCCTATGACGTCTCAACCACGCAGCAGACGGGGGAGAAGAGCACGGTGCTGTTTGTGGCGCTGGGCCTCGTGTTTGGCTTTGCGTATCTGCTGGCGCGCCCACTGCTGGAACGCGGCGGCACGAACCGGCGCGCCGTCTGCGCCTTTGCTGGTCTGATGGCCGTGGCGCTGGCCGTGCGCATCGTGCTGGCGGTGAAGGTACCGGGCTATTCGGTGGACATCAACTGCTTCACCGCCTGGAGCCTGCGCATGGCCGAGCGCGGCCCCGCAGGCTTCTACGCCCCGGATTATTTCTGCGACTATCCGCCGGGATATATGCTGCTCCTGTGGCCCTGCGGCCTGCTGCTCAATGCCGTCAAGAGCGCGGGGGCCTCGCTGCTGGTGGTCAAGATCATGCCCATCATGTGCGACATGGCGGGCGCGCTGGTGCTGTTTGGCTATGCCCGCAAGCGGCTGGGCGATGCGGCGGCGGCGCTCGTGGCGGGCCTGTATGCGTTCAGCCCCGCAGTGCTGGTCAACGGCGCGGCATGGGGCCAGGCTGACAGCGTGCTGGCGCTGCTTCTGATGCTCACCGCCCTGGCGGCCATCCGCCGCGACTGGCGGG
>OGYF01002104.1_pt1 | contig 15578 bp, 15 predicted proteins | sample 1576451 | NCBI WGS metagenome assembly OGYF01 (sample SAMEA3541505, study PRJEB24748) | human gut metagenome | biome: human gut; feature: human-associated habitat; material: faeces | place: China | collected 2012 | reverse complement strand
TTACGAGGTCGATGAAGCAGGAAGCCCATTGGCTTAAGACAATGGGTAGTTCACTAAAGGGGAAATTACATAGGGAAAAAACAAAAAATGTGGAAAATGCAGGAGAGGGACAAAAAAGTGGGGAAAAAAACGATTGAAAAAAATGCGATCACGGAAGGCGTTATCTGGAAACAACTGTTGATCTTCTTTTTCCCAATCATGCTTGGAACGTTGATCCAGCAGTTATATACAACTGTGGATACGATCATTGTAGGACGCTTCGTGGGAAAAGCGGCACTTGCCAGTGTCGGAGGACCGGCAGCCGTCTTATCAACAATTGTTGTTACATTCTTTAATGGGCTGGCGAACGGGGCAGCAGTTATTATCGCACAATATTATGGTGCAAAGGACAGGAAGAGTCTGCATGTGGGGGTACATACGGCATATCTGTTCTCTGTCGTGATCAGTCTGATCGTATCACTGACCGGTACAGTATTGACACCATGGCTGCTTAAAATCATGAATACACCACAGGATATGATGGCAGATTCTATAACTTATCTCAGAATTTACTTTATGGGAATTCTGTTTACGCTGGTCTACAATATGGGATCGGCAATCATGAGGGCGGTCGGAGATTCCAAAAGACCGCTTCTCTATCTGCTGATCTGCTGTGTGATGAATATCATACTGGACATTATCATGGTGGTAGGAATGAAGATGGGAATTGCGGGAGCAGCACTCGCAACGGTTATTTCACAATGTGTCAGTGCGGTTCTGGTTACCTGGTCGCTGACCAGGGCATATGATGCTATGAAATTAAAGTTCCGGGAACTCCGGATGGATGCCGGAGTATTGCGGAAAGAATTGAAAATCGGTGTTCCGGGGGCACTCCAGGCATGTGCCTACGGTGTGACGAATGTAGTGATCCAGGCATCCGTCAACAGTTTTGGTACAGATACCGCTGCAGGATGGGCAGCTTACGGAAAGCTTGATATGATCTTCTGGACAGTATCGAGTGCGCTTGGTGCGGCAGTGACCACATTCGCCGGACAGAACTACGGGGCAGGAAAGATGGACAGGGTATATAAAAGTATCCGGGTAAATGTGGTGATCTCTTATATATTTACAGGAGCTATTATTATAGTCCTGTTTGCATTCTGCGAACCGTTATACCATATGTTCACGACAGATCCAAAGGTCATCGGGATAGGAGTATATATGTTACGTTTCCTGATTCCGAGTTATCTGTTGAGTGTGCTGCTTGAGAATCTGTCCGGAGGACTGCGTGGTCTGGGAGATGTCCTCTGGCCGACTATATTTACATTCGGAGGTCTGTTCTTTGTAAGGCTTCCGTGGATCATAATCCTTACGAAGATGCATCATAAGGTGGAGATCCTGCTGATCAGTTATCCGATGGCATGGGGGGCAACATTACTTTGTCTGATCCCGTACTATTTCTGGCGGAAGAAAAGAAGAATGAGTACATATGGATCCCATCTTCAAAAATCATAGATTATATGTTAAAATATAGACAGTATGTTTGGAGAAAAAAGTAGCAGGAAAGGACAGAAAGAATGAGGTGTGCGATGACGGATAAGAAGGACTGTATGACAATGGAGCAGGCAGAACAGAAGATGGAGTGCCTGAGAGAAGTGTTCTCAATTGTACGTCTGGTTGATGGTGAGATGCTGGAGAAGAGAGCAGAACACAGTCCGGATGCAGATGCAATGGAGATGTGTCAGTGCTATTCATTCTGGAATAAGGCAAAGCCGTGTGAGAATTGCATATCTATGAAATCGCTGAGAGAAAAGAAACAGGCAGCAAAGCTGGAATTTCTGGATTCGGATATTTTTCAGGTGTTTTCAAGATATGTGGAGGTTGATGGAAAACCGTACGTAATGGAGATGTTGAAGAAGCTGGATGAAGACACATTGATTGATGCGGTTGGATATGGGAAGATGGTCCAGAAGCTTTCTGTTTATAATGACAAGCTTTACAGAGATGCGCTGACAGGGGCTTATAATCGGAGATACTATGAAGATGAGATTAAGCATGTAAAGGGAAAAGCAGGGGTTGCGATTCTTGATGTAGATGATTTTAAGTTATATAATGATATGCGTGGTCATCACGCAGGAGATATGGCACTGATTACAGTGGTGGAAGTAATACGGCAATATATCAGAAAGACAGATAAACTGATCAGGTACGGAGGGGATGAATTTCTGCTTATACTGCCGGAGATTGACAATGAGAACTTTGCGCGGAAGCTGAATAAGATTAAGAAAAAAATTGCTGAAACGAGTGTACCGGGATATAATCGGATTAAGTTATCGGTCAGCATCGGAGGTGTGTCAGCGACAGAAGAGACAGTGGAAGAGGCTGTCCAAAGAGCGGATAAACAGATGTACCTTGCTAAAATGTATAAAGATACTGCAATGGTAGAGGAAATGGATCAGAAAATAGCGGAGGAGGATCATGTTGAGCATACGGATATTCTAAGACCGCTGATTCTTATTGTAGATGATTCTAAGATCAACAGAGAACTTCTGGTAGAAATATTGCAGGACAAGTACCAGATCATAGAAGCGGAAAACGGGAACGAATGTGTGGAGAAGCTGGAGAAATATGGAAATGATATAGCATTGATACTTCTGGATATTGTGATGCCAAAGATGGATGGATTTGCAGTACTGGAATATATGAATCAAGAACAGTGGATAGACGACATTCCGGTAATTGTAATATCAGGAGAGGATTCGGAAGAATATATCTGGAGAGCTTACGAAGCCGGTGCCGTGGATTATATCAGGCGTCCGTTTGATATGCGGATTGTATATCAACGGGTATTTAACATGATCAAATTATATGCAAAACAGCGCAGACTGGTAAAAATCCTGACAGCGCAGATAGAAGAGAGAGAAAACCTGTCACAGATTTCCGACAAGTCATAATCGTTGATGAGACTTGTGAGAAAATCTGCGGCAGGTTTTCTTTGTTAATAATTTCCGAGTTTATTCAGATATTTGTCAATCGTATTAAGTCTTTTTTCAATTCCTTTGGCCTTATGGCTGATGATTTCCAGCAAAGACTCTGTTACGAACTGCGGACCGATCATAGAGTTGAAAAATGTATTACTGTCTACCGGGACTGTGAGAAGAATATCGGCATATTGTGCAAGCAGGGAACTCGGCTTATCGGTGATCACGATGATTGAAGCTCCGGCATCGCGTGCCATCTCGGCGGTCACTTCGTCCTGAGAAGAATATCTTGGAAAACTAAATAATACCAGACAGTCGGTCTGCGAGATATTGCACATATGATCAATCGGGCTCATGGAAGTTGTGGTTGTCATGGTTACATGCGGGACCATCTGTTTTAAATACAGGAGGAAGAAATCTGCAAGACAGATATTTCCTCTCGTTGCAGCAATGTACTTGTGCTTACTGGAAACGATAAGATCCGCAGCCTTCTCAAAGGTCTCAATGGAGTTTTGGATAAATATCTCTTCAAGGTTATGAGCAGCATTCTTAAAATGCCGGTTGATGTAATCAGAAGAGTTGTCTAATTTTGCCTGCTTTGCAATCCGCTGGGATGGGATCGTGATACTGCTGGAAATGCTGAGTACTTTGTCCTGATAATCTTTCCGCAGTGCCTTCTGAAAATCCATAAAGCCGTCAAATCCGATCGTACGGCTGAAACGGATTACGGAAGACTCACTCACCCCGAGCTTTAAAGCAATCTCCGTAGATGTCATAAAACAGGCTTCCGAAGCATTATCCAGAACATATTCCGCAATGATCCTCTGCGTCTTGGTAAGATGTGCAGAATGGAGTAATTCCTTCATATCTTTCATAATATAGTTCCTCCGAAAGTGATATTGATAATTAGATTAAAGCATGAATCTGGGAAAGTTGCAAGACGGAGAGCATGGAAAAAGAAAAAAAGCGTGTGGAAATAGGAAAAAGAAGAAAAAACTTATAGACAATGATGATTTTTCTCGTTATTTATATGTCACACAAATGAAGCATACTCCAATCTTTTTGAATGAAAATCGTAAAAAAAGAAGAAAACTATGTGCATATTACACAAAAACATGTGTGAAAATAATAACATATATAGATAAAGTGCAAAAATAATTATATACAAAAGAAAAAAGGTATGGTATTATCAAACCAACGAACGACGAAAGAGAGGAAAAGAAATGTTACAAACAATTGAAAACGTGAATGCAGTCGTTAACAATTTCGTCTGGGGGGTTCCGGCAATGGTCTGTATCATCGGTGTAGGGCTTGTGCTTTCAGCTCGTACAGGATTTATACAGTTCCGAAAATTTGGGTATGCCCTTAAGAATTCTATCGGACGTATCTTCACAAAGTCAGAAGCGAAGGAAGGTAGTATCACTCCATTCCAGGCAGTATGTACGGCGCTTGCGGCAACGGTAGGAACGGGAAATATTGCCGGAGTTGCTGGTGCGATTGCAATCGGAGGAGCGGGAGCAGTGTTCTGGATGTGGGTGTCCGCATTGCTTGGAATGTGTACGAAGTTCTCAGAAGTTACACTTGCGGTTCATTACAGAGAGAAGAATGCAGAGGGAGATTATGTTGGGGGCCCGATGTATTATATCAAGAACGGTCTTGGCAAGAAATGGTACTGGATGGCTTCGGTCTATGCGATCCTTGGAAGTTTGACAGTACTCGGAACAGGAAATGCAACACAGGTAAATACCATTACGACATCCATCGATTCAGCACTTATAAGCTACAATGTGATTGATGACGCACAGATAAGTATGGTGAATCTGGTGATCGGAATTGTGATTGCAGCACTGGTAGCGGTTGTTTTACTTGGCGGAGTAAAACGTATCGGTACCGTAACAGAGAAGCTGGTTCCATTCATGGCAGTATTCTATATCATCCTTGCAATCGGAGTAGTTGCACTGAATGCAGATAGAGTTCCACATGTATTTGAGATGATTTTTGTAGGAGCATTTAACCCGTCCGCATTTACCGGCGGTGTGGTTGGAAGCATGTTTATGACTATGAGACGTGGTGTTTCCAGAGGTATCTTCTCAAATGAAGCCGGAATCGGTACCGGATCGATCGCACATGCATGTGCAGATACAGATGAGCCTGTAAAACAGGGGATGTTTGGTATCTTTGAAGTATTTGCAGATACAATCGTGATCTGTACACTGACAGCACTGGTTATCCTTTGTGGCGGCGAAGGAATCCAGTACGGCGTGGCAGCAGGTGCGGAGCTTACCATCTCAGGATTCGTAACAACGTATGGAAGCTGGGTGACGATCTTTACTGCAATTGCAATGTGCTGTTTCGCATTCTCAACGATTCTTGGATGGGGACTTTACGGAGCAAGATGTGTCGAGTTTGTATTTACAACAAAGGTTGTGAAACCATTTATGATCGTGTATGCGCTGGTCGCAATCCTTGGTGCAACAGTGGATCTTGGTATCATCTGGGGAATTGCAGATACCTGTAATGGTCTGATGTCTATCCCTAACTTGATCGCATTATTCCTGTTGTCAGGAACAGTGGCAAAACTGGTAAAAGATTACTTTGCAAAACAAGAGAAAAAGAATTAGAAAGACAAAAAAATAACTTACTAGTGAAAAAAATAACTTTTATTGCATTAACAACTTGAGTGTGATAATATGAATTCAGACAGAAATGAAGAATATTCTTCAACAAAATAACAAGAAGAAAAATAATCTTCACTTCAAAAAACAAACGGATTAAAATTTTTTAGGAGGTTTTTCAAAATGAAAGTAGGATGTGTAAAAGAGATTAAAAACAACGAGTTCCGTGTAGGTATGACACCTGACAATGTTAAGAGCTATGTGAACGCAGGACACGATGTTTATATCGAAAAAGGTGCCGGAGAAGGATCAGGATTCTTAGATGCCGAATATGTGGCAGCTGGGGCTAAGATGATTGATACAGCAAAAGAAGTATGGGATACTGTAGAGATGATGATTAAAGTAAAAGAGCCGCTTCCGGAAGAATATCCATTATTCCATGAAGGACTGATCCTTTATACATATCTTCACCTTGCAGCAGACAAGCCGCAGACAGATGCTCTTCTCGGAGCAAAGGTAAAAGGTGTTGCTTATGAGACACTGATCGAAAGAAACGGAAGTATTCCTCTGCTTGCTCCAATGAGCCAGATCGCAGGACGTCTGAGTATTCAGGAAGGTGCAAAATATCTTGAGAAGAGATTTGGAGGAGAAGGAGTTCTCTTAGCAGGAGTTCCTGGAACACCAAAGGCTAACATCGTAATCCTCGGAGGCGGATCTGTAGGAACAAACGCTTGTAAGATCGCTGTAGGAATGGGCGCTAATGTAACAATCATGGACATCAACCTTCAGAGACTTGCTTATCTGGATGATATCTTCGGAGCACGTATCCAGACACTTGTTTCTAATGATGCAAATATCGAAAAAGCTGTAAAAGAAGCAGACCTCGTAATCGGATGTGTTCTGATTCCGGGAAAATCAGCTCCTAAGATCTTCAAGAAAAAATATCTCAAAGAGATGAAACCAGGTGCTGTATTTGTAGACGTAGCTGTTGATCAGGGCGGATGTGGTGAGACAACAAAAGTTACATACCACGATGATCCGATCTTCATTGAAGATGGTGTTGTTCACTACTGTGTAGGAAATATGCCTGGAGCAGTTCCAAGAACATCTACAATTGCACTGACAAATGCTACACTGTCTTATGGACTGCAGATTGCAGGAAAAGGACTTGAGCAGGCATGCAAAGATAACGAAGTTATCTATTCAGCTGTAAATACATACGATGGAAAATTAACATGCAAGAACGTAGCAGACAGCTTTGACTGCTATGAATACACAGATATCAGAACTGTATGTTAATTGAATCGCCATTATAATATGAAGCAACTAAAACTAAATGATTGATTCCTATGAGTTGGAAAATGCCGGTATCTTGGGGTGCCGGCATTTTCTGTATAAATTTAATGCTTTAATCTTGCAGTTTACAAAAAACAATTCATAGATAAATCTTATAAACAGCTTTGTTTATTGCTATTTTCTATTTCCTTAATTGTTTGAAAAGTGTTAAAATTGTTAGCGGTAAATTTAAGGAAAGGGGAAAAGAAAAATGGATTTACTGTGTAGTGTTAACTGGATAGCACTTCTTGTGTTAGTCATAACATTATTGCTGTTTAAAGTATTGAATCAGTTAGCGATGAAGATTAACTGGACATTCGTTGTTCTGATCAGTATGGTAATGGGAGCCGTGGTCGGTCTCGTATTTGCATCTGAGAACAATAGTTATCTTGTTTGGGTTGATTTGATTGGTGACATTTACATCAATGTGATCACTGCTCTGGTAGCACCGGTCATTCTGATCTCTATCATGTCAGGCTTTATTTCTTTAAATAGTAAAGAAAAGATGAAGAGTATCGGACTTACTTCTGTATTCTGGCTTCTGGCTTCATCTGCAGCAGCAATTGTTCTGTCATATATTTTTGGAGCCGTTACAGGACTCGGAAAAGGGGCAGAGGCTGTATTTGCTGATATTGCATCAGTAAGTGACAGCACAATCAGTTCTTATGAAGAACTTGCAACATCATTTGATAAGGTTATTTTGAAATTCTTCCCAACGAATGTCATTGGAGATCTTGCTAATGATAATGTCGTTGCGATCATCATCATTGCTATTGCCGTGGCTGTGGCATATGTTGGAATCTCAACAGAAGAGGGAGAAGAAAAAGTAGTCGCATTCAAGAATCTTGTAGAAGCACTGAAGAATATTATCTATCGTATTCTGGCATTTGTCATTGACCTGACCCCATTCGCTGTTCTGTGTCTGGTAGCAGGATCTGCAAGCCAGATCTTCGAGGATAAGAAGTCTCTCGTACAGCTTGTACTTTTGGTCGTTATGATCTATGTGGTATGTCTGGTACACAGCTATGGATTTAATGCAATTCTGATCAAGTTTGTGGCCAAATTAAGCCCGGTCAAATTCTTTAAAAAGATTCTTCCTGCACAGATCACGGCATTTACAACTTCAAGTAGTGTTGGATCAATTCCTGCTTCCATTGAAGGGCAGAGAAAACGTGTGGGTATCGATGAGGAAATCTCAAACTTTACGACGTCTCTTGGTACAACAATTGGTATGCCGGGATGTACATGTGTATGGCCGATTCTTCTGGCTATCTTCTATACCAATGCGGTAGGTATCTCATGGACAGTATCTGACTATGTAATGTTAGCTGTTGTCTGCCTGATTCTTTCACTTGGAAGCGCAGGAGTACCTGGCATCGGAGTGGTATCTGCTATGGCAGTGTTCAAAGCAGTCAACCTTCCAATCGCAGCGATCGTACTTTTAGTACCGATCAACAACATTTCAGATATGATCCGTACATTTGACAATGTAACTGCAGGTAATGTAACTGCAGCAATCGTTGCCAGAAAGATGGGAACTCTGGATGATAAAATCTTTAATGCAGAAGAAAAGAAAGGAGAGAACGCATAATGAAATTGAAAAAGTCAACAATCGTATTGATCGTGTTAGCTGTCATTTTCCTTGGTCTCTCTGTAGTATCAACAAAGTATTCTGTGACTAGAACGATTCATGCGATCGATGAGATCGGAGATATGAAACTGAATGATGACAGTATCGACAGATTTAAAAAAGCAGCGGAATATTATCAGGCTTTGGATCAGAACCAGAATCTGGAAGAGAAGATCACAAACCTGAAGACATATAAGGAAGCAAGACTTAATTATGCAAGACTTATGATCAAACAGGCTTCTCTTGCTGACAAGAAGCAGGATGGTGCAGCAGATGCTGTAAAAGAAGCACGTGAAGCAGTAGATACTTATGTGCCGGCTGATGAGAAATGGAACATCGAGAATTATCAGGATCTTCTGGATCTGGAAGCTACATATAACAGTGACGGTGGATCAGGATCAAGCGATGATGCCGGTGAAGCACCTCCGATGTGCTAAGAAAATGTAAATGAAAAAGTTTATTTCAACAAAAAAGGAGAAAAAAGATGAAGAAAAAAGTTCTTTCATGCTTGCTTGCGCTGTCTATGTCAGCTGCATTACTTGCAGGATGCGGAAGCTCATCTTCTGACAGCAAGAGTTCAGACGACAGCAAGAAAACAGAAGAAAAAGCAGATACAACAAAAGCATTATCTGCAACAGATTACAACTTCGAGCCAGATTATTACTTTAACACATTCAACACAAATTCCTTAAAAGACAAACCGCGTCAGGGAATCAAGACATTCAAGAGTGCTGATGAAGTAGTATATGAAGATATCACATATGATGAATTGATCGATCTGTTCCAGAAAGAAGGGACATACATGATCGCACTTTGCGGATCATGGTGCCACAACACAAGAGCTATGACACCTTCTCTTACAAAGTATGCAAAAGAGAATGGTATCGATACAATCTACACATATGACTTCAACCTGGATGACAACGAGAATGGTAACACATTCATCCGTATGTCTGACGGAAGTGAAAATGCAGGTGTAAACTACAACTACATGTATGGTGAAGTTGTAAAACAGTACCTGACAAACATTGATGACTGGATTGAGTTTCCATCAACAACAGAGAGAGCAATCTCTTACACAAATGCAAAAGGTGAGACAGAGAAAGTTGGAAGAATCCAGCAGCCAATCGCTTTTATCTACAACAAAGACAATACAACAAACTACAGCGACAAAGAAGACAACGCTGATAAATACCCTGTAATGTATGCGTTCGAGCAGATGGTAGAGCGCGACAAAGACGGTGTATACACAAAAGAGTATGACGAAGAAGGTAATGAAGTTACAGATAAGAATGGAGATCCTGTAAAACATTACTGCACAAAGAAATACAATGCAGAGATGAAGAAGATGTTCGACTTCATCAATGACAACAACATCGAATTCACAGAGTATTCAAAAGAAGACTTCGTTCGTGAAAACTACCCGGCTCTTAAGGATGCTGAGAAGGTTAACATCAAGACTGTAACATATCGTCAGTTTGCATGGCTGTTACAGCAGGATGGAAATGCTATCTACATGGTAGGGGGACCATACGATGAAGCTACACAGAACGAGATCGCTGATGTAAATGCTAAGGCAGTAGAAAATGATGTAAATGTATACTTATGGGATCCATATGTTGACGGAAAGATCAGCGAGGATGACTGGGGATATAAGAACACAGGCGATATCATGAAGAGCGACAGCATCAACTTCATGTACACAACTCTGATCGAGAACTCTCTTACGAATCTTACAACAGAAGAGTTCGAGAACGGTGCTGATGGTGCAAGCCTGACATACAAGAACGATGCCGGTGAAGAGAAGACTGTTCCGGTTATCAAGTCACCATTTGTATTCTCATTCAACAAAGATGCAACAGACGAAGACGGAATCTCAGCTCCTATCACAGCTTACAGCGAAAAAGCTGATACACTGGATGCTGTATTCTCAGCTTATGCTGACGGAATTGCAAAATAATCATATTAGTTATGTATAAGCCGGAGCAATCCGGATTACAAAAGTGATGAATAGAAGGGAGGTGTTACTTCGGTAACATCTCTCTTTTTTGAACCGCCAAATTGTGATATTCTATAGATGATAATTTCGAAATATGGATAAAAGGAAAGTATAAGATATGAAGAAAAGAATGAAAAAATTAAGCGCACTCTGTCTGGCGGGAATGCTGTGTCTTGGACTGTGGGCATGCAGTTCTTCGGAAGACAGTTCTTCAGGTGACTCATCGGGTACAACGAAGCAGGAAACCAGTGAAAACGGATTTCCTGTAAATATGCCGGAGTTTTCGACGACAGACATGGATGGAAATAAAGTGACGAATGATACCTTTGCAGACTATGACCTGACGGTCGTGAATTTCTGGGCAACGTACTGTAATCCATGTATTGATGAATTACCGGAACTGGCAGAGTGGAAAAAAGAACTCCCGAATAATGTGAACCTGATTGGGCTTCTGGTGGATGTAGATGAAAAAGGAAGTGACCAGTATAAACTGGCGGAAAAGATCATTAAGGAGGCAGGAGCGGATTATCAGCACCTGATCGCAACGGAAGAATTTGACGATATGATCAGTAATCTGGTCGGCGTACCGACGACATTTTTTGTAGACAGTACGGGAAAGATCATCGGTGAACCATTTGCCGGAGCGGATGTCAATGCGTATAAACAGACGGTAGAGGATTATCTGAATGGAAAGTAATCAAAAAATAACAAGACGTCTGATTGCCGGAGCAATATTGGTTGTGGCGGTTATGATGATCATATATGGAATATACAGAGGAGAAGTATCCATCGTACTGAATAAAGCGGTCAATGTGTGCCTGGAATGTATCGGTCTTGGATAAAGAAATAATGATGAGAAAAGTAACATTTGAGATAAAACGAAAAATGATACAGGTTGCAGCATTTGGCTATTCCAATCTATATCTTGGCAATTTTCTGGATGGGAGATTGTATAAGGGAAAATGGAAAAGTTTCTGCAATCCGGGAATGAACTGCTATTCCTGTCCGGCGGCAACCACGGCATGTCCGATCGGGGCGATGCAGGCAGTGAACGGTTCGATCGATTTTAAGACGAGCTTCTATGTATGGGGGATGATCCTGGCATTCGGAGTCGTTCTGGGACGTGCGGTTTGCGGTTTTTTATGCCCGTTCGGGCTGATACAGGAACTTTTATATAAGATCCCGTTTCCGAAAAAGAAATTATGGAAGGGATTTACCTGGATCAAATATATTCTGCTCGTTGTATTTGTGCTGATGCTTCCGGTTGTAAAGACGAATGCCGTCGGAAGCGGTGTGCCGGCATTCTGTGAATATATCTGTCCGGTCGGAACACTGGAGGGAGGAATCCCGCTCCTTTCCACACATCCGGAACTGCGCCGTGTGATCGGGACATTATTTTCCGTGAAAATGGTAATCCTGGTGATCACACTGGTGGGATGTTTGAGTATCTGCAGGTTTTTCTGCAAAGTGATGTGTCCGCTGGGAGCAATCTATGGACTTTTGAATAAAGTCAGCCTTTTTCATATGGATGTGAATATGGAAAAATGTATACATTGTGGTAAATGTACGCATGTCTGCCCGATGGATGTGGATCCGGTAAAGACACCGGATTCTGCGGAATGTATCCGTTGTGGAAAATGTGTGAGTGCGTGTCCGAAAAAGGCGTTGAAACTTGGAATGAGATAAAAATATTCGTCGAATTGTACAAAATAGATGAAAAAATCAAAAAACACTTGAAAAAAATATACACAATCCTATAATGAAGGTAGGTTAAGGAAATATTAAGAAATAAAAGACTTTGGAGGTGTTGTCATGATTAGTTTTATTATTTGCTTAGCATTACTTATAGGAGGGTATTTTGTCTATGGTAAAGTGGTTGAGAACACTTTTGCACCAGATGACAGAGAGACACCGGCGGTCCGGATCAATGACGGTGTGGATTATGTAGTAATGCCGCAGTGGAAGTTGTTCCTGGTACAGCTTTTGAATATTGCAGGTCTTGGACCGATTTTCGGAGCTATGCAGGGTGCTTTATGGGGACCGGTTGTATTCCTGTGGATTACATTCGGTACGATCTTTGCAGGAGGAGTACATGATTATTTTTCAGGTATGCTTTCTGAAAGAAATGACGGAGCATCGATTTCTGAAGTGTGCGGAATCTATCTTGGAAATGTGATGAAGAATGTCATGCGTGTATTCAGCGTTGTGCTTTTGGTCATGGTTGGTACCGTATTTGCAGTAGGACCGGCAGGATTGATCGTTACATTACTGGGAAATAAAGGTGTGACAGGAGTTCTGGCTAATCCGGAAGTATGGCTTTGGATCATCCTTGCATATTACTTTGTTGCAACATTTATTTCAATCGATAAGATCATTGGACGTATCTATCCATTGTTTGGTATCTGCCTGATCGTTATGGCAGTCGGTGTTATCGTTGGTATTTTCACGAATCCGAATTATACGATTCCTGAGATATGGACGCATTTCACTAACATGCATCCGGCAGGAAAGCCGATCTGGAGCTTTATGTTCATTACCGTAGCATGTGGAGCTATTTCCGGATTCCATTCTACACAGTCACCACTGATGGCACGTTGTATGAAATCCGAGAAACAAGGACATTTCGTATTCTATGGTGCCATGGTTGCAGAAGGTGTGATCGCACTGATCTGGGCAGCAGCAGGATGTTCTATTTATAAAATCACAGGTGGCCTGAGTACAGGTCTGAATGATATTCTTGCAAATGGACAGTCAGCAGCTATCTATGATGTGTGTATCAAGACGATGGGCGGTGTTGGTGTTGCACTTGCAATGATCGGAGTTATCGTATGCCCGATCACTTCCGGTGATACGGCATTCCGTAGTGCCCGTCTGGTACTGGCAGACTGGTTCAAAGTTGATCAGGATAAGATGCAGAAACGTCTGATGTTATGTGTTCCGCTTCTGGCAGTCGGAGCATTTGTCGGACATCTGGATTATGCGATCGTATGGAGATACTTCAGCTGGACAAACCAGACACTTGCAATGATCGTTCTGTGGACAGCAAGTATGTATCTGTTCCGCGAGAAGAAGAATTACTGGATCACAGCGGTACCGGCAACATTCATGAGTGCAGTTTCCATGACCTATTTCTTCTGCGCAGAAGAGTGTCTGGGACTTTCTACGAAGGTTGCTTATCCGGTAGGAATTATCCTGGCAGCAGTATTCCTTGGAATCTTTATCCATGCGACAAAGAAACCAATGAAAGCATAGTTGTAAGACAGTGTAATTTGAATACATAAAAAGGCAGAATGAATTGACAGAAATGAGATGATGAAAAGATGAAACCACAAAGACTGGGTAATGTATCGATTCCGGATGAAGAATTGGTAAAAGACAAAAAAGAATGTAAGAAGATCGGACCTTGTGGCATTGGAAAAAAGGCAGTGTATCTTAGCAGCTTTTATATTGACAGAAGGTATTACATACCGATTGGTTCTGTAAAAAGGATCTTTAAAAGAATCGCCATGAGCAAAGGCGGATTTACAGGAAAAGGAGTATTCGGTACATTATCCTATCTTGTGGTCGTATACGAGGACGGAAAAGAAAAACAATGTAATTTCAAGCATGAGGAAGATGTGGACAGATTTGTTGCATACATAGAAGAAAAATATCCGGATATTCCGGTACACAGTCTTGAGGCTGAGAGAAAGTTGGCAGAGAAGGAAAGATGGATGGCAGAAAAGCAAAGAGAAAGAAATGTATCGGAAGAAACAAAAAGATGTCTTGCGAAGCTGGAACAGGCAGAACAGTATCTGAAAAAGCAATCGGATATCTATATGGACTTGAGTCAGTCGGCGAAGAAAAAGCGTACTTATGACAGAAGTAACCCGGCGTATAAATGGGTAGCTCTTGCAATCGTACTGATGGGCGGTGCGGCATTCGTCTATGGTATCTATGCATTGATGACCCATGCAGGATTTGGAATGTATTTCCTTTTGTTTGGTCTGGCTGCAATCTTCTTATTTGCCGGAGCGAATGTACTTCCGACTTCGAAGAATAATAAGAATTATATTGAGAAGCGGCTGACGGAATCGATCAGTCAGATGGAAGAGTATATCAGAGTGTATCCGGATTTTCCGGTACCGGCTCACTATGCACATCCGATTGTGCTAAAGAGAATGCAGGAAATTATGAAAGAAGGGCGTGCGAGAAATATTCCGGAAGCATTGCAGGTTTTGAAAAAAGATCTGAAAGCGTTGAATTCCAGCGTAGTCGTCGAGAAAGAAGAGTATGACGAAGTGGTAGCGATCAAACCGATGTTTCTGGTGATGGATTATAAATAAAATAATGGTAAACGGATTTTGAAATATGGCTGGCATATATCATGAAAGAATATATGTCAGCCATATTTTATACGTCATGTGTTTGGAAGAAGCTGCCAGTGGCAGGTCTCTAGATTCTAAGCTTAAATACATATGCCAAAACCAGGAATAGTATTGCGATACATTTTACACCAATGGACACTCCGACATACCCCGGTAACAAATAGCCCCTTTGCTTTTTCCCTGATATTAAAGAAATGATATCAATTATGAAAAAGACGATCAGAACAATTGCGGCACCGAAGATCAGCAGCATGGCATCACCATGATTATGTGTCAGTGCAGTTACGACTCCGACATTTGTAAGTGACATCCAACTGTAGATTATGTATATCATGCATATTAAGTTAAAAATAATATCAAAGACAACTTTTTTGTTTTCTGTTCCGTTCTTCATTTTAATGTCTCCTTTCTTTAAGAGAATTTGGGAATAGCCGGCATTCTTATCAATATTTGTTTCTTCTCTTTTCTTGTCTATAATATAAACTGTCAAGTAACTTGAAGGTCAATAGTTTTGGAAAAATAATTTGTAACTGCTTCTGTATTGTGGAAAAATCAGAATGTTGGTATAATGAGAACATATATTCGAAACGAGAAAAGAAAACGTTGTGAATGAATTTGTGAGTAAAGGAAGGGGGCGAACAGGCATGGCAGACAAAGGACAGAGAAGCTATA
>OGYF01002103.1_pt1 | contig 15581 bp, 13 predicted proteins | sample 1576451 | NCBI WGS metagenome assembly OGYF01 (sample SAMEA3541505, study PRJEB24748) | human gut metagenome | biome: human gut; feature: human-associated habitat; material: faeces | place: China | collected 2012 | reverse complement strand
TAATAATTAAATATATATTGTAAAATGTTATAATATTAAATAGCTATATAATGTTTTATTCAGAGGGTATTATGATTAGCGATGGTGAACTTTTTAAACTGTTAATAAATAAATATCCTAAAGAACCTATACCTTTTATCGTTGAACAATTTATGATTTTCAAGTTTTGTCTTATCCAGGCTGAGAAAAAAATGGATTCCCTAAGCATAGAAAAAGCTACACAACAGCCAATAAGGTTAGAAGATCAGGCCCAGAAAAATAAAAAATATCAGTATCATTTAGTGATGAATCCTGAAAGGGCTATCAACGTCGATATTGTTCAGTGCTGCCTGTGTGGTCGAAAATTTCAAAGTTTGACAGCGAACCATTTATTATCTCACGGTATTTCCGTGGACGAATATAAAAAACTATGCGGCTATGCTCCAACACAAAAACTAATTTGCGGTAATCTTCTGAAGAAATTAAGGGAAAACGCTCAAAAAGCCCGACGCACTAGAGAGAAAAAAATATCGAGGGAACACTAGAAAGCAAGCCCGCTGGATCCCCTCATCGTATTTGTCGCACACCGTTGGAAGTCTCTATAGTATAAAAGGGTGTTAATGCACCTTGCCCCCTCTGCTTTGGAGAAAAAGGAGTTTAGAGAAACTTGGCAAGTTACTGCCCTGAGAGATAGGGTCAGGACTCGTTATTTTCAAAGAAAGGAAACCAGGGTATTGCAGGAGGCACGGAGGTTCCCATGCTTGCACCTGCTTTATCTTTCCGAAAGCCAGTTGGAACGTATCAAACCATTCTTTCCCCGTTCTCACGGTGCTCCCCGTGTGGATGACAGGCGCGTCGTCAGCGACATCATCTATGGGCTCCCTGATGTTCGACTCCACCCACCTCAAAACTCACCACATGGCGTCAATTCTGCTCAAAAAGAGGATTCTCCACGTCTCATCGGTCGAACAAAAGGAGGCCTAAATTCCAAACTTCATGCCGTTTGTGACGGTCATGGGCGGCCCCTTCTGCTTTTGCTGCCTGAAGGGCAGGTCAACGACTACAAAGGTGCAGCCATTCTCCAGCACCTTCTTTCCGATACCTGTACGTTTCTGGCAGACGGAGGTTCTGACACGAGTTGACTGCGGGAATCTCTGAGAGCCAAGGAGATGACAGTCTACCACCCCGAAGAACCAGAAATAGAGCATTTTCCTTTGATAAGACGCAATATTAATGAGTCCTGACCCTAGCTAACTGTACAGATCACCGGGTGGACATCCTTGACTACAGGTTTTACCGCTGGAAAAAAATTATGGTATAGCTCGCAACGTCAATTAAGCCCATATTTTTTAATCCATTGATATAATGTTTTCCGACTAACACCTAAAATTTTGGCACATTGTGCTTTGTTGCCATTTGTTCGTATGAGTGTTTCTCGGAGGTTAAACTTTTTATTGTCCATCCCATCTCCTGCCGAGTGAGGCATTTCAGAATCAGGGTGGAAGCTATAACCCATTAATATATCACCATCCTCCATAATAGCTGCCTCGGCAATGATCTGTTGAAGTTCCCGTACATTTCCCGGCCATGAATGTTGCTTGAGCCTTCGCAAGAAATCTTTGCTTATACTTGTTGCTTTACAACCAAAGGTTTGGCGAATTTTTTTTAGAAAATGATTCACAAGGGCTTCGATATCTCTTATGCGTTCACGCAGGGGAGGGATATAAAGAGTAATCGTATTTAGACGATAAAAAAGATCCGCCCGAAACTCTCCTTTTGAGACGAGCTCCTTCAAACATCGATTGGTGGCGGTGATGATACGAATGTCTACAGAAATATTTTTCCTCCCCCCTACGCGCACAATTTCCTTTTGTTGGATAGCCCGAAGTAGGCTGACTTGTGCCTTGGGAGAGAGTTCGGCGACCTCATCAAGAAACAGTGTGCCATGATTGGCCAATTCAAATTTTCCCAACCGCCGTTCCAGTGCTCCGGTAAAGGCTCCTTTCTCATGCCCAAATAACTCACTTTCAATCAAAGTTTCTGGAATGGCACCACAATTGATTGTAATAAAAGGCCCCATACTGCGACGGCTGAGCCCATGCAGGGAATTAGCAATAACCTCCTTCCCCGCCCCTGACTCCCCTTCAATACAGACATTCACATCATAAGCCGCCACGCGTCGTACCCTCTGGTATAGTTCGAGCATGGCTTGGCTAGTGCCTATGACGTCGGAAGGTGACTCCCTGAGCTCCTGAATTAATGTCTTTTTCTTGCTGATCTCCAAAAATTCCCGGGAGAGCCCCCGGATCAGATCCTTTACGGGGAAATATTCTAAGGCGCTCCCAACGCCCAGACCGTCAATATTAGTCTGCTGGTATAACTGAAGTGTATCCTGTGCTGTGTTGATTCCTCCCCCGTAAAACAAGCATATCGGACAGTTGCCGTGAGTCGCCTCGCGTACGGCCTCTAGAGCCTGATTGACATGGCGGATCGCGTATTGCACGCGATCCTGCTTCTCCAGTGGTTCGGAACCATAGAACGTCCACCCCACGTTGATGATGAGTACGTCCACTCCCGCTTCCGTCGCAAACAGCTTAGCACTGTCTATAGAGGCCGAGAAACCAAAAGTGACAAACCCTTGCTCTTTTGCTTCGCAAAGCATGGCCACTTCACGTTCTTCAGAAAATCCGCGTCTGCGCAGGGCATCAAAGAAAAATCCCTGATTCATACTTACAGGGGGCCAGTTGATGATTCCAGCCACACCAAGGCTCTTCAGACGTCTGAAACGTTCCTGTTCCGGGCATGAAGGATCCCCTACAAGCATGCCTGCAACCAAAGGGGTCTGAGGGCAGCGCGGCAAAATTTGGGAACGAATCAGCTCTTCTGTCTGCTCGTTGGCATTACCGAAGGGCAGGAACGATGCATAAGAATTGACTCCCGATATACGATAAATTCCCGAATTCAGAACGACGAGAAAAGGAATGCCCCCTTTAACGGCACTTATAGCGCTGAGCCCTGATCCGGGAATGGAAAACACAAGGGGTTTCTCGGCATGACGGGCTCCCTCCACAAGACGGCGGAGACGAGAAACGTTTTCCGTAAACATGTATACTCCCAGTGTATATTAGGTTGCAAAAGTGTTACCTCAAAAGTAACATAAAGGCGCTCCATATACAATTCTGGTTTTCATTTCCATCGAGATCCCCACGTCCATTATGTATATTTCTATATAGCACATGGAGAAAAAATGTTACCTAAAAAAGAGGTTCAGACACTCGTACAGGCGGCAAAAGCAGAAAGGCGTACACTGTTCGGATCGCCCTTATTACCTGGAGAAATTTGCCCTTCCTCCGTTGACTGGCTGGTTGCCTGCTATGGCTCTCGTGACAATTCAGGAAATTTCGACTGGCTTTCCAGCTACCTACCATACGCAGATGCTAATGGCATAGTTCTAAAGGCATTCGACGATGCCCTCACTTCCTGTCCCGTCCCCATTCTGGCGGGAATCTGCGCCGCTGATCCCTTCCGGGAGCACGGGCAGTTGATTGAATCAATAAAAAACAAGGGGTTCAAGGGAGTCTGCAACTTGCCGAGCATGGCTCTCATGGATGGCTCCCTTCGCACCATCGTAGAAGAACAAGGACTCGGCTTTGAACGTGAAGCGCAGCTAATGGCCATTGCCCGGGACAAAGGGCTTTATACTCTTGCGCTGGTCGCTTCCCCACAGGAAGCCGACATCATGCTCGCGGTAGGAGTCGATGCCCTTCTTTTGCATCCAGGGATTGCCTTTGAAGAGTCCCCAACGCTACAAATTGATAATTATTTAGTTGAAATAGTATCACTTTCAAATCGTATCTCTTCTGATTACCCCTTATTCGCCTGCTCCGTAGCCCCTCGGCACCTAGAAAGGTTGGCACATTCTTTGCCTAATCTAAGTGGATTTTATGCCATACGATCCCTCGAAAACGCCGGAGCGGTATAAGCCGCGAATCTCAACGTAAGGGAGAATCGCCATGAAACATGTCTATATCATCGGGACATGCGATACCAAGCACACTGAAATCCTGTACGTCCGTAATCTCCTCTTCTCACAGGGCATCAGCACCTGCATCGTAGATGTAGGCATATATGAAAGGATGCTTCCTCCCGATATCGGGAATGTTGTTCACCTTCGTGAAAAACAACTCGACGTTTTTGCCGACATTACCGACCGTGGCAAGGCACTGGCCCTAATGGGGACCCTGCTCGAAGAATTCCTTGTGGAACATCAAAAAGATATCAGCGGAGTAATAGGACTCGGCGGTTCCGGCAATACGGCCATCGTGACACGCGGCATGCGCGCTCTGCCTGTGGGACTCCCTAAGCTTATGGTGTCCACGGTTGCCTCCGGCGATGTGGCACCCTACGTGGGTGCATCCGATATCTGCATGATGCCGTCCGTAGCCGATGTACAGGGGCTCAATATTATTACGCGCAAGATACTGGGCAATGCGGCCCATGCGTTGGCGGGCATGGTGCAACACCCTATTCCCGAAGAGAAGGAAAATAGGACACTCGTGGGCATGTCCATGTTCGGCGTAACGACACCGTGTGTACAGCAGGTCTGTGCATTGTTGCCAGAACAGTATGAACCTCTCGTCTTCCATGCCACGGGGACAGGGGGGAAAGCCCTCGAAAAACTCATTGATTCCGGAATGGTATCACTTGCTATTGATATTACCCTAACCGAAATCTGCGATCTATTTATGGGCGGCGTGATGAGCGCGGGAGACGATCGCCTTGGCGCAGTCATCCGTACCGGTATTCCTTACGTCGGCAGCGTCGGCGCGCTGGATATGGTCAATTTTGCAGCCATGTCCACGGTCCCCGAAAAATACCGCGAGCGTAACCTCTACGTTCACAACGAGAATGTAACGCTTATGCGCACTACGGTCGAAGAAAATGCCGCCATGGGCCGATGGATTGGCGAACGCCTCAACCTCTGTACCGGAAAGGTTCGTTTTCTCCTTCCAGAGGGGGGTATTTCCGCCATTGATGCGCCGGGAATGCCTTTCTATGATCCAGAAGCCGACGCAGCATTGTTCAAGGCCATAGAGCAGACTGTGAAGCAAACGGATACGCGTCGGATTATCCGTGTGCCGCACCATCTCAACGCCCCTGAGTTCGCCGAAGCCGTAAGGACACACTTCCTTGAAGCCATTGGCTGATTGGACCGTATTGAAAAAAATATTTTTTCACTTTTAACATAAGGAGTCACGACATGGCTATTACCCGTTCCGAAATTCTTGCCAACTTGCGCGCCAAGATTGCCCGCAACGAACCCATCATCGGAGGCGGCGCTGGCACCGGCATTTCCGCGAAATGCGAGGAGGCCGGCGGCATTGACCTGATTGTCATTTATAATTCCGGTCGGTACCGCATGGCCGGGCGCGGTTCGCTCGCCGGGCTTCTAGCCTACGGCAACGCCAACGATATCGTACTGGAATTGGCCCGCGAAGTTCTCCCTGTCGTTAAAAAGGTACCCGTTCTGGCTGGAATCAACGGTACCGATCCTTTTGTAAACTGGGACTATTTTTTGCGCCGCATTAAAGAAGAGGGCTTTGCCGGGGTGCAGAACTTCCCCACAGTGGGGCTTATTGACGGGCTGTTCCGCGCCAACCTTGAAGAAACCGGCATGAGCTACAGCCTTGAGGTGGAAGCCATCGCCAAGGCGCACCAGATGGATCTGCTTACCACGCCGTATGTCTTTTCACCAGAAGATGCCAAGAACATGGCTTTAGCCGGGGCAGACATCCTCGTGCCGCATATGGGGCTAACCACTGCCGGAACCATTGGTGCCCAGACCGCAAAAACGCTTGAGGAATGCGTGCCGCTTATTGACGAATGCGTAGCCGCAGCCCGTGCCGTCCGCCCGGACATCATCTGCCTTTGCCACGGCGGCCCCATCGCCAATCCCGAAGACGCCGCCTACATCCTCCAGCACTGCAAGGGTATTCAGGGCTTCTACGGAGCCAGCAGTATGGAACGGCTCCCTACCGAAATCGCCATCAAGGAGCAGGTTCGCAAGTTCATTAATATCAAATTCTGATCCAATAATTACCGGTATGAGGCAGGAAACTGGACTGCCTCATACCGACCCCACAGAGCATACAATCGCCATTCAAACTTCCGGAGGAGCTTTCCGTGACGCTTTCCAGATCAGTCAAATGGATAATTGCTGTGGTTATTGCCCTGTTGGTATACTGGGGCATTGATGTGCCGACCGATCTTGCTGATCCCAAAACACCGCTCTTTTTAGCCATTACGGTCGGTACAGTTGTCGTCTGGGCTTTTGAACTGATGCCGGCTGCGGCAGCTGGTGTGGGCATGCTGTTCTTGTATGCCCTGTTCGTCGTTCCGCCAAAAGTAGCGTTTGCCACGTTCAACACTTTTCTGCCGTGGATCACATTTTCTTCGTTGATCATTGCCGATGCCATGCTCAATTCTGGATTGGGCAAGAGAATCGCCTTGCGCAGCATGCTGTTGCTGGGATCATCCTATTCAAAAACAATGATCGGCCTGATGCTTTCAGGCTTTGTCGTCGTCCTGCTGGTTCCTGCCCTGCTCGCCCGTGTCGTAATATACATGGCCATCGCCCAAGGCCTGGTGGCCGCGCTTGACGTGGATCCCAAATCCAGGACCTCTTCTTCCCTGATCTTTGGAGGCTTTCTGGCCGCAGTCGCTCCATCGCTGTTTATTCTCACAGGTAGCGAAATCAACCTGATGGGTATGTATTCGACATGGGATGTCACCGGAGAGCCAAAACCATGGACAGATTTTCTTGTCCAAATGGGGCCACTTAACGTTCTCTACATGGCATTTTCCACATTCATGATTTTCATGATTCGCGGAAAGGATCCATTGCCGGGTGAAAACAATCTGGAAAATATCCTCAGAGTGCGCCTTGCCGAAATGGGCAACATTAAACCCAGCGAAATCAAGGTACTGGTTCTTCTTGTCGTCGGCCTACTTGCCTTCATCTTCGAAAAGCAGATTGGTTACCCGGGAACCATGGTATACAGCCTCATCATGCTGCTAGCCTTTTTACCGGGCGTTGATCTGTGCGACGGCAAAAGCTTCAGCAAGCTCAACCTGTCCTTTGTCTTCTTCCTTGCCTCTTGCCAAGCCATCGGCATGGTAGCCGGCGCACTTCATGTGGACAAATGGCTTTCAGATCTAATGCTGCCTCTTCTGCAGGGCCAAGGCAATACCATGGCTGTACTCATTACGTACCTTAGTGGACTGTTAATTAACTTCTTGCTCACTCCCATGGCTGCTACTGGCTCTATGTGCGGCCCTTTGGCTCAGCTCGCTCTCCAGCTGGGAATCGATCCTCAAGTTCTTACATACTCCTTCCTGTATGGACTTGAACAGTATGTCCTGCCGTACGAAATTGGAGTGTTCATGTATATCTTTGTAACCGGAGCGATCACTCATAAGCATGTTGTGCCTGCTCTTGCGCTGAGAATGGTATTTGTACCCATTATGCTGGCGGTTGTAGCCGTCCCGTACTGGACTTTTCTTGGATTGCTTAAGTAGGCTTAACTAATTAAAAAATAAAGGAGAGTTTTATGCATGTAGTTGCCTTTAACGGTAGTCCCCGAAAAAACGGAAATACGGCACGTCTCGTCAGGCACTGCCTTGATACACTTGAATCCGAAGGCATATCTACAGAAATGGTGCAGGTAGGTGGAACCAATATCCGCGGTTGCTGCTCCTGCCTGTCCTGCCGCAAAAAAGCGGTAGAAGTCTGCGCCATCACTTCGGATCCATTCAATGAATGGATCGAAAAAATGAAGAATGCCGAAGGGATCATCCTTGCCTCTCCGGTATATATGTTTGGGACTACCCCTGAAATGAAAGCCCTTATTGACCGTGCTTCATTTATCGCGCGCGGTCGCGTCCGCCGGGGAGAACAGGGCAGCATGTTCTACCGTAAAGTAGGCGGTGCCATCTCTGCCGTACGGCGCGCAGGAGCCATCCAGGCTTTACAAACTATGATTTCCATGTTTGCCGTCACACAAATGGTTGTTCCTATGTCAAATTACTGGACTTTCGGCATGGGGGAAGCTCCCGGAGAAGTGGAAAAAGACGCGGAAGGTTGGCGCAGCATGGAAGAACTCGGGCGCAACATGGCTTGGGTGATAAAGAAGCTTTATTCCTGATCTCTCCACTGACGCTGGTCTACTCTCTAGGTACCGCTCAACCTCATAAGGAGATTCTCATGTCAAACTTACGCTCTTTTGTAACGGTAGATGACGTTGAAACTCAATCGTTTGACTGGGGCAAGCTACAATGGTTGACCGACCCTCGCGTGACAGGCTCTCAGTGCATGGTCAGCGGCATCGTGACCCTTGATCCAGGGCAGGGACATGCTCGGCATAATCACCCAGGCTGTTGCGAAAATCTGTTCATCCTTGAAGGTGAAGGAGAACAAATGATTGAAAAGGAAGATGGCAGCCGTGAAACCCGTAAGGTATATCCCGGTACCATGATTTCCCTACAGCGTGGTCAATATCACTCTACTTATAATGTAGGCACCGGGGTGCTGCGCATTCTGGCCTGCTATGAATTTGCCGGTCCCGAAGCTGCATTGCGTGCGGATCCTGGTTGCACGGTAATCCCGCCCAAGAATGCCTAATTGGCATAAACTTTTTGAAAAGGCAGGAACGCTCAAGCGTTCCTGCCTTTTTGCATGGAAAGAAAACCTCCCTAGGAGCGCGTAATAAATGATATTCAAATCTTAGCCTACAAAAGGCCGCTGTTTGAGCTGCCCTTGTCCGGTTGTTTAATTGGCTGATGGACGAGTTCCTGAGTTATATTCCATGTTGCCCCCCTGTATAGAAAGAGGCCGAAATCTCCCGAATACCATCCCCTGGAGTCCTCCCAAACTGACACTGGAATGCACCACTGTTCCATAATGGGTACTAGTTTGGGAGCCATGACCGCGCAGGAAAATTCCTCGGTAGTCTGGCATTCGTGAGCCTACAAGCGCGCTCAGTGCCGGGTACACTGGTAAAAAGGCAAAAATGGCTTGCTGTGCCTTGATTTCCGGGGAGTATGCCCGTAGTGTGGCGAAGTCCCGTAAGGGACAATACGGGGCCTCCTCTCCGCAGACAGGCAGGGATGGAAAGGAGGCAAGTTGCCAAGCAAACGGCGGATGTACCATCTGCTCAGGCTGGTGACGAAAGCGGCCCTGTGGGGCGCGTTCTCCCGTCTGGCAAGCTGGCTCATGGGTAAAATCCTGAGCTAGAAGGCAAGCCCGATGGAATGAAGCGACCCCCGACAGTGCTGCGAACACCGTTGGGGGTCTCCATCGGGAAAAGTTTCCGTAACTTCTACCGGAAGGGAGGCCCTTGAAGAACCATCCCGTGCCGGGGGTCAGAGTGTTACCTGCACTCTGGCCCTTTCTGTTTTTAGGATAAGGAGTTCCGGGAATTTTGGCAAGTCACCTTGCCCGGATGAGATAACAAACGGCACGGTTCACTGGGCGGATTTCCTGAGCAACAGGAATTACCCGAGAAGCCAAAAAATCTGCACTTCGCTTCATCCATCCAGCGGTTCCTTGTTGAATATGAGCACCATAAGCCCACGGTGAGCCGTAATAGAGAGCGCCGTGAGTCATGGGTGAAGAACCGGGAGCGATCATTTCAGGAAAACTTCCCCAGATTTCGCGGATGGCATCGCCCTGAAGTTGGCCAAGTGCAGCACTGGAATGCACTACCGTTCCGTAATGCGTACTCGTTTGAGAACCTTGACCGCGTAGGAAAATACCCCGGTAATCCGGCACCTTTGTCCCTACCAGTGCGACCAGTTCCGGGTACACTGGGAGGAAGGCAAAAAGGGCTTGCCGTGCCTTGATTTCCGGGGAGTATGTCCGTAGGGTGGCGAAGTCCCGCAAGGGGCAATACGGGGCCTCCTCTCCGCAGACAGGCAGGGATGGAAAGGAGGCAAGTTGCCAAGCAAACGGCGGATGTACCATCTGCTCAGGCTGGTGACGAAAGCGGCCCTGTGGGGCGCGTTCTCCCGTCTGGCAAGCTGGCTCATGGGTAAAATCCTGAGCTAGAAGGCAAGCCCGATGGAATGAAGCGACCCCCAACAGTGCTGCGAACACCGTTGGGGGTCTCCATCGGGTAAATAGGTCGAGAACCTTTTACCGGAGGGGGAGGCCCTTAAAGAACCATCCCATGCCGGGGGTCAGAGTGCGTCAACACTCTGGCCCTTTCTGTTTTGAAGGATAAGGAGTTCCGGGAAGTTTGGCAAGTCTCGGCTTGGATCGAATAAGGCAGCGAATGCCCGGTTCATCGGGCGAATCTCATCAACAATCGGAGTTGAACGAGACACATAAAAGTTCATTGCACTTGATGGCACCTTACCCGCGTCATTCATCCATTGATTACGCCCTTCATTCCAAAAGGCCAGATTTCTTCGAATAAAAAGCGAAAGATAATTTATCTGGCTGGCTAGCTGGCTAATGGACGAGTTGAGCTAGAAGCAAATCAATAGAAAAAAACACTTTTGACAGAGGTTGAAACTGTTAGGGACTATCAGTTAAGAATACATCCCGGACGAGACTCCGCTTGATGGGACGGTGGTGTTGGCCGCACTTACTGTCCCTCTTTCCTTTGAAAATAAATCTATTCAGGGAGGCTAGCAAATCATTTTGCCCATTTATAAAACCATCCACCCTGTCAGTCTTGAAATAACTGCACAAGCATGAGTATGCCTACCGCGCCTGAAATATCCGGAGCTGATGGTGACGAGTTCAATCAATTAGGCTCTAAGCAATTGTACATACCATGTTTCACCTATTTCCGTAGAAGGAATAAAAAACACATGGAGTCTTTCATAAAGGCTGTCAATATATCATTGAAAAAGACATGCTACAATATAGTTATAATAATGGTATACTGCTTCACAATTATTACGATTTAGAAACTGCTTTCACTCATTAAAACTAGGAGATACAGCATAATGGGAAGAACTTATGGATACATTCGGGTATCCAGCAGTGATCAAAACGAAAGCCGACAGTATATGGCTATGTATGAACAAGGTATTGCTGAAAATCATCTCTTCATCGACAAATTATCGGGCAAAGATTTTCGTCGTCCTCAGTATAGAACTATGCTCAGACAACTGAAACCCGGAGACATACTCTGTGTCACAAGCATCGATCGATTAGGGCGCAATTATGAAGAAATTCAACAGCAGTGGCGTATTATTACACGGGATATGAAAGTGGATATTTTAGTACTGGATATGCCACTACTCGACACCCGGCGCGACAAAGACCTCCTTGGGACGTTCATTTCAGATTTAGTCTTGCAGGTACTGTCATTCGTTGCCCAGAAAGAACGAGAAAACATTCGGAAACGACAAGCGGAAGGTATTGCGGCCGCAAAGATAAATGGAATCCGTTTTGGCCGCGAACCAAATCCACTTCCTTCCATGTTCGCACAAGTATATCGCCTGTGGAAAAAGGGAGAAATAACAACAGCCGAGGCCGCAAGACGCTGTGGCATGCCACGATCGACATTCCGTTATCGAGCTGTCATATTTGCAAAGAATCAAACATAACATGGCAAAAAAGTGTACTTTTTTGCCATGCTTTTTTTGGCGCTCGCTCTGAAAACAGAATTAACAGAAAACCATTCCTATTTCCAGTAAAAAAAGCAGCCATCTTACCATCCCTTCCACGGTTTTCTCCCACAGGCGAAAAAGTACACTTTTTCGCCACATCTTTTTTTGTCGTCACCCCATCTACCCTATATCCCTGCAAGATGTTTTTTGCAGGAAGCTTCAATCGGTTTCTTGGGGGTCGCACGGTGTCAAATATTGTTGAAGGCGGGCTGGCTTGCGCTTCAGCTTTATGAAAGCTCTGCAACTCATACCGCTTATTTGGAAACTCAAATTTTTAGGAGCAAAGTTTATGATGTCGAAAGGCGCAATGGGGAATTTGATAAACAAATACCGTGCAGTATTAAAAAAATGCCACCTATTGAATGTATTTGGATCATTAGCTATGGCGGGAACTCTTGTTGCAACCGGGGCTATAGCTGCATCGGCTACGGAATATTCCGCAAGAATCACCGGAGAAGAAACAGAATATGATGCTATAAAAACGGGTGAAAATAAAACGTACATGTACACCTTTTCAAACGGTGACACCATTACCGTGGAAAGTGACTATACTCACGGTGGATTAAATGCCATAAATATGAAAGAAATTAAATCAATTACAATAAAAAATGATATTAATATCAATACAATAGGAGGTAAACATACAACTGTAGAGGCAATACAATTTAAGGGAAACAGCAATATTACAATGGATAATTTGAATCTCAACGTTATATCAAAAGATTCTACAATTTCTAACTACGCATCTGCTAGTGGCATAAGCATGTTTTGTGTAAATGATAACAGCTTCAAAGCAGGAAAAACAAATATTGAAATTGAGGTAAAAAATCCTCTGAAAGGCATATATGCCACTGGTATAGATCTTACTGCTTCAAAAAACAATGTTGTCGCTCTTGACGATACAAAAATCATTATAAAAGGCAGTTCAGAGAATGAAAGATTTGACGTAACACACCGTGGTATTTATGCCACAGGAGAGAACAATACGATTACCACCGGTAAACTGGATATTGATCTGTCTGGTGAAGCTCGCGCCAACATGGATGCCTATGCGGTGACTGTGGAAGGCGACGGCAAGCTGTCCACTGCCACTCTGGGCGACGGCAATATATCGGCGTTCGCAAAATCCCCCAATGATGCTTTTTCTGTGGGGATTACTGTGCATGACGGAGCTGTGGTCTCCAAAGGCGATGGTTCTATCACGGCAATCGCCGAGGCTGGTCAGGGCACGGGGTATGGGCTTGGCATTCGCGCCAAAGGCGAAGGGGCGAAGCTTGACGTGGGGCATGACGATGTGACGGTAAAAGTCACTGGCGGGCTTGATGATGGCGACAAGTTCATCCAGTCCATCGGTGCCATCGCAGATTCCGGCGGAAGCCTCAGCCTGGCGGGTGGCTCCATTACGGCCTCTGCCGACTCTGAAGGTGCCTTCATTCGCGGCGCCCTGTCGACAGGCGGAAGCAGTATGACCCTGGGAACTGAAGAAGACTCGCTGGCGGTCAAGGCATTCGGCAATGACAGCGCCGCCGCCCTTGAGGCCAGAGACACTTCCACCATCGCCCTGCAGGGCAATGTTTCCGTCGAGGCCCCCATTGCTCTCTATGGCAACGGAACCATCACGAATTTCGGCAATCTGACCGTCACTTCCGGCACTGTCGCTGATTTCATCGGCACGTTTACCCAGGATGACGGAAATACCAACCTGAGCGGTCAGGACTTTTTCGGAGGCAACGTCAATGTGTTCAAAGGCGCACTCACCGTGGGCATGCCTGACCGCGGCGGCGTAACCCTGCAAAACAATGAGGCTATGCTGGCGCTCGGCCAGAATGTGACGTTGGGCGAGCAGGCGAAACTGGTCGTTGGCGATGCCGCAAACAGCGGTGCCACCGTGGCTTTCGGCGACAACTCTCTTCTGGTCGTGGACGGTGACAAGGCGGCCTCTTCTTTCATGATCAGCGCGCCGGACGCTGCCCCGCGCTCCATCAGCGTATCCGACGGAGCCAACTTGTATATTGTCAACGCCAAAATAGGCGAAACCTATAAGATCACTGACGGTTTCGTCGCAATGGATGGAGACGTCGCTGGCTGGACCGGAGACAATCTTGTCACCGGGCGCATGATTAACGCTATCCGGAGCGACGGAACAGACGGAAAAGTCATCGTCACCACAGAGCTGAAGAGCGCGTCCGTCGTCTTCCCGGGCGTATCCATTCCCAATACCATTGATGAAATCTTCGTCTCCAACAAAAACGATGTGGATAGCGAGAACCCGGGAGTCGCATTCATCTCCCGTGCTCTGGAACCATTGTATCTTCCTGAATCGGACGTGGTGACCACGCTGGACAGTGCTGCCCAACTCTCATATGCGGGCGGCGTGCAGGCCTCGACCATCGCTGTGGCGCAAGCCCCAACGCGGGCTATTCAGGACCATCTGTCCCTTGCTACCAATGTAGTGCAGAGAGGCACATGCCTGCATGAAGATGGTTTTGACCTGTGGGCCAACGCCCTCTATGGGGCGAACCGCGCGCGCGACTTCAGTGCCGGAAGCCTTAACGCCGGATACAATTCCGACTTCGCGGGCGGCGTAATCGGCAGCGACTGGACGTTTGGTGCCGGTGTTGGAAAGGGCAGAATCGGCCTCGCCTTCAACGTGGGCACAGGTGATACTAAATCACGCGGAGACTTTAACAGCACCAAAAATGATTTTGACTTCTGGGGCGTGTCTCTCTACGGCGGCTGGAGCACAGATAATATCAATGTTGTTGCTGATTTTGGCTATTCCGCTTCCAAGAACGAGCTGAAACAAGATATCCCGGCCTCACTCGGCATGGGCGGTAAGCTCAAGGCGGACGTGGATTCCAGCGTGCTCACCACTGGAGTCAAGGCCGAGTACATGGTTAAAACTGACGCACTTGACGTAATGCCCCATGTCGGTGTCCGTTACATGGCCGTGAAGACGGATTCTTTTTCTACGAAGCTCGATCAGGGCGGCGATCTGTTCCATACCGACGGCGACCTTCAGCATGTCTGGCAGTTCCCTGTAGGCGTGAATCTGAGCAAGTCCTTCGAAACGGAATCCGGATGGAAGATCAGGCCACAGGCCGATCTCTCCGTGGTACCCGCCGCAGGCGACACTAAGGCGAAGATCGACGTGCGCACCCCCGGCGTGGACGCATCTGACTCCATGAAGCGCCGTGTTATGGATACGACATCGTTTGATGGCGTATTCGGCATTGAAGTGCAAAAAGACAACATATCGCTCGGCCTCGGCTACAACGTGCAGGCGTCCGAACACCAGACCGGACAGGGCGTGACTGCGTCCTTCATGTACAAATTCTAATTGATTTCGGGCTCCGGCGGATACTTTTGCCGGAGCCCTTTGACTACTTCCCCTCGTCAGTATGAATAATTATTAAGTTGCTACCGAGTACTTTTAGTTTTCCTTAATCATTTGATGCAGTTTGTTAGTCATACACAAAACTCATAAAAGAATGGATAATATAGTTTATTAGTTGTATTGGACGATGTATCTCATTCATTACGTGTACTGAGAGTTTTATATGAAGTGCACTTTATGTTGTGTTTTTTTAGTTATAATGTTTTTGATATTCATTCCTTACAGCAAAGCTCAAAAAACTCCTTTAGGTGAATTTCCCAATTGGGGTGATTCCATTGAGCAAGTTATCAAGGAACGAAATATAAAATATCCTATTACTGAAAATAGTATGAGTCTTATTTTTGGTATTCCAGTGCAGACTATGCTTGCAAAAGATGTATTTGATGAAGGAATACATATAGATTTGTATTCATTTTTTTACAATAAACTTATTGAGTTTAGTATTTCTATTGAACCTAATAATTTTGAAAAAACATACTATGAAATAAAAAATAATATTGAGCTAAATTTTAAAAAATATAAA
>OGYF01002068.1_pt1 | contig 15706 bp, 9 predicted proteins | sample 1576451 | NCBI WGS metagenome assembly OGYF01 (sample SAMEA3541505, study PRJEB24748) | human gut metagenome | biome: human gut; feature: human-associated habitat; material: faeces | place: China | collected 2012 | reverse complement strand
GAGCAACTGACTCTTAATCAGTGGGTCCAGGGTTCGAATCCCTGAGGGTGTACAAGACAAATGCGAGGGTGGGTTCATCTAACGGTTAGGATACATGCCTCTCACGCATGGTATACGAGTTCGATTCTCGTACCCACTACAAAAACAAGAAAGCGGTTGACTGATGAAACGGTTAACCGCTTTTTGTTTTTCATTTTTCTGTTGTAATCCGAAAATAGTTTCTATATTTGCACCCGCTATGGCGAAATGTATATTCTATATCTTGTTAGGGTTGTTCCTCATATCGAAGTTCACTTCCGTTTCTGATGATATGGAGGGATGTAAGACACTCCCTACTGCGGATGTGCATTATTTCTCCGGAGCCCAGCACAGCTTGTCGGGGGCAGATGGCAGACAATGCCAGGAAAAAGGGGAGGACGCGAATTATAATTGCCTGGCAGATGCCGGTTGCATAGGAAATACCTTCTCATTACGGCATGCCTCTTGCTCGAAATTGTTGAGGCTTAATCCGGACTTCATTGCCGCCAAGGTTGCGAGAACCCTGAAAACTCTGCTCCCGGAAGAAAAGACAACTTCTTTCCCCTTTACTTTCCATCCCCATAAGATTTCATATAGATATTATGTATATACGCTGAGGCGTATTCTTATTTAGTACTTTCCCTTCCTCTCTTTCGGGAGCCAGAGAGATTGCCCGTCTCCCCATGCCGAGTTTTTCTCTATTTTTTAAGTACTGATAATCAATATATAATGGATTTTCTATTAGATTTTATTCTCCATATCGATCAGTATATGATTGATATAGTGCAGGAATATCATATGTGGGCGTATGCCATATTGTTTCTGATTATTTTCTGCGAAACGGGGCTGGTGGTCACACCTTTCCTGCCGGGCGATTCCCTGCTTTTTGTGGCGGGAGCTATTGCCGCACTGCCCGACATGCCTCTCGAGGTCAATGTGCTGGCTTTGATATTGTTTGTTGCCGCGGTATTGGGCGACTCTTGCAACTACATGATAGGGCATTTCTTCGGGCAAAGGCTCTTCAATAATCCCGATTCCAGAATATTCAAGCAAAGCCATCTCGACAAGACCCATGAGTTCTATAAGAAGTATGGAGGCAAGACAATTATCATAGCTCGTTTTGTGCCTATCGTCCGTACGTTTGCGCCATTCGTGGCGGGGATGGGTAAGATGCATTACTATTACTTCATGCTGTACAACCTGATTGGGGGCGCCTGCTGGATTGCCATCTTCTGTTATGCGGGTTATTTCTTCGGTGACCTTCCGTTTGTACAAGAGAACCTCAAACTGCTGATTGTGGCCATTATTGTGGTTTCCATACTGCCGGCCGTGGTAGAAGTGCTGCGTGCAAGACTGAAACAACGAAAACAAAAATAAATTAATATACTTAGTACATTTATCCATTATGAAGAATTCTTTTTTTAGCCGGTTCACACCGAAAGAACCGAAATTCTTTCCTTTGCTGAAGCAATTGTCTGAGATTTTATTGTCCTCGTCGGCTTTGTTGATAGAAATATTGGGCCATGACTCGCCTGAGAAGAGGGCGGAAGATTATAAACGAATCAAAGATTTGGAGCGCGAGGGCGATAAGCTGACCAATCTGATTCTGGATGAACTGGGCACTACTTTCATTACTCCTTTTGACCGGGAGGATATCCATGACCTGGCTTCGGGCATGGATGATGTGATTGATGGAATAAACAGCTGTGCCAAGCGTATCACTATCTATAATCCGCATCCTATTTCGGACAAGGGGAAAGAGCTGGGACATATGGTTCAACAAGAAGCGGCCCTCATCGGCCAGGCCATGGATGAACTGGAGGCATTCCGCAAGAGTCCGGATAAGCTGCGCGCATATTGCAACCAGATGCATGACATAGAAAACCGGGCAGATGATATTTATGAATTTTTCATCACCAGGCTTTTTGAAGAAGAGAAGGACTGCATTGAACTCATCAAAATCAAGGAGATTATGTATGAGTTGGAAAAAACGACGGACGCAGCCGAACACGTGGGCAAGATTTTGAGGAGCCTGATTGTGAAATACGCATAAACGAACGGACGCATGGAACTATTAGTGATTATCATTGTACTGGCTCTGATATTCGATTATATCAACGGTTTTCATGATGCGGCCAATTCTATTGCCACCATTGTGTCTACCAAAGTGCTTACACCGTTTCAGGCGGTGATATGGGCGGCTTTCTTCAATTTTGTGGCCTTTTTTATCGCCAAGTGTGTCATCGGCGGTTTCGGCATTGCCAACACCGTATCGAAAACGGTGATGGAGCCTTACATTACTTTGCCTATCATTCTGGCCGGCGTGATTGCGGCCATTGCCTGGAATCTGTTCACTTGGTGGAAGGGAATCCCTTCCTCTTCTTCGCACACGCTTATCGGAGGTTTTGCCGGAGCTGCCATCATGGCACACGGTTTTGAGGCCATCCAGTTGAGTATCATTCTGAAGATTGCGGCATTCATTTTTCTGGCTCCCTTGATTGGTATGGTGGTGGCATTCGGTTTTACGTTGTTGGTTTTGTATATTTGCCGCAGGGCGCATCCTCATACGGCCGAGTTGTGGTTCAAGAAACTGCAGCTGGTGTCTTCGGCTTTGTTCAGCATCGGGCACGGTCTGAATGATTCACAGAAGGTAATGGGTATCATTGCTGCGGCCATGATAGCCGGACATTCGGAAGGATTGGGAATGGGGATAAACAGTATTGATGACCTGCCGGACTGGGTGGCATTCTCTTGTTTTACGGCCATTTCACTCGGTACTATGTCCGGTGGGTGGAAGATTGTGAAGACCATGGGAACCAAAATTACGAAGGTGACGCCGCTGGAAGGGGTGGTTGCGGAAACTGCCGGTGCGTTTACGCTCTATCTGACGGAGTATCTGAAGATTCCGGTGAGTACGACACACACCATTACAGGAGCCATTATCGGGGTAGGGGCCACGAAGCGGCTTTCGGCCGTACGCTGGGGAGTTACGAAGAGTCTGATGACCGCCTGGGTGCTGACTATCCCCGTCAGTGCTTTGCTGGCAGCAGGGATTTATTGTATCGTATCTCTTTTTTAGAAGTGCTGCCGCATAAAAAATAGACGGGTTCGTTTTATTTTGCATTAGGTTTGCACTATCTTTGCAGCTTGAAACTGTAAAATAGAATGCACATTGGACTGGCTATATAGTTTATTCGTCGAGCACTCCGCCTTGCAGGCGGTTGTGGTACTCTCACTGATTTCTGCTATCGGATTGGGATTGGGGAAGATACATGTTTGCGGCATTTCATTGGGAGTGACGTTTGTATTCTTTGCCGGCATCATTGCCGGGCATTTCGGGTTGTCCATAGACCCGCAGATGCTGAATTATGCGGAAAGCTTCGGGCTGGTGATATTTGTGTATGCTTTGGGTTTGCAGGTGGGACCGGGTTTTTTCAGCTCTTTCCGTAAAGGAGGGGTACAACTGAATATGCTCGCCACGGGTGTAGTGCTTATCGGCACCCTGCTGACTGTACTGGGCAGCTATGGGTTGGGAGTATCCCTGCCGGATATGGTGGGCATACTTTGCGGTGCCACGACAAACACACCGGCACTCGGTGCGGCACAGCAGACATTGAAACAGATGGGATTGGAGACCAGTACACCTGCTTTGGGGTGTGCGGTGGCATATCCGCTGGGGGTGGTAGGGGTCATTCTGGCCGTACTGTTCATCCGTAAGACGCTGGCGCATAAGGAAGACCTGGAATTGAAAGAGAAGGATGACGTGAACAAGCCTTACATTGTTGCGTTCCAGGTGCACAATCCTGCCATCTTCAACAAGAGTATCAAGGAAATAGGCGGGCTGAACAGCTATCCGAAGTTTGTGATTTCCCGCTTGTGGCGGGATGGGAATGTGAGTATTCCTACCTCGGAAAAGATTATAAAGGAAGGTGACCGCCTGCTGGTGATTACCTCGGAGAAAAATACACCGGCACTGACCGTGCTCTTCGGCGAGCAGGAGCATACCGACTGGAACAAGGAAGATATAGACTGGAATGCCATTGACAGCCAGCTGATTTCGCAACGTATCGTGGTGACACGTCCGGAGCTGAACGGCAAGAAGCTGGGCTCTCTCCATCTGCGTAATCATTACGGTATCAATATCAGCCGAGTTTATCGCAGTGGCGTGCAGTTGTTGGCCACAGCGGAACTGACCTTGCAATTGGGTGACCGCCTGACCGTAGTGGGCGAAGCCGCTGCCATACAAAATGTGGAGAAGGTGCTGGGCAATGCAGTGAAAAGCCTGAAGGAACCGAACCTAGTGGCGGTATTTATCGGCATTGTCATCGGTCTGGCTTTGGGAGCGATTCCTATTTCCATTCCCGGCATCAGCGCTCCCGTACGGCTCGGATTGGCAGGAGGTCCTATCATCGTAGGTATTCTTATCGGGACATTCGGTCCGAGGATGCACATGGTGACTTATACTACGCGCAGTGCGAACCTGATGCTCCGCGCATTGGGGTTGTCTCTTTATCTGGCTTGCCTGGGACTGGATGCGGGTGCCCATTTCTTCGATACGGTATTCCGGCCGGAAGGACTGTTATGGATTGCCATAGGTTTTGCGCTGACTGTGGTTCCGGTATTGATTATGGGTATCGTTACCTTCAAGTGGCTGAAGATAGATTTCGGAACAATGGCAGGTATGCTGTGCGGAAGCATGGCAAACCCCATGGCGCTGAACTACGCCAACGACACCATCCCGGGAGACAATCCGTCTGTAGCGTACGCTACGGTCTATCCGCTGTGTATGTTTCTACGGGTAATCATAGCCCAAGTGCTGCTCATGTTCTTCATTAATGGATAATGGGGAATGGAGGGCACTATTAATTATCAACTATCAATTATTCAATTAAATAACTATGGGAAATATAACTCCGGAAAGTATTGTCAATGACTTGCGTTATTTGCAATTATTATCACGCAGTTTTCCTACCATTGCTGATGCCAGTACGGAAATCATCAATCTGGAGGCTATTCTAAATCTGCCGAAAGGTACAGAGCATTTTCTGACGGATATTCATGGCGAGTATGAGGCTTTTCAGCATGTGCTGAAGAATGCATCGGGGGCAGTGAAACGTAAGGTGAACGAAATATTCGGGCATACGCTGCGCGAAAGTGAGAAGAAGGAAATCTGTACGTTAATTTATTATCCGGAAGAGAAGCTGCAACTTATCAAGGAGCAGGAAACGGACCTGGATGACTGGTATTTGATAACACTGAACCAGTTGGTAAAAGTATGCCAGAACGTTTCGTCCAAATATACCCGTTCGAAAGTACGCAAGGCACTTCCAGCAGAGTTCTCGTATATCATTCAAGAGCTGTTGCACGAATCGAGCATCGAACCCAACAAACATGCCTATATCAATGTCATAATCAGTACCATTATCTCTACGAAGCGTGCGGATGACTTTATTGTGGCGATGTGCAACCTTATCCAGCGTCTGACCATCGACTCGCTGCATATCGTGGGCGATATATACGACCGCGGACCGGGTGCGCATATTATCATGGATACTCTCTGCGATTATCATAATTTCGACATCCAATGGGGTAACCACGATATTCTGTGGATGGGTGCCGCATCGGGTAATGATGCTTGTATAGCCAACGTAATCCGTATGTCGATGCGCTATGCCAATTTAGCAACACTGGAGGATGGTTATGGCATCAATCTGTTGCCGCTTGCGACGTTTGCCATGGATACCTATGCGGATGACCCTTGCACTATCTTTGCGCCGAAAATGAACTTTGCCGATGCGGAATACAATGAGAAGACCTTGCGGCTGATTACACAGATGCACAAGGCGATTACGGTTATCCAGTTGAAACTGGAGGCGGAAATCATCAGCCGTCGTCCAGAGTTCGGTATGGAGAACCGGAAACTGCTGCATTTGGTGGATTTCGAACGTGGTGTGTTTGTATACGAAGGTAAGGAATATCCTTTGCGCGATGTGAATTTTCCCACCGTAGACCCGGCGGACCCGTATCGTCTGTCGGACGAAGAGCGTGAATTGATGCATCGGATTCATTCTTCTTTCATGAACAGCGAGAAGATGAAGAAGCACATGCGCTGCTTGTTTACGTATGGCGGCATGTATCTGGTGTGCAACAGTAACCTGCTTTATCATGCTTCCGTGCCTCTGAATGCGGACGGCAGTTTCAAACATGTCCGCATCGGCCAAAAGGAATACTGGGGACGCAAGTTGCTGAAAAAGACCGACCAGCTGATACGTACCGCTTACTTTGACGAGGACGGTTCGGACGAGAAACTGTTTGCACTGGATTATGTCTGGTACATGTGGTGCGGACCGGATGCCCCTTCCTTCGATAAAGACAAGATGGCTACCTTTGAACGCTATTTTGTGGCCGACAAAACATTGCATAAGGAGACGAAAGGACATTACTATGCCTTGCGCAACGAAGCGGCGGTGTGTGACCGCATTCTTGAAGAGTTCGGCGTGAAGCCGGGGCCACACTCGCATATCATCAACGGGCATGTACCGGTAAAGACCATTAAAGGTGAGAAGCCTATCAAAGCGGATGGTAAGCTGCTGGTGATTGACGGTGGTTTTTCAAAAGCCTATCAGCCGGAAACGGGAATTGCGGGATATACGCTGGTATATCATTCCCACGGCTTGCAACTGGTGCAGCATGAACCGTTCCAGAGCCGTCAGAAAGCCATTGAAGAAGGGCAAGACATCAAGTCGACAACCCTGGTTGTCGAATTCAATTCGCAGCGTATGATGGTGAAGGATACGGACAAAGGAAGTGAACTCGTTACGCAGATTCAGGATTTGATGAAACTGCTGGTGGCGTATAGGACGGGGCTGATTAAGGAGAAACAATAATTTATAATTTCAGTATCGTCACCCCGCCCTCTACAATGATGCCTTTGTCATAGGTTTTCCCTTGGGTGTAGTAGCGGCTGCCGCCATAACCGCCGGTGAGGAATATGCCGAAGCGGTCGGTCAGGTGGTATTCCAGATTGACACGTGCCTGGAGGGCATAGAGACGTGCCGGAATGCCGTAGTCCTTGTTCTTGAAGGTTTCTATATGTTGGTATCCCAGATCTCCGCTGATAAACAGCTGTTTGTAGAGCGGTAGTTCAAGACCGGCACGGTAGAAGAGGGCAGCGGAAAACTTATCGCCAAAATCCAGATAATGGGTACCGCCACCGAGGATGGTATAGAAGAGCCGGTTCTTGAAACGGGCACCTACATTCAGCTTGGTGGCATTACCACCGAAAAACATCAGTTGAACTTTTGTTTGGGGATTGGCATTGACTAATCCCAACTGGAAACCGTCTAATTTCTCTTTGTAGTAGTTGAATAGACCTATTTGAAGCCCTTTGGCACGTATGGCCATATTGGCAGCGCCTATTTGTAATCCTCGGGCTGTACCACCCACCACATTGCCCAGGCCGGAAACCTGAACACCGGTCATATCTCCGGCGGTGATGTTGGCAAGGGCGGACATCTGCATGCCATTCAAGTCTTCACCGATTACACTTAACAGGCTGGCCCCTGAAAATCCTTTGAAATTTCCGCCGGAAATATTGGCGAGTCCGGCAAAGTGTATGCCGGAAGCACCTTCTCCGCTGATATTCAACAAGCCGCCTATGGAAGCGCCACGATTATAGTCTCCACTGATGTTTGCCAGACCGGAAATAATGATGCCTTGCGCATGATTTCCGTTGATACCTACCAGTCCCGAAACGGATACTCCGATAAGGTTGTTACCATTGATGTTGGTAATTCCTGCTATCTGCACGCCTCGCATGCTTCCCCCCACCATATTTGACAGACCTGCCATCTGTACACCGTTCACATCCCTGCCGGTTACACTGCCAAGAATATTCATGCCGAGACCATTCAGACGGTTCATGGAGGAGAACACACCCAGATTGAAGCAGGTGCTTCCTACGGTGTCAGTCCGCTGTGTGGAGATGTTTTTCCATAAGGAGATATTGATACCTACCGGGCCATGGTCTGTTCGTGGAGAGTGTTGTTTCCGGAAAGTATTTTCGGAGGATTTCTGAATCGTGTCCGGCTGTACGCTGCCCGGATTATGTTCTTGGGCAAGAGTTGTCCCTGCAATGAGCAGGGATGTAAAGAAGAATAAAAGGAGTTGTTTCATATTGGTTGAACCCTATTGGCTTTATCCTTTGGCCTCCTGATACAAGAAGCGCTTGATAGATTTCTTCGGCGTTTTTTCAAATTCTTCAGGATAGATTTTCATTTTGAATATCTGGCTGTATGCGGGCAGTTCTGCATTCAGTGCCACACGGTTTTCCTCCATGACGCGTTCGATGTCGTCATTGTTCAGCCCATGGGCAAAGGCATCATCGAAGTCGGGATAAACCAGACCTACCAGTTTCTCGTTCTGCTGCACGATGATGCTTTCGGCTACGTACGGCATATTGTTCAGTTTGTCTTCTATCTCTTCCGGGTAGATATTCTGACCGCTCGGGCCGAGTAGCATGTTCTTGCTGCGTCCCTTGATGCTAACGTTGCCTTCGGCATCCATCAGGGCAAGGTCTCCGGTGTGCAGCCAGCCGTCTTTGTCGAGTACCTGCACGGTGGCTTCATCGTTCTTGTAGTAACCCAGCATGACATTGGGACCACGGCAGACAATCTCTCCCGGAATGTTTTCGGGATCGGATGATAGGATTTTCACCTCCATACGCGGTGCGGCCTTTCCGCAAGAACCGGGTTTGAAGCGGGTCCAATCCTCGTAACAGATGATGGGGCCGCATTCCGTCATTCCATAGCCTACCGTATAGGGGAAATCTATCATCTTTAAGAACTGCTCCACTTCCTGGTTGAAGGCAGCTCCTCCTACAATGATTTCTGCAAAGTTTCCGCCAAAGGCTTGAATCATTTGTTCGCGTACGGTCGCCTTTATCTTGTCATTGATGATGGGTACTTTCAGCAACAGCTTCATGGCGGGAGTTTCCAGCTTGGGCAGTACACTCTTCTTTATAATCTTTTCGATAATGAGCGGAACAGCCACAATCAAGTTAGGCTTCACTTCGGTGAAAGCCTGGAAAATGATTTTGGGGCTGGGCATGCGAGTGAGGAAGAATATGTGGCAACCTACGGCGAATTCATACAGAAACTCGAATGCAAGTCCGTACATATGTGCCATTGGCAGCATGGAGACAATCTTGTCACCGGCTTTCAGCGGCAATACTTCGAAAGCAAAAGTGGTGTTTGACCAAAGGCTGCGGTAGGGCAGCATCACTCCTTTGGAGTAACTGGTGGTGCCGGATGTATAGTTGATGACCGCCAGTTCGTCGGGCTGGTCTTTGTGATAACTGACATGTTCCTTGCGGAAGTTCTTGGGGTATTTCTTACCGAACATTTCGTTGAGATGTTCGCGGGCATAGTCCAACTTTTCGCTGCGGGAGACAAGAATGTAGAAGTCTGCCATCATCATGATGCCCTCCAGCAGCGGCATGGCACTTTCGTTGAGGTTTTCCCAAACCTGGTCGCCTACGAAAAGCAGTTTGGCTTCGGAATGGTTCACGATGTTGTGTACATTGTCTGCCTTGAACTCGTGAAGGATGGGGACGATTACCGCACCGTAGGTCAATGTCGCGAGGAATGTTACGCCCCAGTGGGAACTGTTGCGGCCACAGACGGCAATCTTATCGCCTTTCTTGATGCCGCTTGCCTCGAAAATGATATGCAACTTTTCTATTTTGCGGGCTACGTCCTTATATTGTAGGGTTGCTCCCTTGTAGTCGGTCAGAGCGTCTAAATCCCAATTTTCCTTTATGCTATTCTCTATATAGGCGATAAAACTTTGTTCCATGATATTTAATTGCACATTTGATTGAAAATTGTGCAAATATAAGGGTTTATATATAGAAAGCAAACTTTTATAAGGAAAATAGTTTTTATGGCGGCTATTTGCTAAAACTCGACAGTTATACCTAAAGTAGGCAGGATAGTGCCGCTTTCCTGCTTGAGGTATTTCATTTTATAGCGCTGTTCGGCAACAGGAGCAGACGGATTTTCGATGATGCCCGTACTCATTATCACATCCGGCTGTTTCAGTTTGTTGCCGGTGATATTCTGTATGTCCAGGTAGATTCCTATCATGCAGTGATGGAAATAGAAGGACTTGTCCACACGCAAGTCTAACTGGGCAAAGTTGGGCAGCCGCCCGGTATTATAGTACGCATAGTCGTAGTAGGGCTGTCCTTTGGCATCCCATGCTTCTACGAGTGATGATTTGTCTTCATCATAGGGAGTGTAGGGGCTGCCGCCTATATAGCTTAGCTTGCCTCCTATGCTCCAGCGCCGGGGCAGGTTGTATGTACCGCTCATGTTGAGTATGAAACGGTTGTCCCAGGCAGATGGAATGAAGTCTTCATTTGAACGGTTGCGGTATTCGCTGCGGTATAAGGTGAAGGAGGATACGAGATTGAACTTGCCGGATGCCTGCCAGCGGAACATGGTTTCCAGTCCGTAGGCCCTGCCGCTGGCTGTAGGGACGAGTGCTTCGTTGCCGGTGACACCGTAATCGTTTCCTTTGCATGCCAACGGAATGTTGTCTTGGAGGGAAAGTGGCATACGGCTGTAACGCTTGAAGAAACCTTCTGCAGAAACCATGAACCGGTCTTGCAGGTGCCAGTCCAGACCGAGGCTGCTTTCAAAGACCTGCATGTACTTTAGGCCTTTGTTGAGATATTGCCCTTCATTGTCTTTATATCCCAAAGCGGTGTAGGGAGGCAATTGGTGGTAGAGGCCGGTACTTCCGCTCAGGGTCCATTGTTCCGAGAGTTTGTAGGATGCAGAGAGGCGTGGGGAGAACTGTTTCCATAGCTGCCGCATCTTTCGGTTGTAAGTGTTGCCGTCCATACGGATACCGGCGGAAAGGGCCAGACGCTTGTCGGCGGTGGTATAGTCGGAAGAGAAGAAAGCCCCCCAGCCGAAGATGTTGAGTGAGGTTTCGTAGATGGAAAGCGTACCCGAATGACTGCCGTATAGTCTTTGCCGGCTGTGGTTTGTATAGATGGAGTTGTTCAGTTCTGCTCCTTCTTTTAGGGTCCATGCTCCCAAGCGCGTCTGGTTTTCAAAACGCAGGGTGGTCTTTTGCTCTGTGGAGCGTAGGCGCAGGGTCAGGTTGTCTTCGGAAGAGTCATCGTTGTTGCGGTATTTCAGATTGCGGTTGTTCAGGTAGTTATGGCTCAGTATAAGGGATTGCACGTGTCTTCCATTGTAGTGTCTGTAAGAGGCTCCGAGAGTGAATGTTTCCTGATGGATGGTGGGGAGATAGCTGAGCAGATATTCGGCATCTTCTCCTTTTTCATCGGTATTCAGTTTCATCTTGTCAATGCCTACGAGACCAAGCAGGGTCAGCTCGCTGTGCTTGTTGAAACGGGTTTTTGTTTTGAATTGTCCGTCAATGAAATTGGGCAGGAAGGGCGGTCCCAAAGCCTTGAACAAAAGTTGCAGGTAGGACTGGCGTGCGGAGAACAGATAAGTGGTGCGCTGCCCCAGATGGCCTGCTCCGCTGAGCGAGACTTCCGATGCACCGATGGTGGCTTTGAACGCCTGCTTGTCCGGATTGCCGTCCTTGAGGCGGAAGTCGAGGACGGAACTCAAGGCTCCGGAGCGGTTGGCGGGGAAGGCGCCCGTATAAAATGTAATCTCGCGTATCAGGTCGGCATTGACAATGCTTACCGGTCCTCCGGATGCACCTTGAGTGGCAAAGTGGTTGATGTTGGGAATTTCGATGCCATCCATATAAAAGCGGTTTTCGGAAGGAGAACCGCCCCGAACAATCAAGTCGTTTCGATAGCCGATGGGAGAGAAAGAGACACCGGGATAGGAGCGTACGATGCGCGAGACATCCCGGTTGGCTCCGGGACTTTTCTCTATTTCCTGCAGGCCGATGATACGCATGCTGACCGGGCTTTCGATACTTCGCCGGAAGGGGGAAGGCATCACCACTACTGTGTTCAGCAGATTGGCATCCTCTTCCATCTCTATCTCAATGAGCGGAGTTGAGGCTGAAACGATATATTCGGGGGTGGAAACAGTCTGGTATCCTATGCAGGATGCCTCAAGGCTATAAATGCCCGGAGGCACCTGCTCTATCTTGAATGTGCCGAGTGAATCGGTGGAAGCCCCTTTCCCGGGGATGCCGGCAACGAAAACGTTGGCGTAGGCCACGGGTTGTCTGGACTGTCTGTCGATGACTTTGCCGCGAACGGAATAGGTCACGGGAACCATCATGGCATGTACGGTTGGGCTGATACCTGATAAAAGTATCAGCAATATAAACAATACAGCCCCCACCTTGTGCCGCATGACATTCATGGCTAATCAGACGTCACTAATTACTTTCCCAAGTACCATCGGTACATGCGTTGCACACCTTCCTCGATATCAATCTTATGATGCCATCCCAATGCATGTAACTTGCCGGGATCGGTCAGTTTGCGCATGGTGCCGTCGGGTTTGGAAGTGTCGAAGGTCAGCCGGCCTTGATAACCTACGGTGTTGACAATCAGTTCTGCCAACTGGCGGATAGTGATTTCCTTGCCCGTACCGATATTGATGTGGCAGTTGCGGATTTCCTTGTCGTCCGGCTTGAAGGTATCTTTGAAGTCGACGTGTTCCATGACGAAGACGCTGGCATCTGCCATCTCCTCGCTCCAGAGGAATTCGCGCAAGGGGGTGCCGGTACCCCATAATCTCACTTCTTCTTCGCTGATGCCGTATTTCCGGAGGATATTCAGAATGTTCTCTTTGCTGCTGTCGCCGTTGATGCCTTCTACCGGACGCAGGTTCATGTCGTGGCGTACGGCATTCCAGTCGCCTTGTTTCAGGCAGTGGGCAAGGTGTATCTTGCGTATCATGGCGGGGAGCACGTGACTGCGTTCCAGGTCGAAGTTGTCGTTGGGGCCGTAAAGGTTGGTGGGCATCACGGCAATGTAGTTCGTACCATATTGAAGATTGAAGCTTTCGCACATTTTCAGTCCGGCTATTTTGGCGATGGCATAGGGCTCGTTAGTGTATTCCAGCGGAGAAGTGAGGAGTGCATCTTCTTTCATCGGTTGTTCGGCATCACGGGGATAGATGCAGGTACTGCCAAGAAAGAGAAGCTTTTTCACTCCGTGGCGGAAGCTTTCGCCGATAACGTTCTGCTGTATCTGCAGGTTCTTGTAGATGAAATCGGCACGGTAGATACTGTTGGCCATAATGCCACCCACAAAAGCGGCGGCAAGGAATACATATTCAGGCTGCTCCTCGTCGAAGAAGCGGCGTACGGCAACTCCGTCGAGCAGATCGAGTTCTTTGTGGGTCTTGCCGATGAGATTGGTGTATCCTTTCTCCTGAAGATTTTTCCAGATGGCAGAACCTACCAGTCCCCGGTGGCCTGTTACATATATTTTGGCATTTTTGTCTAACATTATTGTCTGAAAGTTTAATAGTTCATTCAAAGCTCTTTGCTTCTTAAATACAGTTTCTTCACAAATTTCATGTCGTGCTCTGCCATGATGCGTACCAACTCTTCAAAACTGGTCTGCTTCGGATTCCATCCCAGCAGTGTTTTTGCTTTGGTGGGGTCGCCCAGCAATTGTTCCACTTCGGCAGGCCGGAAATATTTGGGGTCGACTTCCACGAGGACTTTTCCGGTCTGTGTGTCGATACCCTTCTCATCCACTTCCTGGCCTTCCCAGCGCAGAGTGATGCCTACCTCCCGGAATGCCAGTGTCGCAAATTCGCGTACGGTATGCATTTCTCCGGTGGCAATGACGAAGTCTTCGGGGGTGTCGTGCTGCAGGATGAGCCACATGCACTCGATGTAGTCTTTGGCATATCCCCAGTCGCGCCGGGCATCCAGATTGCCCAGATACAGCTTGTCCTGGAAGCCTTGGGCGATGCGGGCAGCCGCCAGTGTGATTTTTCTTGTTACGAAGGTTTCACCTCGGCGTTCGCTCTCGTGGTTGAAGAGTATGCCGTTTACAGCAAACATGCCATAGCTTTCGCGGTAGTTCTTTGTAATCCAAAAGCCATATTGTTTGGCTACGCCATAAGGACTGCGGGGATAGAACGGGGTTGTCTCGCTTTGCGGCACTTCCTGTACTTTTCCGAAAAGCTCGGAAGTGGAGGCCTGGTAAATGCGTGTCTTCTTTTCCATACCGAGAATGCGTACGGCTTCGAGCATGCGCAGGGTGCCTACGGCATCGGTTTCGGCGGTATATTCGGGCACGTCGAAGGATACTTTGACATGGCTTTGGGCGGCAAGGTTATATATTTCGTCCGGCTGCACACTCTGGATGATACGGATGAGAGAGCTGGAGTCTGTCATGTCTCCATAGTGCAGGTTAATGGTACGTTTCTGTTTCATGTCGCGTACCCACTCATCGAAGTAGAGGTGTTCGATGCGGCCGGTGTTGAAAGAGGAAGAGCGGCGCAGGATACCGTGCACTTCATATCCTTTCTGCAGGAGGAATTCGGCAAGGAACGAGCCGTCCTGCCCGGTAATGCCGGAGATAAGGGCTTTCTTCATAATGTATGCTTTTTGTTATTATGTCTTTTCGGACTGCAATATTCGTTATTTTCCACGAGATGGCAAAATATAAACTATTTCTTTCCCATCACTTTGTCGATAATCAGCGCAATTGCCCCGTCGCCCGTCACATTGCAGGCAGTACCGAAGCTGTCCATCGCTATGTATAGTGCGATCATCAGCGCTTGTGCCGACTCGTCGAAGCCCAGCATGGATTGCAGGATGCCCAGTGATGCCATGATGGCGCCTCCCGGTACCCCGGGAGCGGCCACCATAGTGATGCCCAGCATGAAGATGAATCCTGCAAATAGAGGGAAATCATGGGGCATGCCTTGCATTATCATCAGTGCCAGGGCGCATGCCACAATCTTCAATGTGCTGCCCGACAGATGGATGGTGGCGCAAAGTGGGATGACGAATCCGGCAATATCGGCAGAGACGCCGTTCTTCCGACTCTGCTCCAATGTTACGGGGATAGTGGCGGCACTGGATTGAGTGCCCAAAGCCGTGAAGTAGGCAGGTATCATCCGTCCCAGTAGTTTGAGAGGGTTCTTGCGGACAAACAGTGCCGCAATGCTGTATTGGAATACCAGGAGAAAGATGTGAAGCAGGAAGATTACACCGATAATCTTAATAAAGACCATCAAGATGCCGAATACTTGTCCACTGTGCGTCATGTTGAGGAAAATGCCGAAAATATAGATGGGAAGCAGCGGCAATATCACTGCACTGATCATGCGGATGACAATCTCTTGAAAATCGCGTGCCGCATTTTTCAGTACCTCACTTTTCAGATGAGCCAGGCCCAGCCCCAGTGTGAAGGCAAGTACGAGTGCGGTCATAACATTCATCAAGGGCGGGATGCCCACGGAAAAATAGGGAAGAATGCCTTGAGATTCACTGACTTTTTCTAACGGTACCCCGGTTTCTATGAGGGAAGGAAATACCGCCATACCGGTGAAGTAGGAGAGAAAGCCGGAGAATAGGGTAGCTCCGTAAGCAATGAGCGCTGTGAAGACCAGCATCCGTCCGGCTCCTTTGCCGATGTCGGCAATGGCAATCGTGACTAGCCCCACAATGATGAGGGGGATGGAGAAGTTCAGGAATTCACTGAAAA
>OGYF01002052.1_pt1 | contig 15796 bp, 12 predicted proteins | sample 1576451 | NCBI WGS metagenome assembly OGYF01 (sample SAMEA3541505, study PRJEB24748) | human gut metagenome | biome: human gut; feature: human-associated habitat; material: faeces | place: China | collected 2012 | reverse complement strand
AACCTGGATATGTTCGGGGTTATTCTTACGGAATCCTATCGTCATCACATACGGATTTTTCTTTTCTGCAGCCATGGCAATCACCTGCCACTCTTTTTCTGTACCTGGTACAAAATTTCATATCCTTTTGCATTTGCACAGATATCCTCTACAAAAACACATTTTCCGATCTTGTCCGTATTCTCTAAGTATTCCCTGAGTAATTTCGCTCCACCGCCGATGAACACAATGCATCCGGTTTTTAAGTCAATTCCTCTCTCCCTGAGTGCCCCTAGGAAATCATCGACATACTGCTTGGTCATCTGCTTTACCAGTCTGATTACGCTGTCGCTGTAATCACTGTTTTTGCCAAGAATAATCGTATCAATGTCCGTATCTTCTAGGAGCATATCGAAATCGGAGCTTACACGGGAGATAATCCGGTTATACAACGTAATGACACCTTTTTCAGGGAATCGCATACTGACAGATCCGGTCTGCCCTCCCGAAGCAGCAAATAATCTAAAGTGAATCCACCGATGTCCACGGTTACCACACGGTTATATGCTGCGATCTGCGGATAGATTGTCATTGCTGCAGCATAGTCCTGGGGAAAAACGGCTGCTTTCGTAATCTGCACCAGGTATTCCCTTTTGTTAAAGGTAAACCGCTGTACACCCGGTCTTACAAAATACTGGCCAAACTTCTCAAAAAGAGCGCCATAATGCTTCGGAGGCAGTCCCACCGGAAGTTCTACCTGGTAAATGGTATCCTTCTGGGGCTGTGTGCGCCTCTCCAGTTCTTTACCGATGCCAAACAGGGTAAGAATGAAAAATCTATCGTCCAGGGTCTTGTCCCTCATATAAGGGATACGCTCTCCGGTAAGGGAATAGTATTTCCCATTGTACTGCAGGTACTCTCCGAGCACCGGTTTTAAGTCGCTCTCCACAAGACCGGAAGTAAATACTTCTTCAGCAGTTTTCATGTTGCGGTTGCCATGATCCAGGGGGATCGTAATTTTCTGATATGTCATAATATCATCACTCCTTTACGTATTCTATAATTATATATACGCATTGTGGAGGCTACATCTTACAACCTATTTAATTATTTTCCATATATCTTGCCTATTACTAATGAAAATGCCATTATATATATGCCATTTATTTTTATAATGTTTTATTTATGCTTTTTGGTGATAAAAAATCTGATGCGGAAAAAATCAAAAGAATCTCCAGAAGTAACTCGTATTATCCTGAGGTAATCGATGCGATCAAAAGTTTCTTCGACGATGGAAATATTTCAGAATCTCGACAAACAGCTATTGCAAAATGGAACAGTAATTATGAAAATGAGGCTTTACAGTACAAGTGTAAATCATTGGCGACCATCTATAACTTTTTCATCTTAAATGATGACTTTGTTGATATTTCCTCTTGCGATGATGTTTATAGATTTTTAAGTGATGACGATGTTTTCAGTATTGAACATTTTATAGTAAATGCTTCCGGAAGCGTTACTTATATAGAAGATAAAGACGCCTATGAATTACCAAATGGTGTAAAAAAGTATAATGCATACATTTTCAATTTTATTTTTGTTCCCAAGAGTATTAACAATGATGTTTTCAAGAATTATTCTGTTCACAAAAAAATGGAGTTATTATGCAAATCCAATCGTGCATCAGAAATAAAGTGCTCATATTCCAAAATGATTTTAGATATAGTAAAAGATATATTTGCTGACGATGTAACGATTACCGATTTGAATGATGCAGAGAAAAAGGAACTAGAAAAATATTGGTTAGTAACATTTAAAGATGATTATTCTATTTTTACTTCTAATGTAATCAACAAGTTGCTAGAACGTTTTTCAAGCAAAAATATAGGTAAGTAGTCTGCAAACAATAAAGCATAACCATTTTGTTAATCTAATATTGGGCTTTTCAGCTATATATAAATTATTTTTTCTTCAACTACATCATTTACTCTACTACGTATATTATTCATCCTGCGCACCCATTCCATTGGATTCTCAGCTTTAAGCTGTTCGGTAACACCTTCCCTTTCAGCATATTCTTTTACCAGTCGAAGAAAGAGAGATTGTGCTTCTTCCTCTACATCAGCGAGATGGGAATGGAGCTTGCCGGAAGTGAGCAAATTGTAGTAGAGAATTTTATGATGTTGTTTTAAGTAACGCAGGCGGCGCTGCGCCCAGACGCCGATGGGTCGTTCATCTTCGGCGGGTAATGTAAAATTGGGCAGGCAATAATCGCCCTGCATGGTATATGTGCCGTTCATTTGTTCAAATATTGTTTTAGCCATAATAGAAAAACCTCCTTTGATACCGTTATTGTACCAAAGGAGGTTTCTGTTTTGCGAATGTACGATTTTAATTATCGCACATTGTACATTGAAAAAAATAGTCAACTACAATTTAGTCAATTATAATTGACTAAATTGCGATTCAGCAGACCTTCAGTCTTTCAGATAGCTTTCAAACGGTGCGTCATCGCTGCAAAAGGTATCAAAAATCATTTTTGCGCCGAGGCGGAAGCCGACGAGAAAGGAATCAAGGCCGCTTTCGCCCATCAGTTCTCCGTAAGCGTTGCAGAAATCGAGGAACAGGTTTTTGTCTTTGCCCTGCAATCGTTCGGTCAGCTTTTCCTCCAGCTCGGCTATGTTTTTCGACACCCTGAAATTATGGCTGCCTGTTCGGTAGCCTCTCGCCTGCGGGTCGAGGTTGCCGAAGTAAAGGTCTTCCAAAATGTTCGCCATTACTCCGCACCGCCTTCCGCCTGTTTCTGCCTTCGCCAAGCCGGGAAGCGTTTCAGCGTCCAGATATGCCAGTCGGATTTGCGGGTGATGGAGCGGCAGTCGGGAGAGCAGAGAAACTCGATGAGATACACCTTCGGGATATGGTTGACATTGCTGCGCTTGAAGGCTTTCAAAATGCCGCTTCCGCACCAGTTGTTGACGGCGGTCTTGCTGTAGCCGGTGAGCTTGCAGACCTCGGCGGCGGTCAGGACGTCCCGATAGGACGCAAGCAGGGACGCATAATACGCATGTAAATCCTCCAAGACCTCCGGCGGGAGATGGATTTCCATTTTAAGCTCGTAGCGCCCCCTGTACCAGCCCTTCGGCGCGGCATACGCCTGCGGGAAGAGCTTGCGGTCCTCCAAGTAGGCGATCACATCCTCCTTTTTAATTTGATAACAGCGGGTCTGCTTGCCGGTATAGTAGCAGGGTATCTTTCCGCTTTGCAGCAGATACCGGGCAGTGGATTTGCTGATGTGGCAGATCCGGTAAAGCTGGTCTTTTGTGATTCGGTCGGGAACATCGTCCCAGTTGATGGCTTCGTTGTTCATGGCAATACACCTTTCAAAATCAGATTTGCCGGTGTGACTGTCCTTGTATTGCCTTGTTATACGTTGTTCTTTCCGTTCTTTCCGCAGTTCTTTCCAAAAATGCGGATTTTGGCGCATTTTCCGACGCATTCGAGCTTGCCCGAAACACCGGACTTTTTCGGGGTTTCGGCGTAAAAAATCCAGTATTCATGCGGCTTTTCACCGAGGACGAGGCTGACAGAACCTGACACGAAACTAACTAAACCTGACACGCACTTTATAAAACTCGAAATCAGTTGTACCTCACGGTACCGTGGTTCGAATCCCACCCGCTCCGCTACCTCGTCGTCACAGACTTTGTATTGTTCGTGATGACTTTTTTATAAAAAGTCATCAGCCCACTCACGCCGTCGTTCCTCCTCACCCCAAAAAGTTTTATAACTTTTCGGGGACCCCATTATCCAGTAACCATGCGGGTTGCGGATTTCTCTTTTTTTGTGCTCACCTCAAAAATCACCCTCATTTCGACTGTTCTTTCCAAAAATTTGGAAAGAACAGCTTTTGTGTTATTCCGCTATGTTTCCCATCAATGATGCTTCCCATTTGCTTGTGAAATTCTTCGCCTGTGGCAATCACGTCCGTGTTTGGCTTTGATACCACCTCGTTTCCTTGCAGAGGATTTTTCCGCTTTTTAGCAAATACTGCGCCGTGGATTTGCTGATATGTCAGATTTGATCGGGTTATTCTTTTGGAATGACGGCGAGAAGTTCATTCCAGTTGATTGCATAATTGTTGGTTTTAAAAGTGGAGACGGGATATCGGGGGAGATATTAAGGAGGATGTGTGATGATAAGCGTGTGGAGACCATAGAAGCGCACGAGATGCAGAATCATGCTCTAACAAAGAGCTTCGGTTTGGTTGGCATCGGGCCGGACACTGCGGCCTTCTCATCCTACGGTTGCGGCCTCTGTTCACTGATTATGAGCGTTCTTTTTAACTGGCCAATCTTTATTTGATTTGGACGAATAGGCAACTCCGGCGCGTTTTAGATCCTTTGATGTGGAAATACGGTGACAGAGAAGTTTTATAAATAGATCAATTTTGCTACTTATATATTATAAAACTGTTGCTTTTCTTATGCTGTCCTGTTATTATATCCTATAAGATTTATATATTGATCAAAATTTTACGCATTTTTGGAATCGTATTTACATTATGAAATTTTGTGGTGAAATGTATGGCTTATTACAGCTCTAAGAATGTTCTGCGCCTTTTGAAATCATTTAATACGCAATGGGAAAACGGCGGATTTTCTCCGCCGTGCCCGGGCTTCAGACGATCCGCCTTTTATATTGCCGAGAAATGGTATGTAAAGAATTATACGAAACCCGTTTTGATTGAGGGGGGGCACGCTTTTGGGAAAACAACTCTTTTAAAGCAAATGCTTGCCGCCTTGTTGGAGCGCGGAGTCCCGCCCGGAAATATTTTGTATCTTTCCTTTGATTATCCGCTCACAAGAAATAAATCTGCGGCGGAAATTATTGAGATCTATCGCCGGGAATCCTGCTCCGGCAGCCCGCTCTTCTGCCTTCTGGATAATGTAGAGTACGCATCTGAATTTGTTGATTTCTGCAAAACAGCCGGAGGGGGAACGCACGTGCACGTGCTCGCCGCTTCATCCGCGCATATTGACGGGCTTAACGGAACCTGTCCTTTCATCCGCTATATTCCCATGTCAGGAATAACATTTTATGAATATTGCGAATATCACGGTTTTAAGCCAGACGAAAGAACGCCGTTTGTCTATCCCGCCGATTTTCACACGCAGGATATTTCAGTAATCACTGCCATGCACAGAGGGTTGGAACCACTCAGCAGATATTTGGAAGATTACATCAGGAGCGGCGGCTATTTTGATCCGAACGGCGGCGCAACGGATGAATTACTTTATGCGAAAGCCGTAGATAAAACGCTGATGCGGGATATTCCGCTGTTGTTTGAGGTGAGAGGCAATACGGATGTGGAAAAGGTTTTTGTCTATCTGTGCTATCTTTCTTCAGGGACCATCTCAGTCAATTCTATTTCAAAGGCGCTTAGGATCAGCCGGGCTACAGTGGAACGATATATCGACTATTTTGAAAAAACGAATCTCATCACCATCCATGAGTCAATGGACTGGGAAACGCTCAGTAGTGTGAAGGGGTTTAAAAAGATTTATATCAACAACTACCGTATGCGCAACTGCGCGCTGAATGTGGGCGGAGCCGATACGGCCGCATTTGACACAGATATAAAAAATGCGGTGAAGGTATCGTTTATTATGCATTTTAGGCAATTCTTTCAGGATGGAACGGCATTGGGCTTTTTTAAAAAAAATGCCGCTGCGAAACGGACGGATATTGTGGTGCGTTTTCCTGACAAAATCAATGCGCTAATCAATGTGCAGTATGCCGATCAGGTTCAGCTGCGCGCGAATGACTGGTTGTTGACGTTAGCAGATAAAACCTATCCCAATTATCTGGTGACAAAAAAAGCGTCGGATTACGGTATGGTATATCTCGAGGATGGCAGAAGCGTATGTAAAATTCCGGCCTATGCAATCCTTTATCTGTTCGGTTATTTTGAAAAATATAGACCAATGTTAAGAGGAGACGAAAACGATGATTTATGACATTTGTACCGACAATTACAGTGCATTTCAAATTTTTGAGAAAAACAAGCTCAAGCCGCGCGCATATTTTATTCCGTTTCAGGATAGAAAAAGCTCAGAAACGGTAAGCCTTTGCGATGAACGGTATAAAAGCAACCTTGTAAAAGTGTTAAACGGTAAATGGGATTTTAAATATTATCCGAAATTTTCGGATATGCCGAAGAGGTTCGACACGTCGATAGTGGATTTTGACGAAGTAAATGTTCCGTCAATGTGGCAGTATACCGGATATGAAAAGCCGTATTATATCAATCAGAATTATCCGTTTGGTAGGAAGCCGCCCAAAATTCCGACAGACGACCCCGTTGGACTTTACAAAACCATCAGAAACGGAAAGTGGACGCCATTGACTGTGGACAATATCTATAACAGCGTAGGTGTTTACCGCAAGAAAATCGAAATTTCCGATATAGAAAAAATATTTATAATCAGTTTTCTCGGCTGCTCCTCCTGCCTTGAATTATATGTTAACGGCAGTTTTCACGGTTACAGCGAAGGGTCTCACAACACCGCTGAATTTAATATTACCGATAAGCTTGGTAAGGGTGAAAATGAAATCGTTGTTGTTGTGCATAAATGGTGCAACGGAACTTACCTGGAAGCGCAGGATATGTTCAGAAGCAACGGGATTTTTCGCGACGTACTGCTGTTTGTCCACGATAAGAGTTATGTCTATGATTATTCCGTTAAAACGCCGTATCAAAACGGTAGATATTCGCTTGAAATAAAGGCGAAAACCGTTGGCGACGGTAAGCTGTATGCAGAGCTTGTAGATAACGGAAAAGTGCTTGCAATATCCGAGGTAGACGGCGAAGCCCAATTGACGGTTGGCGTTGTCAAAGAGTGGAACGCCGAAACACCATACCTTTATGATTTATTCTTTACCTTAAAGGATAGCAGCGGAACTGTTATAGAGTGCATCCGTCAAAAAGTTGGCTTCCGCCATATCAATATTGACGGAGAGATATTTAAGCTTAACGGCAGAGCAATTAAAATAAAGGGGGTCAATCATCACGATACTAACCCGAAAACTGGATATTATATGACTCCGCAAGATATTCTAAAAGACTTAACATTGATGAAAAGCCACAATGTAAACGGCGTCAGGACTTCGCATTATCCGCCCGACCCGCTGTTGATTCAGCTCTGCGCCGAGCTTGGTCTTTATGTGATTGACGAAGCGGATATCGAAACCCACGGCTGTAACCTCTGGCCGATTCACAACATAAACAAAATCAGCAATCATCTGAAATGGAAAGAGCATTACTGGGATCGCGTTCATCGGATGTATGAACGCGACAAAAACAATGCGTCGATTCTGATGTGGTCTTTTGGGAACGAATCCGGCGGATACAAATGTCAGGATTACTGTTACACAAACCTCAAAGCGCTGTGTGCTGAAATTCCCTGCCATTACGAAGGCGTTATACACACCAGGCGTCAGGCCTACGACGTAATATCGGAAATGTATGCGGAGCCGGAATATTTAAAAAAGATAAGAGACGGTTTTTCACCGTGGAGCAACTATCCGGCTGTGTTTCAAACGCTTTTAAAAGCGTATCACGTTCAGTTTTATCCTACCGATTGGCTCAAGGGAAAGGGCTACGCAGGAAAGCCCTATTTTCTGTGCGAATATGCGCACGCAATGGGCGTTGGCCCCGGAGGGCTTGAGGATTATTGGCAGGTTATTGATTCCTCAGATAGATTTATGGGTGGTTGTATTTGGGAATGGGCTGACCACGCGATTGACCATGAGGGCGAAAAAATAAAATACACCTACGGCGGCGACCATGGCGAGCCGTTCCACGACGGTAATTTCTGTGTGGACGGTCTTGTTTTCCCTGACCGCACGCCGTCCTCAGGCGCGCTGAATATGAAGCAGGTTTACCGCCCTGTGCGTGCACAATATAAAGGCGGCGCGCTTATCTTTAGGAATACAAATTCCTTCCGCGATACAGGATATCTAAAAATTGCATATGCCCTCCAGTTGGATGGCAGGATTCAGAAAACATATGTACTCGATCAGGCGATACCGGCGGGAAAATGCCTGTCCATTGCTTTTGATACGCAGGTAGCAGAGGGCGACTGCTTTATTAATATTAGATACGACGACCGGTGGAGCGGCGAAAATATCGCGTTTGAGCAGCTTGCAGTTCGGGAGAAATTGCCGAATATGAAAATAGGCTCGGCCGCGCCCCTGATGGAGAAGGACGGTTCCTATCTTTTTGAATGCGAAAAAGGCGAATATCATTTTGACAGACAGAGCGGCTTGCTGTCAGTCATCCTTGTCAACGGCAAAAATCTGCTTTCCACAGGCAGCGCCGTCCACACAAACATTATGCGCGCGCCGATGGATAATGATATGTATATCACACCCAAGTGGCGTGAGCACGGATATTATGATATAACGGAAAAAACTGAAAAGGTAGTTGCAAAGAACGGTGCAGTTTATACTGCAACACTTTTGTGCTATGGTGGGCAGCCGATTTTCAGAAGCGAACAAGATTGTAGAATTGACACAGCGGGGAATCTTTCTGTCACTTGTACGCTCACACCGTTAAAGGAGGATCTACCCGAACTTCCGCGCTTCGGGAAGGTGCTTTTTGCTGATCGCTCTTTGAAGAAGGTCATCTATTATGGCAGAGGCGAAACGGAATGCTACAGCGATTTTAAAGAGCAGTCAGCCGTTGGCATCTATACCGCAAGACCGGAAGAACAATCCTGCCCCTACATTTTCCCGCAGGAATACGGTAATCACACCGATGTCAGATATGCGCGGCTTGTGTTTGAGGGCGATCAGGGCTTTACAATTCGAGCGGTGGGTAAGCCGTTCCAGTTTTCGGTGAAGGACACGGATGACCAATCGCTCTACCGGGCGAAACACCGTGAGCAGATTAAAAAACAGCCGTTTTATCAGTTGACTGTTGACGGCTTTCTGCGGGGTGTGGGTTCCAACAGCTGTGGCCCCGGGCCGGCAAAGCATCATATCATTGAGGCTGACAAACCGCTCGCCTATTCCTTTATGATTTCACTCGATAAGGTTGGAGATAAAAATGTTTGAGCAAACTGTTGAAAAGGCGCGGGGAGTTGTTACCAATGTCATGCGCCACTGGTCAAAGCCCGCCAAAGGCAACTATGTTTCATATAAGGAGATATTGAATCTCGGTATAGGTGGAATGGGCGTTCAGTTCTTTACAATAGTGCTTGCATATTTTTCGTTGTCCTCATCAAGCACTTTGATGGGCGCGACGCTCGGAATACAGCCGATGCATATGCAGTTTATCGGCATACTGATGAGTGGCCTTGGCACGCTGATCGCAATCGGCCGAAATGCAATGATGGATAACACGCATACAAAAATAGGCAAATTTCGTCCGTATATTATTTTTTCAGGCATACCGATACTGGTTCTTGCATTTATCTTTGTTTTTCTTGACTTTGATAAAATGTCCTATATCCAAAAACTCTCATATGCCACAGTTTTCACCTTTGCGATTGGCTGCATACTGCCGTTTTATTCTGACTCCTATAACTCGCTGCCATCGGTTATCACCCCGAACAGCGAGGAACGCGGAAAAATCGTTGCAATCAATGCCTTCCTGTATTCGGTTGCCCCCACAATTTATCATTTTATTGTGCCGATACTTGCCGATAAAACGGGAGGATACACTGATATTCGCACTTATAAATGGGTTGTAATGCCGTTTGCAGTTGTCGGTCTCGGTCTGGGCATGTTCGCCGCGTTCGGCACAAAAGAACGCATTGTTGTTCCGAAAACATATATACCGAAGGTGAACACAATCAGAAGCTCACTCGGTGTTTTCAAAAATAAATACTGGGTTATCACTACAATTTCGGCCACAATCGGTTTTTTGGAGGGCGGTATTTCAAACCTTTTAAACTGGTCCTTTATGTATGACAGTCAGAATTATAAGCTGATGGGCGTGGTGAATACAGTTCTTGGCACATCTGCAACAATTGCATTTATCCTTGCGCCGATCCTAATTAAAAAAATCGGGGCAAGGGGCGCGCTTTTGTTAAAGGAAGGAATGAATATTGTTTTTATTGCCCTTATGCTGATAAGTTATAAAAATATCTATTTCTTCTTTTTAGCATGGTATCTTAATCAGATTTTTTCTTCGCTCGTGCTTGTTGTCAATCCTGTAATCGGCGCCGACACAAAGGATTATCATCAGTATATCAGCGGAGAGCGTATTGATATGACATTCAGCACGGCGCAAATGGTGCTTACCCCCATCGGCTATCTCACAGGTATGGTAATTCCTTATTTCTTTGAGTCCTACGGAATTACGCAGAACTATGATATTCTGTTTGACCCAATGGTGCGCGATAACGTATTCAGAATTCTGTGTATTTTAGCAATTATTGGAGCTTTTTTGCAGTTCGCGCCCCTTGTTTTTTACGATTTAACGCAAACGAAGCACCAAAATATAATCAGAGTGTTAAAGGTGCGTGCAATGTTTGAAGACTATTCAAACGGCGTTATGACGGACGAGGACTTGAATGACACAATGAGTCAGGTGGAGCGTTCAGAAGGCTATTACTATGGAGCAACTCCTGATACGAATTTGCTTTTAGACAATCTCAAACGAGCCAAAAAACTCCCAAAATCGACAAAGGACGAGCGAGCTGTGCGTAAGACTGAAATCAGAAATGCCAAGAAAGCACTGTCTGAATCCAAAAAAGCCCTGCTTGAAAAAGAGTCGGCAGAGATCCTTATCAATGAACTGCACAAGTTTGATACGCCGTCCTTCCAGTTTCGCATCAATCTTTCTAGAAAGCTAACCGAACGGCAGGTTGATGCCTTGGATATTAAAAATGGCGAGTATCTTTCGGCGGCAATGAGTCTACCCGAAGGTACAAAACAAGAAAGATCTTTCAAAAAATCGGAAATCAGACGGGCTCGCAGAATTGAAAAAATGCCTATAAAAATTGCAAAAAAATATCCAAATGGAATTGCAGAGCCAAATCCCAAGGAACTACCGCAGGCGCTTATTATGCCTGATGGTACTAAAGAGGAAAGAAAAGCCAAAAGCCGCGCCGTCAAAGCCGCAGAGCGTAGCATTAAGCGCTATCATACCATTGCAAATGAATATGTTCAGGCGCAGAAGCTCTTGATTTCCTTTGAAAACTACGGCAAGCTGGAAGAAATTAGACAGCTTTACAAACAAAAGTTGCAAAAGGTTGAAAGTGAGGCTGTACTATGAAAAAAACATTAAAAATTCTCGTGGTGGTTTGCTCTATGCTTCTTTTGGCAGGCGCATTTAGTTCCTGTGCGAAAAAAATTCCAACCGACAGCGCATATTCAAAACTTCGTGATGCTCTTGAAAGCTCACTCCAATATAAAACGTATTACATTCAGGAAATGATTACGCACGACAAACTACTTGACAAAACCACGGTAAATCTGCGGTGCGAGCTTGACAAAAATTATCAGCCTATTTTGAAAAATGGAAGATTGTCGGATTACAAAGCGGAGATTCATTTCAGCAAAAACGACTTGGCAGTAGCCGATATTTTTTGCGGTGTTTCAAAATCCTCCACTGGAGAAGAAAGGGATTTGCTTTTCCGTACAAAATACGAAGAGCAAAACGGCAAAAGCAAAGCCGTTTCCAAAACCATGCAGGCAATGCCGGTTGAGAAGTTTATTGAGGGGAACGAATTCAAAAACAATTATTCAATAGAGCACTTTTTAAGTGAGCTTAACGGCATGACGGAGGCTGATTTTCACTTTTCGGCAGATACGGCAATAGCGGAAAGTAAAAACCATTTGACTGTGATCGGGTTTTCGATAACTGATGGCTATTTACAGCGTTATGAAAAAGAAAAAGGAAAAAAATCTGTGTTTGCAGGCTCAGATCGTATTGAAATTGAGCTTATTTACGGAAGAATAGCTTCCGTTGTAACGTTTTGCTCATATAGCGATAAACAGTTTCATCAGACCTTTGAAGAATCGCCGTATAAGCTGTTTATCACGTATTACGGCCCTAAATTTGAGATTCCCCATTTCGATTCGAAAACTGACCAAAACGCTCTTGAATGGACACAAATATAATGTATTTGGAAAGGAACTGAGAATATGAGAGACGTTCTATTTACACTGTCTGTCAAGAAAAAGCCGTTTTTCATCGTGTTGGCTATGTTCACCGTCGTGCTGGTTATTGCAGGCATCGTGCTGTCTGTCGTGCTGTATAAGCCTTGGTATAACGGTAAATGGAGCGGCGGCTTTTCTGCAAAGGACTGCTTGAGTATTATCAAAAAAGGCGAGGATTTAAAAATTCTACAGATCAGCGACCTGCATGTGGATCACACGAATGGACAGCATGATTTGATTTGGAAAAATTTGGAGTATTTAGTATCCAAAAGTGATATCGATCTCACGGTTATTACCGGAGACTGGACCAGCGATGCGGATAATCTGCCGGCTACCGAAACGCTGATTGAGGTCATGGAGCGTTGTAGTAAGCCCTGGGCAGTCATTTTCGGCAACCACGATTCGCAGGGTAAATTAAGCCGTAAAGATTTGGCCTCGCTTTTTGAAAAGGCGGAGCACTGCCTTTTTGCACGCGGACCGGAGGATTTAAGCGGTGTTGGGAATTATGTAATAAACGTATATAATCATCAGGATCCATCGCACCTTGACGCATCGCTCATACTGCTTGATTCGCATACCGACACAAACCGGACGCTGCAATACGAGCCGATTTACCGGGATCAGGTAAAGTGGTACGAAAAAAATATTGTTGGACTCAGCGCCATTTACAGTGCGCAGAAAAACAACCAAGCAACGGTGCTTCCGAGCCTTCTTTTCCAGCACATTCCCCTTAAAGAATATGAAACTGCGTGGAATGAAGGTAAAATTGATACCTCAAAGCACCTGCATGGTAGTAACAATGAGGATGTTTATTCTCCTGTAGTAAATACAGGCTTATTTGATAAAATAGTCGCCGCAGGCAGCACCAAAGGCGTATTCTGCGGCCATGACCACGCCAACGACTCGGCCGTTTCGTATCAAGGCGTATTGCTGGCCTATGCTGTGCAGAGCGGCATCTGCGAAAGCGATCCCTACGCTCAAAAGATGAAGAAGGGCGGCAATCTTATCACGCTGAAAGAGGACGGGACGCTGACGATCAGCCAGGTTTTTCATGAATTTCCCTATGAAATAAAAGAATAATAGGCATTCTCCCTTTCTCTAAAAATGCGCAAAAGGATATGTTAAAAATAAAGTTCATTCTATGGAGCAGCGAGGGGTTTATATGAAGCAAAGGTGGCTTGACAGCGCGGTTTTTTATGAGGTATATCCCACAAGCTTTTATGATGCAAACGGTGACGGGGTAGGCGATATTAGCGGCATTATCGAAAAACTTGACTACATATCGGACTTGGGCTGTAATGCGATTTGGCTCAATCCGCATTACACCTCGCCCTTTATGGACGGCGGATATGATGTGTCCGACTATTACAATACCGACCCGCGCTTCGGCACAAATGAGGATATGAAACGGCTTTTTGATACAGCGCGGAAAAAGGGCATTAGGATCATGCTTGATCTCGTTATGGGCCACACCTCAAATCAGCACCCGTGGTTTATTCAATCCTGCAAGGATGAAAAGAACGAATATACTGACGCATACATTTGGTCGGACCACATGGACGTGGAGCACTGCGAGGGTCGCTTTATGTGCGGGCTTTCCGAGCGTCCGCATATGTTTAAGGTTAATTATTACGCTATGCAGCCCGCGCTCAATTATGGCTATTACAAAACGGATAAATCATGGCAGATGCCTATGAATGCTCCCGCCGCAATGAAAAACCATCAGAGGCTCATTGACGTGTGCCGATTTTGGCTGGATATGGGCGCCGCAGGCTTTCGTGTGGATATGGCGCACGCTATGATAAAAAACGACCCAAAGCAAAAGGGTACCATTAAATTTTGGCAGGAAATTTTTGCCGTTATCAAAAAGGAATTTCCTGACTCAGTTTTTTTGTCAGAGTGGAACAATCCTGCAAAAACAATTCTCAAGGCAGGCTTCGATCTTGACTTTCGATGTGTTTGGGGATATGCAAGCAGAGGCGGAAACGACCCTCATAACGAGCGAATTTTTGACGGGACTTATTTGAGTGAGGTCGGTGGAAAAAATCAAATTTTTATCAAACAGTATTTGAAAAGTATAAAGAAAATAAATAAATCCGACGGTTATCAAATCATTCATCTTGACAATCATGATACAATACGGCTTTCCCGTGGCAGAACCGATGATATGATAAAGGTCCTTTGGGCGTCGTATTTGACTTTACCCAATGTTCCGCTGATTTATTACGGCGATGAAATAGGTATGAGATACATTCCCCTGAAAAGCAGGGACGGCGGTTATCACCGCACAGGCTCGCGCACGCCGATGCAATGGAACAACGGCAAAAACCTCGGTTTCAGCAATACGGACGGCGAGCTGTATTTACCCGTTGATAGCGAAAACACCCCTTATACGGTGGCGGCGCAGGAAAATGACGAAAATTCAATACTCAACCACACAAAGCGTCTGATAGTGCTCAAGCGTTCCTTAAACTGCCTGAAAGCCACCGCCGAATTTAAAATACTGTATTCGGGAATTAAACGCGATGGCAACCCTCTTATTTATAAGCGCGAGAGCGATACCGATGAGGCGGTCGTTGTGCTTTTGCCTAAAAAAATGTCTATCAATATAGATATGAAAAAATACCTCAAGGGCAGCTTTGCGCATATAGCTCTCAACGCCGCATTCGACGGTAGAATACTGAAAGCGTTTGGAACCTCTTACGCTGTATTTTACCGAAAAAAATAATTGCTGTAAGGAAAAAACAAATGGCATTCCTTTATAAAGGAGAAATATTACGATGAGAAACGTAAATACCCAGCTATAACGATTCTATTGTTTTCAAATGGAATTTCTCCGTTTGATGAAGTGTTTTGCAAGGTCGATTGGTGGAGTGGTCATAGAAAAACCTCACAGGAACCTGAGCCCGGGCGAAATGCGCGCCTGGGCTCAAATATCATATCCAACCCATCAATTACTGGCGGCTGATTATTTACTTTTTGTTGGCGGTGTGCGATAATGAAAAAAAGGGGTGTTTTTATGTGCGATACTGTGTATTTGAAACGTGAGCGGAGAGCGTTTTTTGGTAAAAATAGCGACCGGTCGCCAAACGAAGCGCATCTAATGCTTCGGGTTCCCGCAAGGGAATATGCAGAGGGGGAGATGCTGCGTGCAACCTATATCAGTGTGCCTCAAGTGAGGCATACATATGCCTGTGTGCTGCTCAAGCCGCATTGGATTTGGGGCGCAGAGATGGGCTGGAATGAGTTTGGCCTGAATATTGGCAACGAGGCCGTTTTTACGAGAGAAAAGCGGGAGAAGCAGGATGGATTGATCGGCATGGATCTGTTGCGGCTGGCGCTGGAAAGATGCCGCAGCGCAAAAGAGGCGCTGAAGCTGATTACAACCATGATCGGGGAATATGGGCAGGGTGGCAACTGCGGTTTTCACAAAGCTTTTTATTATGATAATGCCTTTTTAATTGCGGATGAAAACGAGGCCTATGTGTTGGAAACAGCGGGGAGAAGCTGGGCCGTTAAAAAAGCCGGTGAAGTAGAGACGATTTCGAACTGCCTTGGGCTGCGTGCGGATTATGAGGCCGCCTCAGCCGGCGTAAGCGGCGATTTCAGAAGGGCGCATCAAAACCATCTCGTTACGGCGGTTGCC
>OGYF01002051.1_pt1 | contig 15797 bp, 10 predicted proteins | sample 1576451 | NCBI WGS metagenome assembly OGYF01 (sample SAMEA3541505, study PRJEB24748) | human gut metagenome | biome: human gut; feature: human-associated habitat; material: faeces | place: China | collected 2012 | reverse complement strand
TGTCGCGGATAATTCCCCGTGCTTGCAGGGAGAAATACACCCGCGCCGGATAAAGCCGCTCGATCGGACAGCCTGCCCGGTATTGCTCAAACACCCGGCGCAAGAATACCCGTTCGCGCTCCTCCTTGTAAGCCTCGGAGACGGGCGGAAGGGCGGACAGCGATTTCGCTTGCTCGCGCTCCACAACAGCCTGGTATCGCAAATCACTGGTTTGATAACATTTCAACCAGCGGGTAATCGTGCGCAGGTTCAAACCCATGAAATCCCCGTATTCACCTTTGGCCCCCAGTTCAAAACAAAGGGCGACCTCCTGCAAGGTCAGGCTCGGATATGACTCCTGAAGGTCGGCAGCCAGTTTAGCGATCAAAATACCCAGATCACGGTCGTTAGGAGGCGAAAAACCCAGCAAGACATAGGTCTGGAATAATATTTGATTTACCGCCGGAAGAATTTCCTCCGGCCGGTACGTCATCAGGCGGCGGTCGGCAATGGCATGTTGCAGTCTGATTTCCAAACTCATACAGCTTGCGAATTATAGATTTTCATGGCTATTTCCGTTGCACGTTTTCCTGTTTCCATCAATTCCTCTACTTTCGAAGAGCGTTCCGGCCGGCCGGATGAATAGATCACTTTGGGAATATGCTGCTGCACGCCGCCGGAAAGCTCCTCCGTTTTCAGATTGAAATTGTGGTATCGCCACCAGCCGATGAAACTCTGGCTGTAATCTTTTTTCGTCCGGATCGTATCCAGGCTGAATTTCAGGCGCAGGAAATCATCGAATACGGTCATGGCTTCCCGCGCATATTGCAGGACGGCTATGCCTTTTCCGGAATAACGCACGATGGTTGCTTGCCAGTCTTCGTCTGCCAGCAAAGCATCTTTCCATTGCTCACGCTCTTCATCCAAATTCTGCGGTTCTTCTTTCGGCTCCTCGCACGCGTGTTGTTGCTGTTGTTGTATATTTTCTTTACTTTCCTTTTCTTTTCTTTGTCGCATTTCTGTAACAGAAACCCCCGTTTCTGATACATTAACAGCATTTTCCACGATGTTAATGCAATTAAACTCTTCGGAAATGGGATTTTTGCATCGTTTTACAACTAAAATGTATCTTTCCTGAATACTTTTAGACGTTAATACATGATAACAGTCATATTTTTGTTGATTAAACAAACCAAGCTGCAAACAATAAGCAATTATTTCCTGAATCTTTTCTTCCGTATCTCCCAAACGATCAGCAAGGTCATACACATAATCATCCGACAATTGCAGGAAATACCCCTCTTTTTGTAAATGTCGCACAGGATGGTGAAATAAACCAGAAAACCGAGCGACTTGTAGCGGCTTTTCAGTTTACGTACTTGTATATTTTCAAATATATCGGTATCGACCGGAAAATAATCCAGTCCTTTTTTGATAGGTCTAGCCATGATTGTTATAAACTTTTTCAATTATGATTTTGTATCGCACGGATAACCAGCCGTAACGTTTTCAGCATCAGCAGTTCTCCCGGCAACACGCGTATCACGCACCAGCCTGAGACTGCCGCCTCATTATATTTCTCCATATCACGCAGATAGCCTTCGGGGCGGATATGGCGGCCACCGTTGAAGGCGCCGCCCTCCACCTCGACAGCTACGCGGCGGGAAGGGATGGCGAAATCGAACCGCCAGTCCCGCCCGGGATGGAAACGGTATTCCGCCACCACCTCCTCGCCCGTATGCTTCAGGATCAACGCGCTAAGCGGCGAATAACCCGGTGTCGTCATAGAGAAAGTTTTCGGCCTCTTTCGAGGTGTTGCATTGTTCGACCAGGCAGGTGTTGTGTCGGTTGTCGAACGCCATCCATTTTTTCAGAAACGGGTCGTAAAAATACCCGTATTCCTCGCCACACGAATAGGTGTAACCGCGCGAACCTTTTTCGCCCGTAATCAGGCGCATCAGGCAGGCTGCCGCCTGGTCTCCCAGGAGGCAACCGATGGTAAGAGTATGCTTTTTCATCAAGCGGCAGTTTGAAGGGTTTGTAAATCATCGTTGTCAAGTCGGATGAAGACATCATGCTCCAAACGCTTGCCAGTTTCGATATAAGCCAGCGCTTCACGTTCGCAGCTTGACAGGTCTTCGAGCAGCAGGTCGATGGAAGCATATTCGTCGCGGCCGATATGAAAGCGCGACATCACATTTCCGCAAAACTCTTCAGAGGTTCCCACACGGGCATAGATGGTCAGCAATTGCGCATCACCACAGTTCTGACGTTGATAACCGGTGATCTGGAAATTGTCATCCACCGCCACCAATCCGGTAAAATTGACTACATGATACGCCATGCGCTGCAACGCTTCAGAGAGACTGGGATGCACCGGAGCCTTGTTTTCATACGTAATCACATGGTTGTCGCCTGTACTTTCGTCTAACACTTCATAGCGGGCTTTGAAAAAACTGTCTTTGACAGAGATGAAGGAAAAAGTCTTTTCTGTTTTGTTCATTACTTTATTAAAATGGTATCGTTTAGATTCATTTCTAAATTCACGCTGCCCGCACCCCTTTCGGTTCCTCGCGGTATTCCACGTAAACACTTTTCACTCTCACCCCTTTGCGCGCCTGTTTTTTGGCATACGACAGCATCGGGCGAAAGATACGTTCCAGATCATCATCCGAGAGGTTGCGACCAAGTTCCTGCCACCAGAAACGCAACAGGTCGATATAACCTTCGGGATCGGTCACGACAGGGATAAGATCGGTAGCCACCGCAGTCAATTGAAGGGCAGCCTGCCCAGCCAGCAGTCGCGAATCGGCCTTCTGCAAGGCTTGCGACTTTTGTTCATCGGAGAGGTCATCACGCCCGGCAATACGCTTTTCGGTGCGGTTGCGGTTCTTTTGCAATTGCAGGGCACGGTTTTCTGCTTCGTTCATCTGCTTCTTCATATAAGCAAACAGGATACAGGAGGCTTCGTAGGCAGGACTGCCTTTTTCTGCCGGATCGATACTTTTTTCAAAAGCGACAAATTGCTTCTGCCACTTGACCAGCTCGGTCGTGAAAGGTTTACGGATACAGTTCATTCGCCCGACTTCGCATGTACATTCGGCAATGTAGGCTCTGATTTCGCCCGCAAAGAATTCGTTCATTCCTTCGCGTCCGATCTGTTCCAACAGCCCGCGCCCTTTTCCGGCATACAAGACACTGCTTTCCGCATTCATTTGGAGAGTCGATACGCAATTTTCCATAGGTAGGCCGGCTTTTAAAACGCCTTTTTCACTTTTAGTCATTGTTTACTTTAAAATTAAAATAATTAAATTACAATAGTTAAGATTTAACCAGGTGTTGATTGATTAAACCGATGCAAAAGTAAGGGTTTAAATTTACATGAGCAAGTAATAATCAATATTTGTATGCGATTTTATGAAAATATTTTTATTCGTTGAATATTTATTAATATTAACTATTGCATCCGTGCTAAATACATAGATTTTTACTAAATTCCAACGGCGAAAAATAGGCCATCGCCAAAATACTTATTGTAAATTTCCCCATTCCGGCGAAAGCTGTTGTTTTTTATAGGAAAACGCCCTTCCGGGAGAAAAAATAATTTCTTTCGGAAGAAAATCAAATTTCATCCGGGAGAAATTGAAAACGGACTCGGATGGGGTGAAACAGGGAAGGGAAGATAATGTAAAATTCGAGACTGGCTTTCAGAAATAAGGTGTCAGATTGAAAAAAGTTTAGATAAACAAGGTTTGTTTATAAATAAAGGTTATATTTGCAATGTCGTATGAAGGTCTGTTACAGCGGTGGCGGATTTACGATGATATAAATTATAAGTTAAGCATTTTATAAGGTATTATTCCGATCAACGAAAATCCCCATTTAGTTACAAATCAGGAATAATAGCAACAAAATGCCCATGCTAGTTGTATATACTTATGTGTATAAATATAGCGTGGGCTGTTGTCTATTATCTGATTTGTGGGCATGGGGATGCCTCGTTGATAGGTAATAGCGGCAGTCACACGCTTTTTTTATGCCCTAAACTGCCGTCTTTCAATCTTATAATCTTACACAAAAGATCATTGTTTTTGACTTTATCGAACTCACTATACTTAAAAGAGGGGTATAAATTTCAGGTGATAGCCTGATTAATTTAATTTCGGTTAAGTAAGAACTGCCCGTCCGTGAGGATAGGCAGTTCATTTTAACAACCGTGTCCTGTTTGGTTTCTGAATATTTTCCACAGAAAAACAGATACGGGACAAATAATAATCTTAACTTTGCCGCAAACAAAATCGTATCGCTATGAAAAATAATGGAGTAAAGATGGAAGTCAGAATAGAAAACGAAACCGTTTGGTTAACCCAAGCGCAAATTGCCGAACTATTTGGTGTGAAGCAACCTGCTATATCCAAGCATTTAAAAAATATTTATGATTCAGGAGAACTGAATGAAGATAGCACTTATTCCATTTTGGAATACATGGGTAACGATGGCAAACAAAGATACCAAACCAAATTTTATAACTTGGATGTTATATTATCTGTCGGTTACCGTGTTAATTCCAAGAATGCAACCCAATTCCGCATTTGGGCCAATAAGGTTCTGAAAGATTATTTGCTCAAAGGATATGCTGTAAACCAGCGAATAGAAAATATTGAAGCCAAACTGCTTGAACACGATCAAAAGATTGATTTCTTTGTAAAAAATACTCTTCCCCCTGTCGAGGGAATTTTCTTCGACGGCCAATTATTCGATGCCTACAAATTTGCTGCCGACCTGATAAGATCGGCCCGCAAATCAATTGTACTTATCGATAATTATATTGATGAAAATGTCTTAATGCTTTTCACAAAACGGAGTCCAGGTGTAACTGGATATAAAGGATATTATACAAAAGATCATTTAACGCAACGTGCAGAACGTACTGTAAAAGAAGGAAGACGAAGGGAGCGACAGACTGAAACCTCCCGTTTCGATCCCGTCTCTATCCGTATCAGCCATTTCGAAATTGGCATATTATCACATTACCCCGTTTTTATTACGAAATTTTATTTCTATATTTGTTAAAGAATTTTCAAACAAAACAGGGTATTTAGCCGTTATGATAATAAAAAAGAAAACGCTGATAAAAAGATGAGGATTTGGATAAAACGGATAGGGATTGTGTTGTTGATACCGGTGGTATTGATACTACTTGTCTCTGTGCTTTTATATATACCGCCTGTACAGAATTTTGCAGTGAAACAGGCCGCCTACTATGCCGGAAAAGCTACCGGGATGCAGATCGGGATCGAACGGATACGCCTCTCCTTCCCGCTGAACCTGACTGTGCGGGGTGTGGAGGTCCTGACGGCTCCCACCGATACGCTTCTGACGTTGAAAAGCCTTTCCGTCAATGTGCAAGCCTTGCCTCTGCTGAAAAAAGAAGTGCTGGTAGACGCTATCAACCTGGAAGGGGTGAAAGTGAATACCGGGACTTTTATCGAAGGCATGGAGATAAAAGGCGTGCTGGGACGCTTATATGCCAAGGCCGACCGCATCAATCTCTCGAAAGAACAGGTGACGCTCAATACAATCGACCTGTCCGATACCGCTATCACCCTGCTACTGAACGATACGACAACGAAAGCCGACACCACCTCCACCCCAGTCAACTGGATATTGAAACTGGAAAAAATCAATTTCGACCGGGTGGCGTTTGCCATGCAGATGCCTGCCGACTCGTTGCGCCTGACTACCTATATAGATAAGGCGAACCTGAAAGACGGCGTCGTAGACCTGGGCACTTCACAATATGGGGCGGACCTGTTCACACTGACCGGTTCGACACTGGGATACGACGGCAACGACCAGGAGCCGGTGAAAGGTTTCGACCCATCGCATATCGCCCTGAGTAATGTCAATATCACCCTGGATTCGCTGTTCTACGGAGGGAGGGACATAAAGGCACGGATACGCGAACTCTCTGCCGACGACCGTTCCGGACTGGCGATCACTTCGCTGACCGGAAGCCTTCACAGTGACAGCACGACTATTAGTGTACCGCAATTATTGCTGAAAACAGCTGCTTCGGAAGCGCGCCTGCTGGCGATGGTTCCCTGGAGTTCGTTCGACGAAAACCCCGAAGGTGATATGCGGGTGTTATTAACCGCCTCTTTGGGTAAAGAAGATGTGATGACATTCGCCGGTGCACTGCCCGAAGATTTTCAGAAAGCCTATCCGCAGAAACCGGTTTCACTGACTGCCGGAGTAGAGGGAAACTTATCGTCCATGCTGCTCCGCCAGTTGAAAGCGGAGTTGCCGGGGACTTTCCGCATGGACGTTTCCGGAACGATGAAAGCGCTGACCGACAGTGTGCGCCGTTCTGGAAAACTGGACCTGAAAGCTAAAACCGGCAACCTCGATTTCCTGCTGACAATGCTTCCCCCCGCCGAACGGCACCGGTATAATATCCCGGCAGGCATCACCCTGACCGGCGAGGCGGCTCTGAAGAATAATGAGTATCAGGCCGATCTCCTGTTGAAAGAAGACAAAGGGAAAGTCCTGCTGACAGGCCGTTTCAACCCGGCCAAAGAGGCTTATAAAGCCGACCTGAAAGTGGATAGCCTGGAACCTGTGCATTTTATGCCGCTCGACTCGCTCTATTATATGAGCGCATCCATACAGGCGGAAGGCCAAGGGTTCGATCCCTTCAAAACCTCTTCCCGGGCAAAGCTGGACGGAAAACTGACGGATATACGATACGGCAATTACAACGTATCGGACGTCACCCTGGCCGGTTCGCTGGAAAAGAACTTCGTAAAGTTCGACCTGCTGAGCAAATATCCGCTGGCAAAGATGGATATGACGCTGAATGCGACCTTGCAAAAGAAAGAGATCAAAGCCATGCTGATAGCCGATGTCGAAAACTTCGACCTCTATGGCATGCACCTGATGAACGATTCGCTGGCAACCTCCTTCCAGCTTTTCGCGGAAGCGGAAACCGACATGGGAAAGAACAACCTGGTCGACGTCACCCTCGGAAACTGGGAACTGACTACCACCACGGGTATTTATAAACCGAAGACACTGACCCTGCACGCCCAAAGCACCCAGGACACCACCCGCGTCTCCTTCCATGCCGGCGACCTCGGGATCGTGCTGACCGGCAACTCCGACCTGGAGACCATGACCGATAAGTTCAACAAGATTTCCGAAGGGTTGAACAAACAGCTCGAGAAAGATTCGATGATCAATATCCCCGCCTTTAAACCGTTGCTGCCGGATATGCATCTGGCCATATCGGCAGGGAAGGATAATCCGATTTATAATATATTGCAACAGGCAAACGTCTCGTTCAACAACCTGAACCTGGAGGCGTTCACCTCTCCCGAAGAAGGTTTCCGGCTGGATGCCGGCATTTACAACCTGATGCAGGACACGACGCGGATAGACACAGTCAGCTTTGCGATCCGGCAGGACTCGCTCGGACTGTTGTATCAGGCCGATGTCATCAAGACGAAATTCCGCCAGCAGGCTCCGTTCACAGCCGGAGTCAAGGGGAAGGTCAGGAATACGTTTGCCGATGCCGAACTCCTGTACACGGACGGCCTGGGGAAAACCGGTATCCTGCTCGGACTGCGTGCCGACAAGGTGGAAGAAGGTTTCAACCTCCATCTGTTCCCGGACAATCCGATCCTGGCATTCCGCCCTTTCAAGCTGAACCCGGACAATTATATCCTTTATAAGAACGAAAAAGATATTGCCGCCGACCTCCGCCTGTCGGGCGAAGAGAACGCCTCCCTGTGGATACATTCGTTGCCCGAAAAGGATAAGATGGAGGAACTGCATCTGGAATTGAGCCAGATCAACCTCGATGTGATCTCAAAGGCTTTTGCGGAGATACCATCGATGAAGGGTATCCTGAGCGCCGACATGCAATATGCTCCGTCGGACAGTTCGTTCCTGGTCGTTGTCGATGCAAATATCGACAATCTGATCTATGAAGGCGGACGGGTAGGCGAACTGATGTTCAGCACCGTTTATCTCCCGCTGGCCGACAATACGCACCAGGTCGACATGCACTTCTTCCGTGACCAAAACGAAGTCATGTCGGCAACCGCCCTTTACAAGATGGGGAAAAACGACCACCTGGACGGGACGCTCGACGTAACACATCTGCCGCTGGATATGGTGAACCCGTTTATCCCGGATAATATGGCGGCGCTCAGCGGCGTGCTTGAAGGGAACATGACGATAAAGGGCAGCAGCAAAGCTCCCGAAATGAACGGATATATCGAAATGGATTCGACTTCAATGTTCGTCACTGCCGTGGGTACCAGTTTCCGGGTGGACGACAAGAAAATCGTGGTGAAAGAGAATAAGATCCTGTTCGACAAATACCATATCCACGCAGCCGGAAAGAACCCGTTCGTGATAGACGGCACGATCGACTTCAATAATCCTTCGCGGATGATGGCCGACCTGAAACTGAATGCCGACAACATGCAGTTGCTCGACGTGAAGCGTAACAAGGAAAGCATGGTGTACGGCAAACTGCTCGTCAACCTGGCGTCGACGGTCAAAGGTCCGCTGGATGCCTTAATGATGCGCGGCAACCTGCAACTGTTGGGAGGAACCAATGTGACTTATGTCATGAAAGACTCGCCGCTGACGGTACAGGACCGTCTATCCGACCTGGTGACTTTCACTTCATTCGAAGACACGCTGGTGAACCGACGCCGACAAGAAGCCCCGCTGCCTTTGGGCGGCCTGGATATGCTGCTGACCATCCGCATCGACCAGTCCGTACGGCTGAACGCCGACATTACCCCCGACCGCTCCAGCAAAGTCGAACTCGAAGGGGGTGGCGACCTTTCTTTCCAATATACCCCGCAGGGCGAGATGATCCTGAACGGACGATATACCCTTTCCGGTGGTATTGTAAAATATGCCCTGCCGGTCATCCCGCTGAAAGAATTTAATATCGAAAACGGTAGTTATGTGCAGTGGAGCGGCGATCCGATGGACCCGTACCTGAACCTGACTGCCACCGAACGTATCCGCACGAACGTGACGCTCAGCGGACAGAATCCGCGCATGGTGAATTTCGACGTGGGCATCGCCCTCAAACAGCAGTTGGAGAACCTGGGCCTGCAATTCGTCCTGACGGCTCCCGAAGACCAGGCGATGCAGACCGAACTGAGCAGCTTGGGTGAAGATGAACGCACGAAACTGGCAGTCGGCATGATCATGACCGGCATGTATCTGGGCAACTCCGGAAGCGGCAAACAGAATCTGAACATGGGTGCCGCCCTGAACAGCTTCCTCAACAGCGAGATCAGCAACATTGCCGGAAGTGCCCTGAAGACGGTCGACATCTCCTTCGGCATGGATACCTACGACGAGAACGGCGACGGCTCAGGCGGCCAGCGTACCGATTATAATTTCAGTTTTGCCAAACGTTTCTGGAACGACCGCATCCGTGTCGTGCTGGGCGGACGCATCTCGACCGGCGAAAATGCCAGCAACAGCAGCCAGACACAGGCCTTTATCGACAATGTCTCGATCGAATACCGGCTGGATGCCAGCGGAACCCGCTACGTGAAGCTGTTCCACGATAAGAACTACGAAAGTTTGCTGGAAGGTGAGATCACCGAAACAGGCGCCGGTATCGTCCTGCGCCGCAAGATGCTCCATCTACGCGAACTGTTCAATTTTAAAAAGAATCGACCCAAACCGGTAAATGAAGAAGAATGATGGAAAATAAGGACATATTATACAGACTGTTAAACGGCAGAGGGTGTGTTATCGCCTCGATATTCACTACCCTGATCCTGCTATCCTCTTCCTGTTCGACAACGAAGAACCTGCCTGAAGGCGAAGTTTTATACACCGGTATCAAGAAAATAGAAGTCACCGATGAAGATAAAACCACCGCCGGCGAAGATGCCCTCGCCGAAGTGGAAGGCGCCCTTGCCTATCCGCCCAACAATGCATTGCTGGGAAGTTCGTCCATCCGTGTGCCGTTGCCTTTCGGCCTCTGGGTCTATAATGCATTTGTCAATAAAAAGGGGAAGATTGGGAAATGGATTTTCGACAAGCTGGCTGCTAAACCGGTGTTCGTCTCCACCGTAAATCCCGAAGTCCGCATCAAGGTAGCGCAAAACCTGTTGAAGGAATATGGCTATTTCAACGGAACGACTTCTTTCCAGGTGGATACCAATCCGAAAAATGCGAAGAAAGCAAAACTCATTTACCAGGTGGCCATGAACCATCCCTACACCTATGACAGTATCCGTTATGTAAGGATGCGTCACCGGATGGATACACTGATACAAAATACGATAGGTGAACGCCTGCTTCATGACGGCGAAAACTTCAACGTGACGAACCTGGAAGCCGAACGGCAACGTATCTCCTCCTTGCTGCGCAACAACGGTTTTTATTATTTCCGTCCCGAGTTCATCACTTACCAGGCTGATACCATCATGAATCCCGGCAAGGTGGCGCTCCGCATCATGACCAAACCCGGACTGTCGCGTGCCGCTCTTCGCCCGTGGAAGATCGGCGATATATCAGTCTGGCTGAACGGCTATAACAATGAGACACCCACCGATTCGGTACGTTACAAAGACATGACCGTCTATTACGAAGGCAAACTGCGCGTCCGTCCGTCGGTGCTTTATAACCGCCTGCGGTTCCGGTCGGGCGACCTTTATTCGCAGGAAAAACAGCAACGGACCCAGACCAGCTATTCGCGCCTGGGTATTTTCCGGTATTCCGAAATGCAATATACCCCGCGCGACACCACCCGCCGCCAGGACACGCTCGACCTGAAGATCAACACGGTCTACGACCTTCCGCTCGACGGTGAGCTGGAAGTGAACGTCACCTCCAAAAGTAACGACCAGGTGGGACCGGGAGCTATCTTCAGCGTTACGAAACGGAATGTGTTCGGTGGCGGCGAGACTTTCGGAGTACGCCTGCGCGGTTCTTACGAATGGCAGACCGGCAACCGGGTGGATGGTGCCAAATCGGCCATCAACAGCTGGGAGATGGGATTGAGCGGAACGCTGACGTTCCCGCAATTGCTTTTCCCGGGAATGATGAAGAAAGACGGCTTGTATCCGTCAAGTACCTCTTTCCGGTTGTATGTCGACCAGCTGAACCGGGCACGTTTCTTCAAGATGCTGGCTTTCGGCGGAAGTGCTTCCTACGATTACCAGTCGTCCGCTACCAGTCACCATTCGATCACGCCGTTCAAGCTGACGTACAACCTGCTCCAGTCTACGACGCATGAATTCGACAGCATAACAAAGGATAACAAGGCGTTAAAACTGAGTCTGGAGAACCAGTTCGTACCGGCAATGGGTTATACCTATACCTATGATGATGCCCCGATCACTACACGCCGGAACCATACGTGGTTCCAGCTTGCCGTTTCGCAGGCAGGTAACCTCCTGGGTGCCGGCTATGCCATTGCCGGAAAGAAATTCAACGAAGAAGGGAAACATCTGCTGGGAAACAAGTTTGCCCAGTTCGTAAAAGGGACAGCCGAAATACGCTACGATTATAAGATCGGCCATAACCAGCATCTGGTCGGACGTATGATGGCGGGTGCTGTCTACAGTTACGGGAACGCCCGGGTCGCTCCCTATAGCGAGCAGTTTTATATCGGGGGTGCAAACAGTTTGCGTGCCTTTACGATCCGTTCGATCGGTCCGGGCCGTTACCTTCCTGAAAAGACTACTTACAGCTATCTCGACCAGACCGGCGACCTGAAGTTTGAAGCCAACCTCGAATATCGTTTCCCAATTCTGGGCGACCTGCACGGAGCTGCATTCGTAGACGCCGGTAACATCTGGCTGATCCGTGAAGACAAGCAGCGTCCCGGCGGCCAACTGAAATGGGGACGTTTCCTGAAAGACCTGGCGCTGGATGCCGGTGTCGGCCTGCGTTACGACCTGACCTTTATCGTGATCCGCCTGGATATGGGTATCCCATTACATGTTCCTTACGAAACAGACAAGAATGGTTACTTCAACGTCCCCAAATATAAACCGGGATGGCACCTGGCAATCGGGTATCCGTTCTAGGAAGTATAGTTGTTGAGGGGAAGGTCGATTATTATTCCTCCTCCCCTCCATACCTATATATAGTTATTTTCCCCTTTCCCTTACGCTTCTTTTTTACCTATAATCGGTGATTGATGCGCTTTCCTTTTCAGCCGACCTTTGCAGCAGTTTAATAATGTAAAAAGATTCGGACATTGAAAGCGATATTTAACACACTAATGTTTGCACTATTCCTTGTAATTCTGCCGGTTACGGTAAAAGCACAAGGGGAGGCCATGATTTCAGGGAAGATATTATCGACGGAGAAAGAGATTGTTGATTTTGCAACAGTCTATCTGAAAGGTACCAATTACGGGGGAACGACGAATGAGGAAGGTATCTACCATCTCAAAGCTCCCGCAGGAAATTATACACTGGTTGTATCCGCCATCGGCTATAAAACAGTTGAAAAGCAAGTCAGGCTTATCGACGGCCAGCGCGTAAAACAAAATATCACCATCACTCCGCAAGTGGAAGAACTGGACGAAGTCGTAGTCGTTTCCAACGGCATCAGCCGCCTGAAACGTTCGGCCTTCAACGCCATAGCCGTAGATACCAAGGAACTACAAAACTCCACCAAAAGCCTGAGCGATGCGCTCGCCAAAGCACCGGGCATGAAACTCCGCGAATCGGGTGGTGTAGGCTCGGACATGCAGCTGATGCTCGACGGTTTCAGCGGAAAGCACGTGAAGGTCTTTATCGACGGCGTGCCGCAAGAAGGTGTAGGCAGTTCATTCGCCCTGAACAACATACCGGTCAATTTCGCTGAACGCATCGAAGTATATAAAGGAGTAGTCCCCGTCGGTTTCGGAACGGATGCCATCGGTGGCGTTGTCAACATCGTGACGAACAAGAAACGCCGCAACTGGTTTCTCGACGCCTCCTATTCTTTCGGCTCGTTCAATACGCACAAATCATACGTCAACTTCGGACAGACACTGGATAACGGTTTCACTTACGAAATCAATGCTTTCCAGAACTATTCGGACAACGACTACTATGTAGATGCCCCGGTAAAGGATTTCGAAACGGGACGTCTCGACACGGATAAGAAAGAACGTGTGAAACGCTTCAACGACACTTACCATAACGAAGCCATCATCGGAAAGCTGGGGTTTGTCAACAGGAAATGGGCCGACCGCCTGTTGTTCGGTTTCACTTATTCCAATATGTACCAGGATATACAGACGGGTGTACGCCAGAACACGGTCTACGGCGAAAAACATCGCAAAGGCCATTCCCTGATGCCCTCGCTGGAATACAACAAACGCAACCTGTTCACCGATGGCCTCGACCTGGTATTCACCGCCAACTACAACAAGAACCTGACGACCAACGTGGACACCTCCGCCTACGAATACAACTGGGCAGGCGACAAACACCTGATGAACTCACGCGGCGAACAGTCCTACCAGCACACCCGGTCGGACAACAACAACTGGAACGGTACGGTCACCCTCAACTACCGCATCGGCAAGGCACATATGTTTACGTTCAACAACGTACTGACCGCCTTCCGCCGCTCCAACACCTCCCTGCTGACAAACGAGGAACTGACGGACGCCATCGACAAGGAGACACGCAAAAACATTGCCGGCCTCTCCTATCGCCTGATGCCGTCAGAACATTGGAACCTCTCCGTTTTCGGAAAGCATTACAACCAGTATGTAGCCGGCCCGATGGCAACAGATAACACAAGTTCAGAATATGTCCGCACCTCCCGCAGCGTCAACTCCATGGGATACGGGGCTGCCGGTACCTACTTTGTACTGCCGGGCCTGCAGGCCAAGCTGTCGTACGAAAAAGCCTACCGCCTGCCTACCATCGAGGAAATGTTCGGTAACGAAGACCTCGAAATGGGCGACATGGGCATCAAACCGGAAAACAGTGACAACCTGAACCTGAACGTAAGCTACAACAAAGCATTCAACAAACATAACGTATATGTGGAAGGCGGTTTGATTTACCGCAACACCAAAGACTATATCCAGCGTAACATCACCGACCTGAGCGGCGGCAAGTCCGCAGCCACTTACGTCAATTACGGCAAGGTGCTGACGAAGGGATATAACATCTCCGCCCGCTACGGCTTTGGCAGGTGGTTGAGTGTGGGCGGCAACTTCACGCAGATGAACGTGTGCGACAATATGAAGACGTCCATATCCGGCAGTGCGGAGAATATAGCTTATAAGGAACGCATGCCCAACCTGCCTTATATCTTTGCCGATTCCGACGTGACCTTCTACTGGCGCGACCTCTGGAAAAAAGGCAATGCGCTGACCGTATCTTACGACAACCAGTACTTGCACAGCTTTACCTATTATTCTTCCAAAATCGGTTCGAACAAGGGCGACTACGTGGTTCCGAGCCAGTTCTCCCACAACCTGAGCCTTTCCTACAGTCTCCGTAGCGGACGCTACAACCTCTCGTTAGAGTGCCGGAACTTTACGGACGAGCAACTGTACGACAACTTCAGCCTGCAGAAAGCCGGACGGGCATTCTATGGAAAGGTGCGCGTATACTTCGGCAATTGAAACCATGAATCAATAACGATTAGTGTAATATAATAAAACAAAACAACATGAAAAAGAATCTTTTATCGGCCGTACTTCTCACTTCTGCGATGGCAGGAGCGGCATTGACATCCTGCACGGATACGGAGGTGCCGGGCAGCGGAAACAATAATGGAACCAAAGGCGATTTCGTGATCGCTTCCTCTGTCACCGCTTCGAGCAATACGACTAACGTATTGCTGACTTCCAGGACTTTGGACGAAGGCTCTGTTTCTACCATCAACAACGGACTCGTCAACGACGGCGCTTCCCAATGGGTGTTCTACAAGAACCGGTATCTCTATGGACTGACTTACAATCAGGGAAGTGCCGGAACCACCCGTTCTTATGTCATGAACTCCAACCACGAAGTGCAGGCGCGTTCGGGAGAGTTTGCAGTGAAGAGATTCACTACCTACGGCATCTACGATAAGTATATCATAACTGCCTCTACCGGCGACGGACCTGCGGAGTATGCCGACGGCAACCTGTATCTGCCTAAAACCTTCCTGCTCTCTTACCTGGATGTAGCGGACGAAACCTTCAACACCAACGATACGAAAAACAAGGCCTACCAGTCCGAGAATTTCCTGGGCAACGGCGAGTTCGTGACATTGGCCGGAATTCAGGAGCATAACAACAAGATATACAGTGCAGCCGTTCCCATGGGGCTGAGCCAGTATGGCGCTGCCGTAGACGGCGGTAAGTATATATTGCCGGGCAATGAGGATTTGGTAAAGACCGAAGACGGCGGTTCCAACAGCAGTTCGTATAAGAAAGGTGAATTGCAGTGGACACAGTATCCCAATGAATGCTGGGTGGCAATCTTTGATGATGCTACGATGACAACGAAGAAACTTATCAGTACGGATAAAATCAGTTATGCCTGCGGCCGTTTCAAATCCCAGTATTACCAGACTATCTGGGAAGCCGGTAACGGTGATATTTACGTATTCTCTCCAAGCTATGCCAAGACGATGAAGGATGCCCGCCAGCAGACAGTCTTGCCGGCAGGTGTGGTACGCATTCCCAATGGCCGGGAAGACTTCGACAGCTACTACTGCGACCTGGAGAAACAGAGCGGCGGAAAATCCTTCCTGCGTTGCTGGCATATTGCAGATGATTATTTCCTGTTGCTTATGTACGACCGCCCTCTGAGGGAGAC
>OGYF01002047.1_pt1 | contig 15821 bp, 11 predicted proteins | sample 1576451 | NCBI WGS metagenome assembly OGYF01 (sample SAMEA3541505, study PRJEB24748) | human gut metagenome | biome: human gut; feature: human-associated habitat; material: faeces | place: China | collected 2012 | reverse complement strand
TACCACAAAATATTGTAGCAGGCTATTCGCAAAACGACGAAATATACGATGCGCACCAGCGCGGAAAGGAGAAGCTATGAACATCAGAAAACCTGTGGATTATGGCACGATGTACCGGGAATTGACCGCAATTCTTGCGCAGAATCTTCCTCAGATGGAAGAAGTGTATGCCATCGGCAAGCTCATTAACCAGCGCCCGGAGAAGGGCGCGGCGGTCGCAGCCGCAGAATTTTTGCAGGCGAATTTCCCTGACCGCACAGGCTTTTCCCCGCGCAACGTGCGCCGAATGCGCGACTTTTACAAGACCTATGAAAATGACCAAACGCTCCTCCGGCTGGCGATGAAAATCGGCTGGACACTGAACGTGGTCATTATGGAGTCAGAGTTGACGATGGATGCAAGGCGCTGGTATCTCCGGAAAGCCAACACAGGCGGTCTATCTAAGGCAGCGCTTCTGCGAATGATAGAATCTGCCGCACATCTGGAAATATCTCTCGACGAAAGCAAGCAGGACTGGTATACTAAAGAAAATGATGAAAGTTCGGAGAAAATACGACATGAAGAAGATCCTGTTTATCTGCCACGGCAACATCTGCCGCAGTCCGATGGCGGAGTTTGTGATGAAGGACTTGGTGAAGAAAGCCGGGCTGGCATCACAGTTTCATATCGAGTCGGCGGCAACCAGCAGGGAAGAACTTGGCAATCCGGTTTATCCTCCGGCGCGGCGCAAACTAGCGGAACATGGGATCAATTGCAGCGGTCATGCAGCGCGGCAGCTGACGAGCCGCGACTACGACGAATACGATCTGCTGATTGGCATGGACAGTGCCAACCTGCGGGATATGCACCGCATCTGCGGCGGCGATTATGCCGGCAAGATGTCCCTCCTGATGGATCATACCGCCCGCCCCGGCAATGTGGCAGATCCCTGGTACACCGACGATTTCGATGCGACTTGGCGGGACGTGTTGGAAGGGTGCCAAGGCTTGCTTTCACAGCTGCAGGAGGAAGTTTATGGACACATCTAATGGATTGAACAACGCCATTGATTATATTTCGCCCTTTGCGTGTTACGAAAATTCGAAGACTGTAGCTTGCGTTGGCAAAAATGGTGGAACTTATGACGAATGGATACGGGAAGGCTTTTCCAAAACAGTCGATCTGGTATATTCACAAATAAAAAAGAGCCACGATGAAGACATCTATATTTATCCATTGTTTTACTGTGCGAGACACAGCGTTGAACTTGGTTTGAAAGTTGCAATCAGGTTGCTGCTAGAGATCTATGGTTTGAAAAAATGTGTTTTGCCAGATGAAGCAAAAGAATCGTTGGCCTCACACGATATTCCGAAGTTATCCAGCATCCTGAAGACTCTAATAGGAATAGATGACAGGCTCTGTGTAGCGTATTCGGAAGCTACAGTGTACTTAGCGGACTATCAAGATGATCCGTTGAGCGATTTGTTTCGGTACGCAAACGCTGTAAATAAGAAGCCAAATCTTGCTTCAAAAAATATTAGTTCAGTTGATATAGATCTTCTGTATCTGCATTTTTGTCAAACAAAGAAAAAGCTTTCTGAATTTATCGCTATCTCAGAAGATTTACTGAGTGAGTACAAACAAGGAACGCACACAGAGAAGTTATCAAGAAAACAGCTCGAAGAAATTGCGCACCTCTTGCCGCCGGGAGATCAATGGACAACTCCAATATTCGATGAAAAGAAGGACTTAATTATTCGAAAATATAGGCTTCCATCTCGAAAAGCCTTTAACCGTGCAGTTGAGGTAATTAAGAACCACCGCGAATTCCGTGCAATCATTGGAGATGAGCAGCGATTGCCATATCTAACTGAGGACGCAATTCGAGTCTATCGATCATGTGCAGACTATTTATCTTTCAGCTATGTTTCAAAAGACAATGATGGTGTCAAAGAACAGTTGAATGAGGCGCAGAAAAAAACAAAGGAGCTTCGAGAGTTATCTCGGGAGTTAACATCTGAACAGATAGCGGTGTTCCTTGCCTTGTTGGATGTTGGAGAATTTGATTATTATTCCGAACAATTTGATGCCATTTTAGACTATATGAAAGAGAGCAACTTCGATAGAATGTGGTCAATTCGGAAAATAGCAAGCAACCGTGACTATATTGCAGCTGGACTTAAAAAATGCGGACAGCCATATTTCTTTAGTCTTTTGACAGAAAACTGCACCAATGTCGACAGCGCGAATAAAGAAACGGTTCATCTATAGTGTAGTGAAAACACAAAAAAGAAACCATCCATCCGGATGGTTTCTTTTTTAGGTGATTCGTATGTCGGATCGAACCCATTGGGTTCGATCACCCGGCAATTCCATGCGCAAGCATGGCAGGGGTATGTAATATCGCAGCCTTCAGATAACACAAAAATCCAGACATCCTTATGATGCCTGGATTTTTTCGCTCCTGAGAACACCACTGCGATCCGAACGCCCAAGAGATGGACGCAAAAATATAAAAAATTGGAATCCGAACGATGCGGTCCGGCGTATTCTTTCTCATTCTGCTTGGAATTCGTGTGGGTTTCAAGGGAGCCTTTTTGCGCTGTCTTGCTTGACAAGCTTGGGGAAATGTGGTACTTTATGTTTAGTAATACAAAATATTTAGAAATGCAAGGATGGTGCGGATGGAAGAACGTTTTTTGCAGCAGCTCAAGAAGGGCGTGCTGGAGCTGCTGGTTTTGCAGACGATCTGCCGGGGGCCGACCTATGGCTACGAGCTGATCGCGCAGCTCGGCAGCCGCTCCGGCGGGCTGTTTACGCTCAGGGAGGGAACGCTCTACCCGATTTTATACCGGCTGGAGGACGACGGGCTGATCGAAGCGGTCTGGCAGCAGGAGACAGGGCGTGCGGCTCCGCGGAAGATCTATTCCGCGACGGAAAAGGGCAGAGAAGAAAATGAACGCCGTCTCGGCCTCTGGGCCGGATTCCGGACGGCAGTGGACCATTTTTGCGGGGAGGATGCAGGACATGAATGAAAAACAGCTTGCGCGCTATCTGCGCGCTGTCCGGCGGCGGCTGTCGCTATCGGGGCAAATGAAGGACCGGGTGATGGACGACCTGCGCAGCTCGATCAATGAGCGGCGCGAGGCCGGGCAGACGGATGCGGAGATCTTTGCCGCGCTTGGCCCGGCAAAGCAGGCCGCGGCAGAGCTTACCGCGCAGCTGCCGGGCTACGCGTTCCGCAAAAGCCCGCTGCGGTTCGTCTGCCTTGGCGCGGCGGTGCTTGCGCTGCTGGCCGGGCTTCTGAAAACCGTCACGCATCTGCGCGGCTTTGCGTCCGTCGGCGTTATCGGCGGCGCGGACGGGCCGACGGAAATTTTCATCGCCGGGCCGCAGATTTTTGATTGGGCAGACGTGATCGCCGCCGGGATCGTGCTGGTGCTCGGACTCATCGGATATCTGCTCCTGCGCCGTCTGCCGCCGAAAAAGGGCTGAAGCCCATATAGGAGGAATGACGCACATCCGCCGGGGCATCCGTCCGGCTATGCCGGCAGCAGCAGATTGACGGGCCAGAAGCATGACGAGGATCGGGCTGAGCTTTGTTTTGCGGAGCAGGACAAGGCAGACGGCAAAAATCGCCGCCATGGCCCAATTCGTGTCCGCAAGCGTCACGGCCGCTCCGGCCCAGACTGCGTTCGTCAGAATCAGGATGCCTGCCGAGGCGATCATGGCCACGACCGCCGAGCGTGGCTGTCAGCGCACCGGGTACGCCCGCAAGCCTTGTCCCGACAAACGTGGCCGCGTTGATCGCAATCGGGCCGGGGGTCATTTCCGCGATGGCAACAAGATCGGCGAACTCCTGCAGACTGAGCCAGCTGTGCTGCGTGACGATCACATACCCGCCGCCGAATGTAAACGCGCTGAGATACAGCGTGGAAAGAAACAGCTTTTTCAGCACCTGTTTTCTGCGCTTCATCCGATTCGTCTCCAATCTTACGCGGCCATGCGCCGCGCTGCTTTGACCATCGTACCACAGGAAGCGGGACTGTAAATGCCGGATTCGGTCTGCGCCTCCGGTGCGCAAAAAAACGTCCCCTGCCATGCGTATGGCAGGGGACGTCGCGGAATGCCGGGTTACAGCAGGATCTTTGCCAGCTCGTCGATCGTCTCGTCGAACACGCGCAGCGCGCTGCGGACGGTGTCGGGCTTCGTGAGGTCGACGCCTGCGATCTTGAGCTCTTCGAGCGGATAATCGCTGCCGCCGGTCGTGAGGAACTTCAGATAGCCGCTTGCGTCGCCGGTCGTCAGGATGTGCTCGGCGATGGCCACGGCGGAGGAGAAGCCGGTCGCGTACTGATAGACGTAGAACGCGCGGTAGAAGTGGGGGACATACGACCATTCGGGGTCGATGTCCGCGTCGATGCCGATGCCGTCATAATAGGTGGCTTCGAGATCGTGATAGACCTTGTTGAGCGATGTGGCCGTCAGCGGCTGGCCCGCGGCGTAGAGATCGTGCGCCTTGCGCTCGAACTCTGCGAACAGCGTCTGCCGGTAGAGCGTCGTGCGGAAGCTCTCAAGGAAGTGGTTGAGGATGTATGCGCGGCGCTTTTCGTCCGTCTCGGTCTTCAGCAGATACTTGGTCAGCAGGACCTCGTTGACCGTCGAGGCAACCTCGGCAACCATGATGCGGTAATCGTGATTAACATAATCCTGCGTCGTATCGGAGAACCAGGAGTGCATGGAGTGGCCCAGCTCATGCGCCAGCGTGAACGCGTCGCCCAGCGTCCCGGCATAGTTCATCAGCACATACGGATGCACGCCGAACACACCGCACGAGAACGCGCCGGACTGCTTGCCGTCGTTCTCATACACGTCGACCCAGCGCTCTGCAAACGCGCGGTCCAGCAGCTTCTGGTATTCCTCGCCCAGCGGCAGCGTTGCCTTCTTGACCAGCTCTTTCGCGTCTTCAAACGCGATGGGATAGTCGACGTTCTCCACGATGGGGACATACAGATCAAACACGTCGATTTTGTCGAGCTTGAGCGCGCGGCGGCGCAGCTCCAGATATTTGCGCATGGAGGGCAGGCTCTCGTGCACGGCCTCGATCAGGCTGTCATAGACGGATACGGGCACATTGCCGCCGTCCAGCGCCGCCTCGCACGCGGAGGCGTAGCCGCGCTGATTGGAGAAATAGGTGTCGAATTTGACGGAGCCGCCATAGAGCGTGGCAATGGCGTCGCCGAACTGCCGGTAGGTGCCGAACATGGCGCGGAACGCACCCTCGCGCACGGAGCGGTCGCGGCTCTCGCGGAAGACAGGGAACGTACCGGCGGTGAGGCGTACCTCCTCGCCCGCCTCGTTTTTGACCATCGGCAGCTGCAAATCAACGTCGGTCAGCATCTCAAACGCGGCCTTCGGCGTGCCTGCTGCGTCGCCTAGCAGCGCCAGCATCTGCTCCCGCGCAGCGTCGAGCGTATGCGCGCGCATACGGACGATATCGTCTACTGTGTGCCGGTAGGTCGCCAGCGCCTCGTCCTGCATCCACTCGTCCAGCTTTTCTGCCGGGATCGCAAGAATTTCGGGGTTCAGGAACGCCGTTGCGGCGCTGAACTTGACGAGCAGGCTTTCGCTGCGGGCGGCCATTTCCTGATTTTCCGCAACAGAGCCGTCCTCTGTCTTCTTCAAAAACGCATAGACATAGGGCATCTCAACCTTAAACATGGAGGCATAGACGGTGTCAAGCCCCTTCTTGAACGCTTCCTTGGACGTGCCGAGTGTGCCGGGAATTGCGGCCAGCGGTGCAAGCGCGGCCTCAGCCTCCTGCATTGCGGCTTCCCACGCCGCAGTGTCCGGGTAGATCTTCGTCAGGTCCCACTGGAACCGGATATCCTGCTCGCTTCGTTTCATAGCGTATCCTCCTTTATAGATACTTCTATTATAATGACCAAAATCTTTCCTGTCAACGTCCGCTGCGGATGGGCAGGCAGTTGCTTTTTTGTCATATTCAGGGTAAAATAAATAAAAGAACCTCAATTGGGGGGAATACGATGAAGAATACTGCTCATTCCGCGCGGCAGTTTGCTTTCTGCTGCGTGACCACGGTTCTGACGGCGCTGCCGGCAGCCCCTGCGCTGCAGTGACGTCCGGCGCGTAAAGCGCCCATAAATTCTTGGAAAACTTCTCCTGATTTTCCTTGCGCATTGCGGCAGGATGTGTTATAATAAAGAAAAAATGAAGACGTGTGCCCAGAATGCCGGACGGAGAGAACTCCTGCCCGGCGCAAAGCGTCCGCGAAAATCCAATGGCGCAGCCATTTTCAACATAGATAGTTTTCACTACAAGAAGCAAACAATAAAAAAGGAGGAGATCTGAAGTAATGAAGAAGAGATTAGTTGCTTTTTTGTTAGTTCTGATTATGGTGCTCGGCATGTTGCCTGTGTCGGCCTTTGCGGCTGACGACGGTGTCAGTCCGCAGGCGCTGGAATCGAATGAAACACAAACAATCAAGTACCAGATTCTTTATGTCGGCGATGAGTTCAACATTGGCTATAACTATGGCGCGTCTGTTAATAAGACCTATACATGCCAATATAGCACAGGCCATTCTGGCTTCAATCATTCGATTCTGATCAGCGAGTTCAGAAATGTCGGCGTTCCTGCGCTGAAAGACCAGCTGGATTCTGGCTATGAATTCGTTGGCTGGGCGAAAGAGGCCAAAGAGAACCCCACAATTTATGACTTCAACGTCGCCGGTACGACTGCTACGCAGACAACGTATACGATTTACTTGGTTGCGAAAAAAACCAACCCCACTCCGACCTACATGTACTATCTGTATTATAAGTATAACGACGGCACGAACAGTACTTGGCTCACGGAAGTACCGGATCGGCCCACAACGGCGACTACCTTCACGTTTTATGTTAATACAGCGAAGCTGAAGGACCGCTCTGGCTATGATCACATTGGCTGGGCGGACAAGGCGGATGCTGTGACTGCGAAGTACAAGGGCGGAGAGGCGATCGTACTGACTAAGGACGATCCAACCAAGACCATCTACGCCGTCTGGATGCCATTCTTTGAACTGAAGTATGATGCGAATGGCGGCACCGGTGCGCCGGCTAGTCAGACGCGTACGGCAGGGCATCCAACGGTGAACCGGGTTACCTTTACCGTCCCCAATCAGACCCCGAGCAAGGAAGGCTACACCTTCAAGGGCTGGGCTGACAGTGCGGCTGCGACCACTGCGCAGTATCAGCCGGGCGACACGGTTGACGTTAAACATGAAAACAGCCCCAAGACCGTCTACGCCGTTTGGGAAGGGAGCGATCCTATTCCTGTTCCCTCCTATGACGATCTGAAATCCGCTATCGGGAAGATTCAGGTAATGGACGTCAGCACGCCCAGCTGCGGGACGGAAAACTACGACCTGATTGACAACACGCAGAGCGAGCCGTTCAACTGGACGAAAACGGCGAGATTGGATCAGCTGGGGAAATACGACGTGACCATCAAGACCGCGCCGTATGTCGCAAAGTACAACAGCGAAAAATCGAAGACGCATGAGCTCAACAATGCGAACCAGACAACGCTGAAGCTTGTAATCAGCTACGAGAATAACACGTGGAAGCTGGACGACGGCCTGCGTGTGATCGAGGTTAAGCACAGCGAGCAGACCCCACCCACCGACAAGCCCGCCAAGCCCACGGAAAACGACGTGACCGGCGTTGTTGTAGATATTGTCTGCGTTACGACAACCGGAACGCATGATACGGTACAGTATCCGCTCGGATTCGCGACCACCCCACAGCATACGATCGGCGAGGTCGCAAGCGATGGCGCGGGCGGATATATCTGCCCGGTGACTGTCCGGACGGCATGGTTCGTGCAGCAGGCCAGCAATCTGCGCTGGAAGGTGCAGCACACCCCGACCGCGCAGACCATCACGTTCAACCTCACCTATGATAAAAATAGTAAGACGTGGGTGAAACCGGCAGCGAACCCGCGGATCGAAGCCACGCATGAAATGACCCCGCCCACAAAGCCGATCATTACCGGCCGGCAGGAGTATATTCGGGTAATATGCAAGAACGAGCCGAATAAAGAGCGGAATTACGTGCCGAAGTTTGGCCGCTACACAGAATCCGACCCAGCGGTTCAGAAGGTCAATGGCGTCTGGACGTATACCATTACGATCCTTCGGGATAAGCACATAGAAGAATTTAACAAAGACTTTCCTGGCCACGAAGACACCGACCCCAACGCAGTCACCACGATGAGCTGGGTTTGGAAGGATGCAGAGTGGAAGCTTGTCCCGGTGAACGGCCTGCAGACGGTCGGCGCGATCATCGAGGTCACCTGCGAGCCCGAAGCCCCGACGGCTGACGAGCTGAAAAAGCTTGAAATGGCTGTTCAGGTCAAGTGCGTTGTAGATGCTGCGCAGCAGCATACGAGCGCCTACGGCCTGCTCGGCGAGTACGATAAAGACTACTTCGTCGGCGAGCCGAAGAAGGTCGGGGACGACTGGCTTTGCGACATCAGCTATGACCCCGACCCCTATGTGGCCGAGTTCAACAAGGCGTTCCCGACCCTGAAACATATCCAAAACGATGAGAAGATCGTTCCGGTCACGCTGATCTGGGTCGGGGGCAGCTGGCAGATCAAGACTCAGGGCCGCGTGCTTGTGACAGAGGTATATACCGTCACCTTTAATTCCTACGGCGGCACCCCCGTTCCGCCCGCGCAGGAAGTGGAATACGGCCACACCGCGACCAAGCCTGCCGACCCGACGCTCAAGGGCTATACCTTTGCGTTCTGGTATCTGGGCGAAGACGAGCAGAACGCCACCGCGTATGACTTTAATACCCCCGTCACAGAGAACATCACCCTGACGGCGAAGTGGAACATCAACAAGTATACCGTCACCTTTGATTCCTACGGCGGCACGCCCGTTCCGCCCGCGCAGGAAGTGGAATACGGCCTCACCGCGACCGAGCCTGCTGCTCCCGAGAAGACCGGCTATACCTTCGACGGCTGGTATCTGGGCGATGAAAAGTATGACTTCTCCGCTGCTGTTGAGCAGAACATCACCCTGACGGCGAAGTGGACGCTGAACACCTATACCGTCACCTTCGACCCGAACGGCGGCAATGAGCTGGCTGAGGCGGATAAGACCAAGGCCGTCAAGATCGGCGAAGCCTACGGCGAACTGCCCACCCCGACCCGCAAGGGCTACAACTTCGCTGGCTGGTATACCGAAGCAGAGGAAGGCACGGTTGTCACCGCTGACACGACCGTCTCCGCGATGACCGACCATACCCTGTATGCCCACTGGGAGGCCAAAAAGGCCAACGTCCACATCATGATCTTCAAGTCGAACGATCTGGGGACGCCGATTGTAGACAGAGCGTATACCACCGATGCGGTTTACGGCGATACGCTCGACCTTGCGGAGATCGATCCGAGCAGCTATCTCGACTTCGACTTCGAGATCGACGGCGGCTGGTACGACGATGGTCTGTTCAACCTGTATAAGAAGTATGTGAGCGGCGAACAGGCGAACAAACCCGCCGCGCTGACCAAGTTGCAGATCACGGGCAACTGGCAGAATCTCAAGCTCATCGTCACCGAGCTGGTTCCTGTCGTTTACTTCAAGTCCGCAGAGGCTCTGGCAGAGTATCAAAATGACCACAGCAAGGTCGAGAACATCATCTTCACGACCAAAGCCCGCGTTGGCTCGACCCTGCCCACCGCAGACGCTCCCACCGCGACCCGCGACGGCTACACCTTCACCTTCTGGAGCCGCGAAGGCCAGATCGGCACCGACGTCACCGGCCAGACCGTCAACGGTTGGACGAACCTCGTCGCCAACTGGGAAGCCAGAACTGACACCCCGTATACGGTCGAGCATTATCTGGAAAATCTCGATGGTAGCTATGCTCTGGACACGACCGAGCCTCTGAAAGGCACGACCGACACGACCGTGACCGCAGCCGCAAAGTCCTACGATAACTTCACCTATGACAGCACAGTTCCCGGCACGGTTGCCTCCGGCAACATCGCTGGCGACGGCTCTCTGGTTCTGAAGCTGTTCTACACCCGCAACACCTACGACTACACCGTCCGCCACATCAAGCAGCTGCCCGACGGCTCCTATGACGAGGCAAACGCTGAGGTCGAAACGCTGAGCGGCAAGTTTGAAGCGCTCGCAGCCGTGACCGCGAAGGACTACGGCTCTCACTATCCGACCAACGACGCTGACACGAAGCAGAACATCAAGATCGAAAAGGGTCTGACGATCGATGTCAAGTATGATCTCGACGAGCATACCCTGACCTTCGAAACCAACGGCGGCTCCGCCATCAACCCGGTCACGGTCCGCCACGGCAATGCAGTTGCAAGACCCGCTGACCCGACCAAGGACAAGTACACGTTCATTGGCTGGTATGCCGACCCCGAATTCACCGAGGAGTATGACTTCGCAACGGTTCTGGAAGCAGACAAGACCATCTACGCCAAGTTTGAACTGACGTCCACCCCGATCGGCGACATCTATGTCCGCTACGATGTGCTCCACATCAAGCAGCTGCCCGACGGCACCTATGATCTGGCCAACGCTGAGGTCGAGCACCTGAGCGCCAAGAAGGACACCACCGTCACCGCGGTCATCAAGGATTACAGAGCAACGCATCACGTCAATGTCAACCGCACGCTGAGCAAGCTGATCGGCACGGCTATCCAGCCCTACATGGGCGTGGACGGCAAGCCTGTCTACACCATCCTGTCGGTCTACTACGATCTGGACTTCCATACCCTGACGTTCGACACCATGGGCGGCTCCAAGATCGCGCCGGAAACGGTTCGCCATGGCCTGACGGTTGCGAAGCCCAAGGATCCCGTCAACGGCGGCTACATCTTCGACGGCTGGTACACCGACAAGACCTACAGGACCCCGTACAACTTCGCGACCCCGCTGACGCAGGATACGACGATCTATGCCAAGTGGTTCCTGATCGTCCTGCCCGGCGTCACCGTCAAGAAGAACACCCCGAAGCTCAACACCGCTGATCACTTCGCGTATGTCCAGGGTTATCCCGACGGCACCGTGAAGCCCGCAGGCAACATCACCCGCGCTGAGACGGCCGCGATCCTCTTCCGTCTCATGGACGAAGGCTCCCGCAAGACCTATTACTCCACCACAAGCGGCTTCCGCGATGTCGCCTCCGGCAGCTGGTACAACACCTACGTTGCGACTCTGAACAACGCCGGTGTCATCACCGACAGCTCCAACGGCTACTTCCGCCCGAATGAAGCCATCACCCGTGCGGAACTCGCAGCGATGCTCGCCAACTTCACCGAGACGGCTGGCGCTGCGAACTACTTCAACGACGTGTCTGCCAGCTACTGGGCAGCCAACGCCATCGCGATCTGCGCCAAGCTCGGCTGGATCAACGGCTATCCCGACGGCACCTTCCGTCCGGACAAAAACGTGACCCGTGCTGAACTCATGGCTATGATCAACCGTGCCACCGGCCGTGCGCCCAAGTCCGCCGACGCATTCCTGCCCGGCATGAAGACCTGGATCGACAACACCGCCGATAAGTGGTACTACCTCGACGTGCAGGAAGCTACCAACAGCCATTCCTACACGGTCAAGGGTTCCGAAACCTGGACGGCTCTGACCTCCGACCCCAACTGGTCGCTGTACGAGTAAGCCTCTTCGGACGCAATTCCCCGGTATAATCCAAATCAGCCCCTGCCGCCAATTCGGTGGCAGGGGCTGAAAAATTCCCCCGGCGGCGCAGTCCACGACGGACTGCCGCTGGGGGAAGCTGTTTATTTTTGGACGCTGCGCGTTATAACCGGCCCAGACGGAACTGCTCGATCATTTCACCGGTCAGGCTGATGTGGGAGTGATCCTCCGGCAGCTCGCTGCGCAGGTGCCAGCTCGCCTCGGCCAGCTCGGATTCCTGCACGGTGATCCTGTCGCTGCCGTCCAGCTCACAGACGAAGCCCATCAGGAGCGTGTCCGTGAACACCCACGGCTGGGATTTGTAAAAGCGGAGGTTTTTGACCCGGAGGCCTGCTTCCTCCATGACCTCGCGGTGCACCGTGTCCTCAATCGACTCACCGATCTCATTAAAGCCCGCGATGAGGGCATATTTTTTGAACGGCCGACCGCGATAGCGCGTGAGCAGCAGCCGGTCGCCGTCGTGCACCGCGACGATCACAGCCGGGCAGATCTTCGGGTAGACCGTGTTTTTGCAATGCGGGCAGACCATGGCGCGCTCGACCGTGCTTTTCTCCATGCGCGCGCCGCATCTGCCGCAGAATTTCTGGGAATCATACCAGCGGTACAGGCTTTCGCCCGCAGCGGCGGCGAACAGGGCGGCGCTTGTCCCGTCCGTCATGGCGCGGAGCGACGAAGAGGGAGCATAGCGGAACGTGTCTGTCTCGCCGGGGTGGGCGGAGACGAGATAATATGCCGTTTCGTCAATGGAAAAGGCGTACTGCGCCTCGCCGCCGTCCGGGATCTCACACATCTGGGGCAGTGTGAGCGTTTCGCCGCTTAAATTACAGTAAACTGTATGATCCGGCTCAAAAATCAGCGCAATATCATCCGGCGACGGTGCTTTCCACGACATTTCATTGTGATACATATGCGGATACAGATCCTGAAGCATAGCTTTCCCTCCTCAGCGCCCGGCGAAGAACACTTCGATCTCCGCCCGGCCTGCCTGTACGCTGCCCTGCGCGAAAAACGGCTTTCCGCCGCCGCGTCCGTGCAGCTGCGCGTTCAGCTCCTTTACCAGCTGCCGCAGATCGCCGTCCTGTTCGCCGACGGCGTATTTATAGCCATCGGCGTCGCTGCCGGCAAAAACAGCCGCACGACCCCCGCAGGCCGACATGACCAGATCAGTCAGCCGCCGCAGGCTGTCCGGGTTCATCGCAGGCTCAAACAGCAGGACGTTTCCTGCCCCGGCAAGTGCCTGCGCCTTCTGCGCAAACACAGCCTCTTCCAGCCCGGCTGCGCGCTGCTTCTGCGCGGCCTCCGCGTCCAAAAGCCGACGCACGGCGGCAGCTGTCTCCAGCGGCTTGGCCGACAGGAGGCCTGACACGCGCCGGTTCTGCTCGGCAATTTCGCTCAAATAGGCAAGCGCACGTCTGCCGCACAGAATTTCCAGCCGCACGCCGTCATGGAATTTCACGCAGGAGAAAATTTTGATCAGCCCAATTTCCCCGGTGCTGCTTACGTGCGTCCCACAACAGGCGCAGATGTCCGCGCCGGGGATGGTCACGATGCGCACCTGACCGGTCAGCTCCTTCTTGCTGCGGTAGGGGATGGCCTTCAGCGCCTCGGCATCCGGGAATGTAATTTCGATCGGGACGTTTTTCCAGCCCCACTCGTTGGCCTCGGCCTCGACGGCGGACAGGTCCTCCTGCGTCAGCATACCGGAAAAATCAATAGTCACAAACTCCGCGCCCATGTGGAAGCCGACGTTTTCATAGCCGAAGCGGCGGTGCACGACGCCGGAGAGAATGTGCTCGCCGGAATGCAGCTGCATGAATTCGAACCGGCGGCCATAATCGATTTGACCCTCGACAATCTGCCCCACGGCAAGCGGCTGTTCACAAAAATGCACGATCTTGCCATCGCGCTCGTGCGTGTCGGTCACGCGGACGCCGGACAGGAAGCCGGTGTCGCCCGGCTGGCCGCCGCCCTCGGGATAAAAGCAGGTTCTGTCCAGCACAACATCATAGCCGTGCTTTCCCGGCTGACAGGATACAACGCGCGCTTCAAACGCTGCCTGATGCGCGTCCTGATAATAGAGCTTTTCTGTTGCCATTTTGACACCTCTTGTCAGATTTTCAACTATCATAGCACACAATCCGTCAAAATTCCACTGGAATTCGTTCGGATTTTGGTTGACAAACCGGGGAAATCAACCTATTATATAAGTTGGGCGATTTCAAAAGCGCCCGATATTCTGAAACAAAAAGGGGGAAGAACAAATGGACGCAGGAAGTAGTAGCGGCACATCCGCAGGCCGAAGTCGGCCCGAGCACCAGCCGCCTTTGTGCGTCCGGTGCTTGCAGCCCCTGTCATTCTTCGATTGATGTGCCTGCGTTGTGTCTTTACCTTCCTATTCTTTACATTTAGGAGGAACAAGACATGGCAGAAAGCAATTTTTCCCTGCAAAAGACCCTGACCATGCTGCTCGACGAGAAGAAGTATCATTCTCTGCGCGACATCCTCAGCACCATGAATCCCGCCGACATCGCCGCCATTTTTGACGATCTCGATCAGGCGCGCCTGCCGCTTCTGTTCCGGCTTCTGCCGAAGGAGCTGGCCGCCGAAACGTTCGTCGAAATGGAGCCGGAGGCGCAGGAGCTTCTGATTCAGGGCTTCTCGGATTCCGAGCTGAAGGAGGTCATCGACGAGCTTTACGTCGACGACGCCGTCGATATCGTGGAGGAAATGCCCGCGAACGTCGTGCAGCGCATCCTGACCCAGGCCGAGCCGGATATGCGCAAGCAGATCAACGAGATCCTGCGCTACCCGGAGGATTCCGCCGGCTCGATCATGACCACCGAATATGTCTCCCTGCGCCCGAATATGACGGTCGAGGAAGCGATTTTGCGCATCCGCCGCACGGGCATCGACAAGGAGACGATCTACACCTGCTACGTGACGCGCGGCCACAAGCTCATCGGCCTTACGAGCGTCAAGGACCTGCTTCTGTGCGAGGACGACGATGCGACCATCGAGTCCATCATGCAGGAGCACGTCATCACCGTCGGCACGCTCGACGATAAAGAGCAGGTCGCCCAGATGTTCAGCAAGTACAACTTCCTCGCTCTGCCGGTCGTGGATACGGAGAACCGGCTGGTCGGCATCGTGACCTTCGACGACGCCATGGACGTCATGGAAGACGAGGCCACGGAGGACATGGAAAAGATGGCCGCTATGCTGCCGTCCGAACACCCGTATATGCGTTCGACCCCTGTCGAGATCTGGAAAAACCGTATCCCGTGGCTGCTGCTGCTGATGGTTTCGGCGACGCTGACGGGCATCGTCATCACAAGATTTGAAAACTCGCTGGCTGCCCTGCCGTGCCTCACGGCGTTCATCCCCATGCTGATGGACACCGGCGGCAACTCCGGCTCGCAGGCCTGCGTGTCCATCATCCGCGGCATCAGCCTGAATGAGATCGAATTCCGCGACCTGGGACGCGTGGTCTGGAAGGAGATCCGCGTGTCCGTCCTCTGCGGCGTGTGCCTGGCAATCGCCTGCTTCGCGAAGATCATCGTGGTCGATATGCTGCTGTTAAAGAGCGAGAGCGTGACGTATCTGGTAGCCTTTGTCGTCTGCGCGACGATGGCCGTGACGGTCTGCCTTGCCAAGATCGTCGGCTCAACGCTGCCGCTGCTGGCTAAAAAGCTCGGCTTCGACCCGGCTGTGATGGCCTCGCCGATCATCACGACGATCGTGGACTTCCTGTCCCTGCTTGTCTATTTCGCTTTTGCGACCGCAATGCTCGGCATCGGATAAAAAACCGCCCGCTGCACACATAATGTGCAGCGGGTTTTTGTGCAAAAACGGCAAAAAACAGACGCAGTTGGTAGGGGCGGGGCTCTGCTCCGCCCGGCGGAAAACGCTGCGTTCGCGTGAGAACTTGCGGCAAATTCGTATGCAGTTACCCACTTGGTTGTAGGGGCCGACGACTCTGTCGGCCCTGAAAATGCTGCGAATTCGCCATGGATTTCCGTAAAAATGCTGCGTCCTGCGGGCGGACAGAGTCGTCCGCCCCTACACCGAAATGCGCAGATGCATACGAATT
>OGYF01002030.1_pt1 | contig 15984 bp, 16 predicted proteins | sample 1576451 | NCBI WGS metagenome assembly OGYF01 (sample SAMEA3541505, study PRJEB24748) | human gut metagenome | biome: human gut; feature: human-associated habitat; material: faeces | place: China | collected 2012 | reverse complement strand
ATCGTTGCCAAAGCCAGCATAAGGGACAAAATGCGTTTCTTCATCATGTGAAAAATCTCCTTTCAAAAATAGTTGGCATAAAACAACCAGCTAAATGCAATCTTGTACTCAACGCTATATTATATGCAAATGCAAAAAATAATATTCGCAAAAAGCCAGCCAAAGTATAGCACACAAAAAAGAGAAAGTGAAGTATAAAGCGGAAAAAATAACCGGCGCCTGTTTCTGCATGAAAAGTAAAAGAAGCATAAAGAAAAAGAAGCCCGGCAGGGATTGCTAGAATCGGCGGCCGCTGATCCTCAGATAAATCTTCGAGGAACTTGCATTCAGTTGTAAATGGAGGATCCTATCAGATTCTAAATTGATTCTCGATACAGAAATAGACCATGATCAGAGTTGCCACCAGGAAAAGCGCCTTGAAAAAACGATGAAATTCTCTCAACGGCGTGCGCTATCTCTACCAATGGCTCCCGGATACTTTTTTCTTCATGCCTCTACCGGTTTTTTCGTATATAAAAAAGGACAAAGCAAAGGAAACCCCCGTTCTTGTTGAACGGGGGTTTCCTTATTCACTCTTGCAGGTCTGTTTCAACCAACTCAATCCTGATATGGTTGTCATCGAAACTGCCGTCTTCCCAAATCTCCCAAAGTGTCTCCGTATCAGTGATGCAGCTTTCATTCCATTCCAGCCAGGAAGGCTGTTCCTCTTTAAGGCGCTCCTTTTCCCGCTGCGTCAGGTCCTGAAACATCTTCAGGGCTTTCTCCCGACTCTTGACAGCAGGAGAAAACTCCCTTCCGTTCTGCACTGCTGCATCTTCCAGAGACCAGCTGGTAACCACAAAATAGATCTTCGCCATAATAAAAACCTCCTTAAAGTATGTTGGATTGTTATATGCGAAACGGAAGCTACAGCAGTAGAGGGTGAACCACCATTAGGTCTCTTTTGTGAAAAAGTCTTTAGATGGGTCATCATTTTCCCAATCATCCACGGAAGCTGTCTCTTTCCCTGCAGGAATAGCATTACCATTACGCAGGGGCACATGATTTTCCTCATTATTGGAGGAATCTTCATCGTCAGTAACCGCAAACTGTGCGATCAGGTTGTTCAGTCCATCCATCAATTCCGGCGAGACATGCATGTCCACCGTGTTTGGGTTGAGATAGAATGTTGTACCGGGATACCGATCCATAAGTGTTTTCAGATCATCCCAGGACAATGCCCATGTTCCCCACTCTTCCATGGTTTTGTTGTTCATAGCCAACCAGTCACCGCACAGACGGTAATCTGTAAAGAGGGGGATGGCAGTCGTGCCCTCAAGATAAGGGAAGGTTACATCGACTTTACACTGCTCCAGATTAACTGGCACCAGATAAACGGAAGTGCGCAGCTTTTCAAAAAGAGCATCTGTCAGATGCTTGTTGATCCGACGGGCTGCAAGCTCCTGATAGAATGCGTTCATGAGTTTGCACAGTTCGATATTGACCAATGGATCTTCCAGAGACAAAAACCCATCTTGCTTGGGAATAGAGGTAAAGGCCTCGATGTCATCCAACAGGGGGATCTTACCATCATCGCACTCATTCAGCGAAATTGCCTTCACCCCTGAAACAGCCATGTCCTGCATAACCTGAGACTTGTTGTCATTCACCAGGAACGGAATGACATCATATCCTGACATCTGCAAATACTCCAGCATCTGATTCATGGCGTATTGGGCATCTGTATAGGCAAGCGCTTTTCCGTCTTCATACAGAAAAGGCTGACTGGTTACATTGGACAGCAGCAGATAAAACGGATCAGGCCCCATCAAAATATCAACGATTTCAGACATAAATCTTTACCACTCCTTTCAAAAAAAAGCCCCGTGCAGCAGAACATTTGGCACGGGGCACAATGATGGCATTATTCGCCCTTGGGAGCATCGTCATCAAACGGGTACTCTTCCTGACCGTCGTAATAAAGCTCTTCTTCGGCACACAGCTTCTTTACCGCAATTGCAGCCACTACTGCAACGGCAGTCACAGCCATCAGTCCAACCATTTTCTTGGACATATAAAATCTCCTTTCATGTTGTTTTGGATGTGCTATTATATGCAGAGTAGTGGGATTCTCATCAGAAACTTTTAGCAGCAGCTCACTGCCCTCATCTTCTAAAAATAGCTCACTGCATTTATGTCCAACAAAAAGAACCGTCCACACATGGACGGTTCTTTTTGCTACTGCTGATTAGAAATGAAAATCCTCAAAATATTCAGCTTCCATTTCCATAGAAATGAACCCACCGGCAGCAGCATCTGCAATTTCTGTGACAATATAATCCTCAAACATAATATATATCTCCTTCCCAAAATTTTTATCCTAAATATTGATTGCTCTATATTATGCATATGGAAAAGAAAAGGTTTCACTCTTGCATAAAATAAAACAAGACCTCACTGGGATTACATTAGAAAGGGTCAAAATTTATTTCAGGAAGGAGTGCAAAGCAGCGTTGCTGCGGACACAGAATGAAACAGGGAAAAGGCAAATGGATCGAAACAAATGGGAAAGTGCTCGGTATTGAGATGGACGGTACCTTCACTGCAGAGCATGAATGTGGAATCAGAAATCTGGCAAACATTTTTCAGCTCAATGGAAATGGGCTTGGATTTAAGAAGTTTCTGGCCGGAACGCTTCCCCAGCTGTATATCAGAAAAGGAACTATCCAGAAAAAGCCTTCTATGCTGGTTGCTTGCAATGAACGCCGTTTCTACCATATGGAGCAATCCCGCACAATTGTGGATGCGGCCAACTGGTGCAATCTGATGGGTTGGGGATTCAATGCTGCGGAGGAATCTTTGAATGTAGCATGGGACAGTGACTCTTTTGCTATTCTGGCCATTGGAAAAGAGCAGGTCCGAAAACTGGATGAGTTGTTGGAAGGGATGCGTACCAAAAAGTTCTATCTTTTTGCAGATCGTTCCCGTATGGTCTTTGACACCAACAGCCTCAATATTGTTCTGGACGGCTACTTTACCCCGCAGCAGCTGGAGGAAGCCCGTCAAGCGGATCTGGATCAGATAGCTCTTATGAAAATGGCTAACAAAACTCGTATCGCAAAAAAGATCAAAAAGGCCGGGCTTGGTTACTGTGCGCTGATGCCCCGATGGGAGCATGATTGCGAAAAGGGTCAGAGTAAATGGCCGATTCGGTTCTTCCTAAACCCTGAAGAACAGAATAAGTACAACTTTGGTTGGTTTACTGTGGAAGAACTGGTAGCCTGGACCAAAGGAAAAGGCCCTGTTATCAAAGAAAATATCTAAAAAAGACCTCCTGCTTTTGCAGGGGGTCTTTTTTGTTATCAACGAATAGGCTGCGGGACAACTACAGGCGAAGATACAGTCATTTTTATTGTTTCCTCTAACTCCTGCATGATCTTGAAAAAACGCTCAAAATCTTTTCCATCCCAATTAACCAAATTGACACTCAGAGAAACCTGATCGTCGTTTTGATGGACCTCCAGCCCCACTGTGAGGCCGGGACAGTGACTACCCATTATATAGGCAATCCCATCAATAACCCTTAATTCCCGCCGAATGGGTGCCAACCGTTCATTCAAATAATCAATCGTCATCACAAACCTTCTTTTCTTTCTCAGTTCAACTTTTCCAACAGAATTCTACGTGCCAGATCAAAAGCGATCCTTGCCGTCTTCTGCTCTCCATTCTCCTCATACGTAAACTCGATCAGGGGAGTTCTGAGCTCCCACCATCCTCCATATGGCATAGGCTGGGGGCCGGGGGCAATGATGCGGCTTACCGTGAAAACGATGTTGTTGACCTCGCCACGGTATCGCTCTCCGACAGAAAACTTATCGTTGATTACTTGCATATAAAACCTCCTTTGGTATTTGCAAAAAAAACACAATCCTTCTTCCTGAGTTCGAATTCCTTGTCAACTATGCTTTTTTTCTCTTTTTGTTGTTGTGGGTAACCAAAACGTAGGTTTTCGTCTTTTTGGAAGACCGGCACTTGCAAAACTCCTTAGGTTGACCGCAGGCAGGACACAATCCAGCCCGCATTCTCGCTTCTACTTTGGGATGGCGAAGTGCAGGATCACAAAATGGTGAATAGCAGCACTCGCACAAATCATATGATCGCTCACCATTGAGCTTCATTCCTCTCTTTTTTCTTGGCTTGACCCATCGCATTTTTCGTTTCCTCCTTTTAATTCTATTCCTGAATGTTGATAGCCCAGAGAAAATATTGCTTTATACTATGCAAAAAACCCGCCTGTTTTTGGCAGGCGGGTTCGTAGAAATAGCTTATATTATACCTCCTCTCCGGCTTTGAAGTTGTACACTGGCCGGATAATTCCTGCAACATCAACAGTAGGGCCAATGTTGTCAAGAATATCATCCATTCTCTTGTAGGCCATCGGGCACTCGTCAAGCGTGTCTTTGCCAACAGATGTGGTGTAGATTCCTTCCATCTGCTTTTTGAACTCAGATACGCTGAAAGAAGCCTTTGCCTCCGCCCGGCTCATTAAGCGACCGGCGCCGTGGGGTGCCGAGCAGTTCCAGTCCTCGTTGCCCTTGCCCACACAAATAAGGCTCCCATCCCTCATATTGATGGGAATGAGCAGTCGCTCTCCAGCCCTGGCAGACACAGCCCCCTTTCGAAGAATCATAGAGTCGGTATCGATATAGTTGTGGATAGTGGTGAACTGTTCCTCCACATGGAGCTTCATGCTCTTGACGATCTCGTCCATCATAGCCTGCCGGTTGAGCATGGCAAAATGCTGAACGATCTTCATATCGTGAAGGTAATCGTCAAGCAGATTACCCTCCACATAGGCCAGAGCCTTCGGTACAGAAGTGTTTTTTGTTGCCTTGAGACGATTCAGTTCCTTCTGAATTTCCTTCTGCCGACCAGCTGCTTTCATTTCTTCAATCAACCGCTGGATGGACTCCGTATCTGTCTTATTCAAGGCTTTGTATCCGGCTTCCTGGTAGTAGTTGGCTACCTCCACCCCAAGGTGTCGGCTGCCGGAGTGAACCACGATATAGAGGTTTCCCTTGTCATCCTTGTCCACCTCGATAAAATGGTTACCTCCACCCAGGGTTCCAATGCTATTTCTAGCCCGATCAAGATCTACATGCTTAGCGCAGCGGAGAGCTGCCAGATCTACTTTATCAGCATACCGATGAGCGGTCTTGCGGATCTCAAATCCGGCCGGAATCAGCTCCCGAATGCATTTGTCGAGACGCTGCATCTCCATTTGACTCTCCCGAACTCGCACGGTCTCCATTCCGCACCCGATATCTACACCCACCAAATTTGGCACAATTTTATCTGTAATTGTCATGGTGGTCCCGATCGTGCAGCCAGCGCCGGCGTGAATATCCGGCATCATTCTGATTCGACTTCCGGCCACGAACTCCTGATTCAGGAGCTCAACGACCTGAGAGATAGCAGATTGATCTGCGACATCCGTAAAAATCTTGGCAGTATTGTATTTTCCCTGTACTTCAAACATGTTTTTCCTCCATTTTCTTAATCTCTTCCATCGCTTTTTTCAGCCCCTCATTGAATCCTTCATCAATAGGGCGGCGTGGATTTTTCTTCGTTTTGACCATCATTCTTTGCATCAGACTCTTCAGGTTGTCCGAACTTAAATCATAGCGAATGCCATGCAGCCCGGACATAACACATCGAACGCCAGCCTGATACCCCGCTTTCCGGTTACCCATGAACGGGCATGTCTCCAAAAGTCTGCGGAGCTGGTTCTGCATCTTTTCATACTCCACTCGACTTTACCTCTTTCACAATGGCTCTATATTCCCGGCAGGTACGGCCAAAGCCCATTTTTGTTTCCAGTTCGGGGTGGCCCTTGAATTTGTCGGTCTGGATCGTGGCCTTTTTATCGCCAAGGTTAACGATGACGCCATGATCCAGGTTGCGATATTTGAATTCGATGTACGTTACAGGATCTCCGATATGCAGTTCCTGTCCCCAAAAATCAGTTGCCATACATTTTTCCTCCTTAATTTAGTCATTGATATTTTTCCCAGTAATCCGAAAATCTGCCGTTCCCTCGGAAAAAGCATCCTGGGGAACATCGAAAAACGGATTAAAGAAACCTTTACAGGTATATTGACAGCCAATAAAGCACACTTCGTATTCGCCATGTACTTCTCCACAGGAATATGCCAGAATATCCCCTTCAAAAATAGGCTTTCCCTGCCATTCCTTTGAAGTATGAGGCAGAAATTTCTTCTGCTCTTCCAGAGACAGCTCTTCCCACTTCGTTCCATCATACAGACCGGTCCATTCACATACAGTTTCAGGATCCACCTTGTATTTGTTCAGGATATGGGGTTTCTCCTCTACACAAATGAAGACAGTGCCATCTTGATATGAAAGAAGGCTGCCTGTTACCCATTGGCCATTTACCATCCTTCGTCCTTTGAATATATGTTTTCGCATTATTCCCCTCCTCAAAAATTTCTCTATTATATGCAAACCCCCGGCTGATCTCAGCCGGGGGTTCTGTTTTCGTTGATTGGAATGGCTCAGTTTACAGCCATTGCGGTAACACAATACTTGATGGAAGGCTGATTCATCACACAAGTGTAAAGAGTCAGCTGATTCAATCCAGTCTGATACAGACCGGAAACATCCGTAGTTGCCGGGTTGGTAATTCCCGTCACCTGATAGGTACGGGTTCCATACGCAGTCGTGTAGTAAATCAGATCGCCCGCCTTCATGTTGTAAAGGAAAGCGAAATTCTGCGTGGTCCCCCTGTTGTGTCCAGCAATCGCCACATTTCCTGTCCATCCAGGAGTGCTGTCAAAGTGGGCTCCGCCAATCCGCATATTTGCCTGCGTTGTGCCCTCATAAATGTAACGAGTCACATTCTGCCCTGGCACATAGATCTTACCAATAGCACCATTGCTTGTGATTGAGGGCATGGGCTGAATAGAAGACGCTACGCCCGTAACATGGTAGTCGTTGGGGTAGCCCTGATTTGGAGTGAAAATGTTGCCCAGAGGCAATGCTCCAGAGGCTACTGCATACGGTTCATACTGGACATATCCTTCCACTGCCGACAGCTGTGTAGTAGGAGCCAATGCATTGGGGAAAATCGAGTTCGCAGCAATTGCAACGTCTGTCTCAGTCCCCCATGCTTCCGGAAACTCTCCCACATTGAGCTTGAGACCGCCGATCGGCTCTTCCGTCACATTCTGATCCGTATTTGCTGTTACGGTTCCATCTGCACCAATGGTGATCTCATTGGAATTTTCAATGGGATCATCCGCTTCCGATGTACTGGTATAGAAGTTCTGGCCGGGAGCTTCACTCTCATAGGTATAATCCAGAGCAAACACCGGCTGAACAGCCAGGGCCATGACTGCGGACAATGCCAATACAAAAGAGAAAAATCTCTTCATGTTGATCTTTCCCTCCTTCCGGTAGAATTTTCTGCTGCAGAAGGCCGGGATTTATCTCCACCCGTTCGGGGCAAAGCATCCGGATCAAAGTTGATATGGAACGTGTACTCCATCCCATGTGCATCACCGACCTGATGCTGGAATGTCTGCTGCGGAGAATGAACCGTGATGATTTTTCCGACCATGGATTCTGCTTTTTTCTTGGGAATCCGAATCATGTAGTGGCGGGCTCCAGGAGCCTTCAATGTATCCAGCTCGATCACCAGATCGTTTTTCTTCAGCCGGACCCGCTGTGTTGTTTTGTACTCACCTGTCACATCATCCTGGGCCTGAATCGTCACAAACATATTGCGAAGAGTTTTGATCAGGCTGATCAGTGCATAAAGCAGAGAAACCAGAATCGCCAGAATGAGAATCAACAGCAAAAGGCCTTTCACCACAGCCATACCGAAACTGCTTGAACCGGAAGAAGCACTGCCTGATGCTCCTTTGTCAGTCCAGGTGAATCCCAGGAAACTGTGCTGCGGGACAGTTCCAAGATAGGTCACCGTATACTCAATGGCTTCGATGCCCTCCTGCTGAACGTCACCGTAATATTCCGCCGTTACCTTATAACCGTCTGCGGCTTTGCCATACAGGGTCTTGCTGTAAGAGGCGGTTGCTGTGTACGTGCCGGGAACCGAACTATCGTCAAGATATCCCCCCTCGGACCAGGAGATGTCTTTCAGTGCCAGCGTGGTTCCATTTTTATTGGTGGTTGTTGGGACAAGGGACGGATCGTTGTACTCCAAACCTGTGTAGGTAACTTGAGCGCTTACAACCCGTGATGTGGTGTGATACCCTGTCGCCGCTGTTGTTACACTGCGGGGGTCAAGGTACAGCTGGCCGACATAACCGTCATCATCCTCATAAGGAATTGATGCAGGAAGATCCATGATGTTTTGAGATAGATTGTTTGTGTCACTCTCAAAATCATAGTCCTGCGTTACTCGCTTCGAATCGTCAAATTCACGTTCTGTTTTGATGATACTGTCAAAGGTGTAAATGAATCCATCTTTTTCGAAGTCAGCGGAGATGAGAGTTGAGGGATCTACGTCAGGGTCAACTGTGAATACCCTGGTCAGGATCTGCCGGCCGTTTACTTCCTGACAAACTTCGCTGGTTGGGACTTCCATGGCAAATGCCGTTATTCCTGATGTAAAAACCAGAACAGACATTGCCACTGTCAAGAACAAACGTGTCACTTTCTTCATCTTGAGCTGAGCGTATTTACGCCATTTCCTCCTTCCTTTGAATAATCAAATGTATTTGAAAAAGGGGGCCAGGGGTACAACCCGCCGGCCCCCGTTTTCACGATGATTTTGAGGAAACGCTATGTGCTATATGAAGGATATTACTCCTCCGCAGCCTTTTCGTTCTGCCACTTGGTATAGGCAGCCAGAATTTCATCGGTGATGATCTGCCGGGCCTCGGAAGTCACAGGATGATAGACGTCCATATAGGAGCCATCGCTGCCCTTCCGGGCAGGCATAGAGACAACCGTAGCCCCGCTCTCACGGGCTTCCCGAATACGAAGACGCTGCAGAACCATCTCGCCATCCAGAATTGCGGAAACGGTTGCCAGAGTCCCCTCATAGCCATCACGGATCCGGATGCTGGACAGCTCCATCTTGCCGGACGGATCGCCCATATCGAACGAGGTGGTCTCGGGATTGGCCTTCACCTTTTCCCACGCCTCCAGAACTTTCTGCTCCAGCTCTTCCCGCACCTGCGCAGAAACGGGATGGAAGTAGATGTTGTCATAGCGATTGGTCTCAGGGTTCTTCCGGGAGGGCATAGCCACAAACAGCTTGCCGTCCTTCCCCTCTACGATCTTCAGCCCATGAAAAGCAATGGCATTGTCGATCACAATGCCGACAGAGGCCTTGCGGGGAGTGGTCCCATCAGTGGGATAAATGCGAATGTTCGTAATGTTCACGGTAAAAAATCCTTTCTTTTTCTGAATTGTGGGGGATTGCAAAGTTCAGCGTTTGCATTTTAGTTATATGCAAACACTCTCATTTTTTATCAGGGGGAAATTCTATGCCTTCTCCAAACATCAATAGCTTCTCTTCTCTATGCCACAATTTTTAATCATCCCTGTTCTTTTCTGCGCAGAATCAGATATGGTATGAAGAAAAAGATGCCCGGCGGCGGTTGTAGGGGCCGGCGGCGCCATTGTGCTTCGCCGTGCTGCAAGCAGGAATGAGTCCAGCTCTACATAGGGAATTCAAGCTGGATCCGAACATAGGCAGAATCTATATCCCGCCATAAAACGGAGCTCCTTAACGGCGTTTGCCGACTCCGGCAATTGTTTCAGGGCATGTTTTTCTTCATGCCATTCAAAAAAATGTCCCCGGCAGTTTTCAGCCGGGGATCTGATCTTTTTTCAATTCGTTTACTTCTTTCGCTAACAAATATAGAACAGCAAAGCGTTCATCCAGAATTGGATAGGTTTTATCGCCCATTACCCAGTTCTCTCCGTCTTGAGAAACTTTCAGCTCCGAAAACACTTCTTTAAGAGGATGGACCTCTACAGAAACATAGGCCTTTTTATGAAATGCTGCGGCTGCGCTGAGATGGTGTCTGCCATTGACAACAAGGACCATATCAAACTCGGGGATATAAATCCCATTCGTATCGTTTTCCTCTTTGATAAAACCTTCTCGCTGAATATCCATTACAGCATCAATAGCCTTCCTCCAATCGTATGGAAGCGTTACAACCGTTTTTCCATCAGTGGGAAAGTCTTTTATCTTAGATACAGATCTTTGAGAATACAAAATGGGAAACAAGCCAAGCAGTTTCATGGAATCTACATCTTTATGGAGAAACTCACTGATACATGCTCCCGCTATATCCAGTCCTACTGCTTTGATGGCAAATTCGAGAAAAGCAATTCTCTCTTGATGATTCGTTTTCTTAAAATCCAGATAATAATGAATATGATCCATAACCTGCCAGCAATAGACATTAAGCTGTCTTTTTTGTTTTTTCCAACAAGAGAATAAGCCCATCGTGTGTTTCCTCCGTCCAATACATGAGCATATATTCACACATTTCATCACATGCTTCAATATAGTTTTTGCGCTCCAACGCAATGAAGATCCTCTCAAGCCCCTCCAAATACATGAGGTCTCTTCCCCACCAGTTTGCATGGGGCGGTTTCACCGTCCGAAGGATCTCACGGGCCTGTACCAGTGCTTCCCTTGCCTGTTCCTGGTTTTCCGGTGTGTCTGGAAGACTTGAACAGGGATATATCAAATCAGCAGCCTTCCGCCCAGACTTGTTTCGATCTATGATGCATGAGGGCTTAGAATAATCAAAGTTCTTTCTCTTTCTTCTCATATTATCACAAAACCTATAGCTGTGTAAGACAGTGCCCTTTCTTTTTATTATGACACAGCCCCCATTCATTGAATGGGGGCTGTGTTTTGCAGGCTTAATAGCCGGTCTTGGGGAGCACGGTAGGATAGTTGGTTCCAGCCGTGGACATCATTGCGGAGGGATCCGCATAGCCCAGAGTGCCATAGGCGCCGTACTTATAGGCAGACTTGACAACCGTTGTCCAGAGGGACGTACCGGTATACCAATAGCCATTGTACTGTCCGCCGGCCTCTACCCGTCCAATCAGCTTATAGCCATTGAACACCTGAGGCAGAACATACATCATGATTGCGGGCTTCTGCTCCAGAGAGAATCCTGCGGGCACAGTGCCAAACACGAACCGGACATCAGTCACATACTCACCCGCCTGCAGGCCAAGGGCCGTAGAGGAGAGATCATACTGATAGCGGTTGGAGCTCAGCAGGTTGGAAGCCAGGGTGGTGTAATCCCGCATGTTGGTTTTGTACTCAACACGATAGTTGACCGTGTTGTTCCAGTTGCCGGTGTAGACAGTTCCGATCCGAGCCACATCAGTGGGTACCTTGATATGCCAATAGAAGTTATCCAGAGACATATCAGAGTTGTTGTTAATCCCGGTGATGTCATAGCGGATAGAGGTCCCAGCCACTGCCTGACTATTGGACTTCAGCCCAGTGCCAATCGCAATGTTGAGGCTGTCGTTGGTCATCTCTTCCCGAACCACATCGTTGGCGATCTTCAGCTTCACTTCGATCTGGTCCTTGGACACAGCGTAGTACGCTGCAGCACCAGACTGTTTCACAAAGTACCGGCCGATCGGCAGGCCATGAGAGGCTGCCACGCCATTGACATCCGTAGTCATGGTGTCCATGACCGCATAGGTGTCAGCGTCCATGATCACGAACTGAGCGCCCTGGATAGGAGATCCAGCGGGCTTACCAGTCAGCTTGTTGTAGTTGGAGGAAGTCAGCACAATCTGGATCTGGCCAACATTCTGGTAGAATTTCCAGGTAATTTCAGTGGTCTCACCATTCAGAACCTTTACCGTCTTGGGCACGGTATCAACCGTATAGCCGCTGGGAGCAGAGATCATTTCAATGGTGTAGGTGCCATCTGCAATTTCCTTGGTCATCTCAATGTATCCCTCGTTGTCAGAGGTAAACTCACCAACGATAGAACCATTGGAATCCTTCACCAGGACTCGGACGCCATAAACCGGCTGATTGCTTGTTCCATCCACGAACTTGACCCGGATGCTGGAGAGCTGCGTCAGAACGAATTCTTCCACAGTCACCTTGTTTGCAACCACGGTCACATTGCGGGAAGTGGAATCCAGGGTGTAGCCATCAGGCACGCTCTTCTGGGTTACGACATAGGTGCCGGGTTCCAGAGTCACATAAATCAGGCCCTGCGCATCGCTGATATATGTACCAACAACTTCGCCGCTGAGCTTTGTGATCTGGTACTTCACCCCAGCCACCATTGCGCCTGTCTGGCCAACACTGGTGCGGATCTGCAGCCCATAGACTGCATCATGCTCGAAGTTTGCAACTGTGGGCTTCGTGGTGACGATCTGTACGGTCTGTTTCTCCGTCTTGATCGTATACCCATCAGGAGCTTCGGTCTCGGTGATGATATAGTAGCCACTGGCAAGGTCATTGACTGTGACGCTGCCATCAATGCCAGTGACATACTCACCCACATACTCGCCATTCTGCTTCGTGACTGTCACTTTCATGCCGCTGAGATATTTGTCATTCTGATCCAGAGCAACAATCTTCAGCGTGCAGGAAGCAACACTCTCAAAGGTTTGAACAACGGGGACACCAGCCTTGACTTCAACAGTCATTTCGGCCGTGACGGCGGTGTAGTTGTTTTCGGCATAGATCTGCTTAATCACATAGAACCCGGGAGTCAGCTTGTTGGTCTGGACCGTTCCGGTGGTATCAGTCGTATAGGTATCAACCAATTCCCCGTTCTGGTGCCAAACCTCAAACTTTGTTCCAGCCAGAGGTTCTTTCGTATCCCGATCAACGCTGTGGATCGTGATGCCTGCAATCGGAGTTGCGTAGAACGTCACATGGGCAGTCTCATTTGCCTTAACATGGGTCAGCTGAGAAGCTTCGCCATCCAGGACATAGCCATCAGGCACATGGAGACATTCCACAGAATACATACCGGGAGTCAGACGGCTTACCAGGGCAAGACCATCAACATCGGTCTCGTACTCGCCCATCACGATGTTATCGCTGTTGCGGGTCACCTGGAAACGGCCGCTCTTCAGTGTCTCGTGGGTGGTGGAATCCACCAGCTCTACCACAAGGCCAGCAGTCGCATCCTTGAAATACACATCCTTGTTGGTTCCGGCAACCACGAACTCCGTTTTCTCTTCGTCAACAATGGTATAGCCGGGGGCCGCATAGGTATGGGTGATGATGTACTTGCCAGGAGTCAGGTTGCCAACCATCCAGATGCCAGCCTGATCGGTCACACCCGTGGCAACAATGGTGTTGTCCACGCAGCGGGTAATCGTAAACTGACCGTCAGCCAGATCGCTGCCATCCTTTTCATCCTGCAGGTGAACGATCAGTCCACCCTTCTTGGCATCGGTAAACTCAATCTGAGAAACCTGCCCATCCTTGACCACAACAGTCTGCGGAGTCGGATCGATTTCATACCCCTCCAGAGCCCGAATTTCGGTCACGATGTACGTGCCGGCTTTCAGATGAGGAACAAGGGCCTCGCCAGAGCCATCTGTGGTAAATTGGCCGATATAACCGCCATCAGCAGTCTCAACCTTGAACACGCAGCCGGCAATGGGCTTGTTGTTTGTGTCAGATTTCAGGATGGAGATCGAACCCAGCTCGACGTTCTTCACGATAGCGTTGTTCTTCTCCCCTGCCACAACCCACACACAGGTGGGATCAGGATTCAGCGCATATCCATCAGGAGCGGAAACCTCGTACACATAATACTTGCCAACAGGGACGGGGCTGGTTGTGACACTGCCATCCGGGCCAGTGGTATAGGTTCCTTCTGTGGTAGCGCAAAGGCCATTCACATCCTTCACCACAAAAGTTGCTCCCTCCAGGGGCTTGCCAGTCGTAGCATCCAACTTCGTGATGGTAATGGTGGTCTTGGGCGTGTCCTCAAAATGGAGCAGCTCAGCATCGTTTGTTCCCACAATGGCATTCTGCGGAGTGGAATCCAGCTTATAACCATCCGGAGCAGCGACTTCTTTCACTACATACACGCCCGGATCCAAACGAGTGGTGTAGGCGGTGCCTGCGGCATCCGTAGTATAGTAGCCGATGATGCGGCCGGTAACCGTGGACACCTCAAATTTTGCCCCTTCCAGAGGCTTTCCTGTAACGGAATCCGTTTTGTAGATCGCAATGGATGTCTTGGGGGCATCCTTGAATGTGATCGTTACGGTATTCTCGCTGTCAGGGTTCAGAACAACAGTCTGCTTGGCGGCGCTTCCCTCAGGGAGGATATAGCCATCAGGGGCCTGGACCTCTTCAATGACATAGGTGCCGTCTTTGACGTGTTCCAGAACGATCTGTCCAGCGGCGTCAGTGGTGTAATACTCGTCATAGTTCAGGTCTTCAGACGTCACATGGAACTTGGCGCCCTCCAACCGCTGGCCGGTGATTGCGTCCACTTTCTCGATGATCATGGTCCGCTTCTCATAGTTCAGGATGTTGAGTGTGAAAATGTCTTTGGACAGATCCTTCACATCGACATAGATCTCATAATCCTCGGGATTGATCGTGTAGTCCGGCGGGCCCGAAACTTCTTTGAAAACATACAGGCCTGTATCCAAATCGGGAATCAAAATCTCGCCGTTCTCATCAGTCGGCTCCGTCACACCGATATACTGGCCATCTTTCCAATAGTCAAACCGAACGCCTTCAACAGGCTCATTGGACTCAGGATCCATTTTCACGATTTTGACCTTTTTCAGATGATAGTTGACGACTTCGATGGTATGAGTCAGATTCTGAGACTCCGCTTCGCAGTCAACGTAAATGCTGTATTCCTGCTTGTTTTCGGAGTAGCCGGGAGCCTGCTGATGCTCCACAAACCGGTAGGTGCCGGTCTGCAGGTTTGCGATGGTGATCTCACCAGCGGCATTCGTAGGCGCCGTGACACCCTGATACTGGTTGTTCCAGTAGTAATCAAAGGTAACGCCTTCCACAGGCTCCTTAGTCATGGCATCCGTCTTGATGATCTTGATGTTGTGCCGCTGATAGTTGACAGCTTCAACGGTGATAACGCCACCGCCTGCAATATCGGCAGCATCCACATAGACCTCAGCAGGCCAATTCATCTTCTCGTATCCGTCAGGGGGCTCCACCTCAACAAAGGAGTAAAGGCCCTCTTCGACACCAGTGACGGTGATCGTACCGTTGGAATCTGTTGCCTCCGTGCCAATGATCTGGCCATCTTTCAGAATGTTGAAGATCGCATTCGGCAGCCGTTTTCCATCAGGGTCCTTCTTGACCAGCTGGACCTTGACCTGGGCGTCATTTTCGAACACAAGGTTGACATCCGTTTCGCCATCCCAGTAGAAGGTCTGCTTCTGATGGGGCTCCGGCAGGATGTAGCCCTTAGGAGCGCCGATCTCTTCGGCCTCATAAGACCCCGTAGGCATGGAGTCCCAGGGGACATTCATCAGGGCGCCACCCTCTCCGGTCTGGAAGCTCTGAACACCAAAGTCGTTTCCAATACCAGTGATCTGGATCGTTGCGCCAGCCAGTCCCACGGTGGGATTGTCAGCATCAACTTTGCGGATCGAACCGCTGGCTGTGCTGGGAGGAGTATCCGTAAAGACTACCTCCGCCTCATGGGTCTGAGGAACAGACACATACTGGGGTTCCGGAGTATCGATCTGGTAGCCCGGAGGGGCTTCCGTCTCGGTGATAGCGTAGGTGCCGGCGGATAGTCCTTCAAATGTGTAAGTTCCATCCTGACCTGTTACACCAGTCGCTGTATAGGAACCATCGGTTTTGCTGATCTTAAAAGTAGCGCCGGCCAGTCCCAGAGCAGGATTGGTAGCATCAACTTTTTTGACAGTGACAGAATAAACCTCATCATCAGGGGGAAGGCTCGGGATTCCAACCAGCATTGCCTGAATGGAGTT
>OGYF01002025.1_pt1 | contig 15996 bp, 12 predicted proteins | sample 1576451 | NCBI WGS metagenome assembly OGYF01 (sample SAMEA3541505, study PRJEB24748) | human gut metagenome | biome: human gut; feature: human-associated habitat; material: faeces | place: China | collected 2012 | reverse complement strand
CCTTTAGAACCAAGATTAGAAAATGGAAAAAGATTGCACTATAACTTCAAGTTTGTATAATTAAAGCACTGGTTAAATCACACATTATCCCAGTGATTTTTGACCAGTGCTTTAATACCATCATGAATATTAGTGTTTGAATCTCCATCCAGAAATGTGACAACCCGAAAGCCGATATCCGCATATTTCCTACGTTCAGCTTCAAATTCTTCCTGTGAAGAAAAATCATTGCGCCAGAGATAATACGTTGGCTTCCGCAAGGTTATCACATCCTTTCTTTTAAATTTTCTATAACTATCATATAAAAAGTGGACAGTTTTCGTGTCTGTCCACTTTAAAATAATTTTACCGTTCGCGATCTGAATGGGTTAATTGTCCTCGTTTTGCCAGTTCCAGTATTTCTGGTGGAATACGATTCATCAGATTCTGGAGATTTTCATAGTCAGCTCTGAGTCTGACATCATCCATTTTCTTTCGTATGCTGCTGGACGTTGCTTCTTTTACCTGTCTGCTTAAATCCTGTGTCTGCCTTTTTAATGATACATTATCTGACTTTAAGGAACTAATCGTCTTATCATATTTCCGAACCTGTGTCTGAAAGTTCTCCATTGCGGGGAAAAACTTCTGTAAAAGTTCCACTGCTTTATTTGTATTTTTACCGGCATTAAAGAGATTTGTATTTTCCAGTAAATCAGTAATCTGCTTGGCCTGTCGGGTTAGATGTGCTGCTTCTTTGAAAAGTCGTGGTGGAATATGTTCACGCCCAGTCATGCTGGCGGCTTCTCCACGTTCAAGATCTGGATATTTTTCTACCATGTGTTTCCAGAACTCATCCTGCCACCAGGTCAGCTTTTTCTTATTTCCAAGAATCTCTTTTGCACAGAGCCTCCCATCTTGGGTTATCGGGACAAAGGAAAGGTGCATATGTGGAGTTTTCTCGTCCATATGCACCACAGCCGAAAGGATTGTCTCTGAATCCTGATATTTCTCTATAAATTCCAAAGCTGTTTGGAAATACGCTCTGATTTCACTCTTTTTCTTACCTTTGAAAAATTCTGGTGTAGCGGTAATTAGAACTTCAACAACACGTACACTATCTTTGCGTGTCCGGCATCCGTATTCTTCAATCAGTCGATTCGATTCTGCCCGGTACTTCCCGACTGGTTCAATGAAATGATAATTCAAATTTCTTCGACTGTTGTCTATATCCGGATTACTGGCATATTTTTCTTTTTTCCGTTCATTGTGAGCTTCAATATTGCTGATTTCAGGTCCTTTGTATTTTGCAAATCTTAAAATACCGTATTGTGCTTTTTGCATTTGTACTTCCTCCTTTCCCCAAAACAGGCTAACTGTCATATTATTTTGACAGTCAACCTGAAAAATATATAATGTGTAACTTACATTGAATCACTACGTACATACGTACCAGATTAATTTGTCCATTCTTTTGGTACGTACGTACACTGGGAAGCGTCCATAAAGCCATCTGTATAAGACGGCTTTGTAATAACCTCTACTCCTGTAAATCCCCATACTCGTCTCCCGGCAGAATTTTTTATTGTATTGCAATGTTCCAGCTTATATTTTGTCTGAACAGCAATCATAGCGTCTGAGAAACTTCGATTTTTTAATGCGGTCATGGAATTTTCTTCACACCAGAGACGATAGCTTTCATACAATTCTTTGGAACTTGCACTTGCCTCTGCCTGAAAGCGAATATATCCTTCTGATTCTAAAAACTCCAGTACATTGTTATTATCTCGTTTCACATTTTCACGATTCGCCTTGATACGGGGACTTTCTGTAAATTTAAAATTCTGACGGACTAACCTTTGTAACCCTTCAAATGCCCAGAGAAAAATACTTTCGGCTTCATTTTTCATTTTTTCTGCCAGATAGGGATCATCTACACGATCAACGGGTTTCTCTTTGGTTGTCAGTACTAATTGTCTTCGGTAAAATCCATCGCTACGGTCATACAATGCCTGTAAATCTCCATTGCTGAATGCAAGTAATCTGGAAAAAAGCCATCCCTGGTAACTTTGCTTTCCTTTACGTTCCAAGTCCATTTTCTCCTGAGCAGTAACGATAGATTTCACATAACTGGTCTGTTTCAAGGCTTCCATTCGCATATCATCATCTACACACAATAAAATGTGCTCAAGGTCAGCTCTGGCAAAGCGGTTTTCAGAAATTTTACTGATACTTCCGTCTTTCATATTCGTGCCTAATAAGCTGTTCAAAACAGCACCAATTTGTGATTTTCCCTCGCCACCATTGCCTTTTATAATCATCATGCGTTGTCCCTTGTTGCTTGGAATCAGACAATACCCAATAAACTCTTGCAAAGTTGGAATATCTTCCGGGTAGAGCAGTTGATCTAAAAATGACAGCCATGTAGAAGCTTCTGGTGCATCTGGATTATAATTGACTGGAAGACGCATTCGTACAATATCTGGTTTTTCAGGGATAAATGTGCCATCTATATATATCGTTCCATTTGCAAGATAGATTTTATTGGCTTCTGGTGGAAAATCCTCTATATAAGCTGCCAGTTTCATAACTTCCAAAATATTTGTTACTTTGCGTGGAACATTATTAATGGCATAATGTTTCAGACTTTCAAATATTTCCCCACGAAGGGGCAGATCATCAGTGACCCGCCCCTCTGGAGTAAAAAATGCATTGTTGGCAAAGAGTATTTTATGCGTATGGAGAAATTCTTCACAAAAGGCTGCTTCATTGATATTGGTTCCGTCAAACCAAACTGGATAATTACTAAGCTGCTTTTGCTTCTTCTGCATATACATCCTCCTCATCACGAGACCCTGAAAGATATTTCAAATCTTCCAGATAGCCTGTTTCTTTCATGGATTTTACAACTTCAAAGCCTTCTTCTTCATCTGCAAAGGTCAGATAATCTGCCAGATATTCGATATAACTCAGATTTTCACATGCTTCTTCAAATCGTTCGTCCATAGGTAAATCCGGTCGTTCTGGTGCATACAGTGCTTTCCATTTTTCCAGACGATGAAGATATTCGCATACCATTTTCTGGCATTCATGTAATTCTTTCTGTCTGCTTTTTGTTTCCATGTACTCGGGCTTTTTCAGAGCTGCTATTACTGGCGGATTATCTGGTGTAATACCAAAATCTACAGCAATTTTCTTGGCGGCTTCATAGTTACTCAGTCCGAATAGATTTGCAACAAACTGGATCACATCTCCGGTAGCACCACAGCCAAAGCAGTAGTAATAAGTTGTGTTTAGTTTCATACTTGGGTAATGGTCATTATGAAATGGGCAACAGATCATGTTGTTTCTTCCAATTTTCATGCCATAATATTCGGCAGCCTGTCCGACTGTTACAGTTTCTTTTATTGTTTCAAATAATCTCATTCTATTTTCCTCCTGATTTAAGTTTGAATTTAAAGCTGTGCCGTTTTATCCAGTTCCTTTCCTAACAGGCAACCCTTCTCGGCGCTGTGTCGTCTCTTTGTGAGCGCTCTTTTCTGATCAGAAAATCATGGCGGTTTATAAAGTTCCGGAACGGTCATTTAGTTTTCAAGGTTCTGTCTGATCGATCATGACGACAGTTTAGCATGAAAAAATCGCACCCCTGATTTATTCACGTACAATGAAAATCAAGAATACGATTTGATAAAAAATTGCAAATCTGCACAGACACAGATATAATGGAAGTAGTTTAGGAGGTGACGAAACAATGGGAAAATCTGATTTTATAGAAGATGAAACAAGTCTTGCATACCGATTGAGTAATTTGCGGAAAGACCATGATTTAAGCCAAAAACAGTTGGCTGATCAGCTTCATGTGACTCATTCACAAATCAGTCGTATTGAGAGCGGTGAAACAAAAAATCCTAATATAAGCATTGTAATAGATGCCGCCAGGTTTTTTCATGTTTCTACTGATTATCTGCTTGGAATCACTCAGATTACTTCACCAAAAAGTTATGATATATCGGAACTTGGACTGTCGGAAGAAGCGGTAACGAGACTGATTACCAGAAGAATAGATGTAGATATTTTAAACCGATTATTGGAACATGAACATTTTCCAAAATTATGTATTATGATTCGGAATTATTTTGATGATACCATTGCTGAGGGTATAATGGCACGAAATAAGGTCATTGATTTGGCTGTTGATCAACTGACTGATCTGATGACTGCAGAACCCTCAAAAAGAAAAGAGATTATAAAAGATAAGCAGTTTTTAAGCTCACAAAAATTAGGTGCGAATGAAGCGGACATCGAAAAAATCAAGATTCAGTTTATGGCAATATTACGTGATGTTAAATCTGGTATACAGAGAAAAGAACCAATAAGAGCGTTTGCTACAGCCGAAGCGGTACAGATAATTCGGGACGCATTGCCTGATAAAACGGTTTCTGATATTACAAGTACTGACGTAGCAAATGCAGTAGCTTTTTATATGGGACAGACAACAGATCTGAATGATGAGGGTCTTGCAATGGTGCAGAATTTGACAAAATATATCTGTGACAATAGTGTATCTGAGAAAGATTCAGAGAATAGCTGACGTAAGTATGGACATACCTTTCTTCAAATGTGGCATCGTCTGAATAATCGCATTGTCATGCTAATATTCAGACTCAGTTCTGTTCTTTCAGGCAACTCCTTTACGGAGTACCTTTCAGCACAGAATGCCGGGAATTTTGGATAATCGCAAGGATATAGAATTTCTTCCCGGCAGCCACAATTTCATAAAGGTATAACACACTAGACTTTCCTGACGGAAAATCGTGTGCCAACAGGGATGCTACTCGCCCCTATTGGATGACCCAGAGTAATACTTAATGAGATAAATGATAATTTATAAAAAAGATAGCAATTACAAAGGAGGTATTTTGTATGCAATGCTCTTATGGTTCTATATGGCGTAAATGGGATTTTCACGTTCACACCCCATATTCCATTTTAAATAATAATTATGGATTTAATCCATTTGAATTGACTGAAAGTGATTTAGAAACGGAATTTGATGAATATGTAAAAAAACTTTTCACATTAGCTGTTGAAAATAATGTTGCTGCAATCGGAATTACAGATTATTTTATGTTAGAAGGATACAAACGCATAAAAGAAAAGTATCTTTCTTCTCCTTCTAAAATGCTCCAATGTTTTCCAGATGATGAGCTACGCCGTAAAATAGAAAAAATTTTTATTTTTCCTAATATTGAATTACGTTTAGAAAATTTTGTTGGTCGAAATGCAAATTCGGTGAATTATCATGTTATTTTTTCTAATGATATAACAATACAAGAAATCGAAGAAAATTTTTTACATCGATTGACTTTTAACTATGATAGTGGAAATACGCGATCATTAACCCTTTCAAATATAAAAGAATTAGGAAGTCAAATAAAGAACAATAATAATGATTCTGGTTCCGACTTATTAGTAGGCCTAAATCATGTAACTGTAAATTATGCTGATATACAAAAAGTACTTGAGAATAATCCTACATTTAGGAATAAATATCTTATTACTGTGCCTGTTGATGAAGATCTGTCCCAGATTAGTTGGAATGGACGTGATTATTCTACTAGAAGAAATATATATAAACAATGTCATTGTTTGCTTACATCTAATGAAAAAACAATAAAATGGGCATTAGCATCCGACAGAGAAGATGCCCAAATTAAAGAATTTGGCTCAATTAAACCTTGTATATGGGGCTCGGATGCACATGAGTATCAGAAAATGTTTAAGCCTGCTGAAGACCGACATTGTTGGGTGAAATCTGAACTGACTTTTGAAGGACTACTGCAAGTTGTTTATGAACCATCCGAACGAGTTTGTATTCAAAATGAACAACCTGATATTGGAGATATTCACCAAATAATTGATTCGGTAAGATTTGAAAATGAAGCTTTTCAAGAATCTCCTATATATTTTAATAGTTCATTAACATGCATAATTGGTGGAAAATCTACTGGAAAATCAATGTTACTACGTCAAATGGCAAGAGCCATTGATAATGATTATGCTCTACAACAAGAAGGACGTTTACCGCATAACACATTTCCCAGTGTTAAGACCACCGTCACATGGAAAGATGGTACAAGTAATGGAAGAAAAATAGTCTATATTCCTCAAACTTTTTTGAACAGTACTATTGATAATCCAGAAGAGATGACTGCTGTCAATAAAATTATTTTTGATGTATTGTTACAAGAACCAGATATTAAAAAAGCTTATGAAAATTTAAAAGCAGATACTGACAAAATTCAAAAGAAAGTCCAATTATTAATTGATGAATTAATTGCTGATAAAACGAAATTGACGGATTTAAATGAATTGATAAAGAAAGACGGTTCTTCATCGACCTACAATTCAACTATTCAGCAATTAGAATCAGAGAGAGAGGTACTGGCACAAAAAGTAAATGTTACTCCGGAAGAAATTAATCGTTTTAACGAAGTGGAAAAAAATATTGAGTCTATTGTTTTAAAAAATGAAAAACTACACTATGAATTAGAAAATCAAAAAAAGATTTTTAAGGTATCTGTTGTAGTTCCTGGATATTTTTCTTGCCTAGATGGATTATCGATAGAACATGATTTTTCTAAGGATTTTCCAGTTACTGAAAATACTTTAAATTCTGCATTGACAGCTTTAAATCAAGAAATTTTGTCTAAATGGGAAAATATTATCAATTCAAATTGTAAGAATTTGCAATTATCCATTAGTCAAAATAATCATAATTTAAACTTATTAAAAGAAGAATATGAATCTTTAAAGGAAAAAGTTGCTCAAAGTGAACAGCTCGGAAAATTAACAACTCGCATTAATGCTGAACGTAAATTATTACAATCTGCAATCGAACGTGAGACACAAAAAGAAGATCTTCTCAAAAGTATTAATCAAAAAAAAGAAAAAATTATTGCATCTCAATCAGATTATTTGGATATATATACTACTTTTGGTAAAATCATAAGATCCACAGGAACTTCAAGAAATACTTCTTTGATATTTGATGCCGAGATTGTTTGGAAACAAACAGAATTTATGGAATGTTTAGCTCGAATTTTTAACAACAAGAACTTTACACCTTTTAGAACTAAACATAACTATGATCTTACAGATTTAAAACCAGAGGGCTATGGGAAGCAGTTCCTTTCAACTCTTTGGAATGCATGGGAAGAGCCAGAAAAATATGGTGGATTATCATTTAAAGCAGGAAATACACTAGCCGATGTTTTATCTTATATTTTCAAAAATTGGTATAACATTCATTACATAGTAAAAAGTGGAAATGATTCTATTGAAAGTATGTCTCCTGGTAAAAAGGCGTTGGTTCTTCTTGAAATGTTAATCAGTCTTGAGGATAGCAAATGTCCAATATTAATTGATCAGCCAGAGGATGACTTAGATAATCGATCTATTTATAACGACCTCGTTCAATACATTAGACGAAAAAAGAAAGAACGTCAAATAATTATTGTTACTCATAATGCTAATGTTGTTTTAGGTGCTGACGCAGAAGAAATTATTATTGCAAATCAAGATGGGATTGGAACTGAAAATGCAGAAAAGAGATTTGAATATCGTAGTGGTGCGATAGAAAATGATGAGATATTAACCGATGATACTGGAGTTCCATTAAAAGGTATTCTAAATCAAAATGGTATTCAAACTCAGATTTGCGATATTTTAGAGGGGGGACGTCCTGCTTTCAAGCTTCGCCAAAACAAATATGCAGGTATCCAACATGATTAATTAACAAACTATACAAAATAATCTGCTTTAAACATAAAATATAAATCATATCATATACTATGATTAAGGTAATTTCTGGTTGACTTTCTTAGTTATATCAGTTATATTATCTTTAGTGATCAGATTGCAGAAACTTGAGAAGCCTGCGATCGGGGGAGGGTGCCGAGGCCCCTCTCCTTTTTTTTATCTGGAACATTTTGCAGCGAGGTACATATGAGCAAACCATTTATTACATATACCGCACAAGTTGAAAAACTGAAAAATGAAAAAAATCTAGTTATTACAGATGATGATTTTGCGGTAGAATCCCTGCAGAATATCAGTTACTATGCATTAATTGGCGGATATAAACATCCTTTTATTGATATTCATACCCGCAAATACATTAATGAAGCATGTTTTGAAGATATAGTTGCTCTTTATGAATTTGATGAAGAGTTACGTGGAATATTCTTTAAATATTTATGTCGCGTAGAAAGAAAAATGCGTTCATCCATTTCTTATCACTTTTGTAAAAAACATGGAGAACGTCAGGAAGAATATCTTAACTCCAATAATTACGGCAATATTCCAAAAAATAAAAAAGGCATTACCAAATTAATAAAAATGCTTGATATGATGGCTAATAAAAACAAGGATCATGAATATCTTGTTTATCAGCGTAACAAATATCATAATATTCCGTTATGGGTGATTATGAATACCCTTACGTTTGGTCAAATATCTAAAATGTTTGAATTTTTACCTCAAAATATGCAAGGAACAATTTGCCAGGATTTTGGAAATGTCAAGAAAAATGAGATGATAAAATATTTAAAGGTATTAACTCTGTATCGAAATGTATGTGCTCATAACGAAAGGTTGTTTTCCTATCACACATATATTGATATTCCAGATACGTTGTTACATAAAAAATTAGGCATTTCTAAAAACGGTTCAAAATATGTATATGGAAAAAATGACTTGTTTAGTGTAGTCATTACTTTTCGTTATCTACTTCCAAAGATCGATTTTTTACTGTTTAAAAAGCAATTATTGCATATTTTTGACCGGTATGAAAAGCAGAATTCAAATTTGAAGTTGAATGATCTTTTTGAATATATGGGATTTCCGAGTAACTGGAAAGAGATAACAAAATTTCGCAAAATATAAGTGGAGATATTAGCAAAAATATTTCCACTTATATTTAAAGCTATTCTATTTTCTGTGACTTCTTCGCACTATTCAATCCATCCACCCAATTACACAAAATCACAATCGTCTCGTAATTTACATTGATATATGTACGCCACCTGGCCTTCCACCAATAACTTTCTTTCCTTTTAAGTTCTCCCATTGAAAATCTTCTTCTTTGTTCCGGCTTACAACAAAATTGCCTGCTCTTTGAGTAAGTTGGGCAAAATTGATAAGATAATCTGTATTCCCCTGATTGAATTGATAAATTGTTGCCTCCGGTCCCATAAAAGCAATATCTGCATCTCCACTGATGACTGCTGTTGCCGTTTTATCTGCGCCAAACCCGGTTGTAAGTTCCAGCTTAATGCCCTCTTTCTCAAAATAACCTTTTTCTATCGCCACATATTGCGGGGCATAAAAAATAGAATGAGCCACTTCATTTAAACGTACTTTTTTCAAATGATGTTTGCTTCCCTCACAGCCTGCCAGACAACAGATACCAAACAGCATCACGAAACATGGCATCATTAATATTACAAGATATCTTCTCATCATACCTGATAATACTCCTGTTTGATTCTACAACAATATATTCAGCAAAAATGCAGATGTGCAATATAAGCAAAAAGATTTAACTTGTGAATTTGAAAACTTATTCTATTATTGTACCTGTTTTACCTAAATATCCTTCTAAGGCTTTATCAATAGATGTGATGATTACCTTTCTTCCATTGCCTTTTTCAAGGAAAGATACTCCAGCTTCAATCTTTGGAAGCATTGTATTTGGCTCAAACTGTCCTGAATTAATATACTGCTGTGCATCTTCTACAGAAATATGTTCTAATGGAACTTCCTGATCTGTATTATAACCTACACATACATGCTCTACGCTTGTTAAAATCATAAGAGCGTCTGCATTCAAAAGTTCTGCCATTCTTCCGCTCGCATAGTCTTTTTCAATTACTGCACTTGCACCATGAAGCTCTACTCCCTGTGCTAATACAGGAATTCCACCACCGCCGCATGCAATTACTACCTGACCCTGATCAGATAAAGCTTTGATTGAATCTATCTCAATAATTCCCTGTGGCTTTGGCGCTGCTACGATTCTTCGATATCCGCCTTCTACTTCTGTTACATAGTTACCATGTTTCTCTTCCTGTTCTGCTTCCTCTTTGGAAAGGAGTCTTCCGATCACTTTTACCGGTTCTGTGAACGCATCATCGTAAGGATCTACCATTACCTGTGTAATGATTGTACATACAGGGCGATATACACCTCTTTTTAAAAGTTCTGCACGAATAGCATTCTGTAAATCATATCCGACATACCCCTGACTCATCGCAGAGCAGACAGACATCGGTGCCTGTGTATAATCTTCTCTTTCTTTACTAAATTCATTCATTGCTGTATGAATCATTCCAACCTGCGGTGCATTACTATGAGAAATGACAACATCTGCTCCTGCTTCTACTAAATCAGCAATCGCTTTTGCTGTCTTTCTTGTTGCTTTGTACTGTTCTGGCATCGTTGTTCCGAGTGCTCTGTGTCCAAGAGCTACTACTACTTTTTTCTTGCTCATATTTTCCAATCCTTTCTACTTATTACTTGTCTTTTAGTCTATCAGAAAATGAGAAGAATTTCTACTATTTCTCAAGGTATTCTTTCATTGTTTCTATCATTTGTCCGCCATCATGAAAACCTTGTTTATAAAGAACGGTAAGTTTCGCTTTGTCCTTCTCAACTCTTCCGACATTAACCTTCACCTGCGGACGAATGATTAATACCTTCCCTTCCTTTTCCTGTTTTTCTAAGAAGTCCAGCGTTTCATTGTAACGGATATGTCTTGTTTCCATTGCGTGAAGAAATGCCTTGTACTTTGGATAACGAAGATGCATGAGCGGCATTAGTTTATTTGGCTCTTTGCGATATCCTTTGTCTCTTGTAAGAATAACTACATTCTTCTCATTACCGTCTTCTATTGATTTTCGAATTGGAATGCTGTCTGCGATTCCTCCATCAAGAAGTTTATGACCTTTTACAACGAGCGTCTTAGACACTAACGGTAGAGAACTTGATGCGCGGATCATCCACATCTGCTTTCTTAAATCACGTACCCTTAAATACCTTGCAGCTCCAGTATCTACATCAGTAACAACAGCATAAAACTTACCCGGATAATTTAAAAAAGCCTGATGATCAAATGGATCTAATACATCTGGAATCCGTTCATAAAGCATCTCCGAACCAAAAACATTCCCTGTTTTTAAAAATGTTTTTGCTCCACAATAATTTGGGTCATCCAGATAATCAACATTCACCCGAAAGGCTCTTCCTCTTTGTTTTGAAAGATAGCTGCATGCATGACAGCTTCCTGCTGATACGCCATATACACTTGAAAATTCAATTCCTGCATCTAAAAAGGCATCTAATACGCCGGCGGTATACACCCCGCGCATTCCTCCTCCTTCTAAAATCAATCCTGCATTATACATAAATCGACCTCACTTTCTATTTTGTATTCTCTTTGCTGTCTATTTCATTTATTTCTCACCGCCTATAGAGAGGTGAGTCACCTCACATTGGGTACGTAAATTAGTATAACGCGATTCCAAAAAATTCTCTATATCTATTTTAAATTCTGTCTTTGGCACTAGAGCGTGTTTGAAGAAGCCATAAAAAACACACAAATTTATTTCACTATTTGTTGGCGTGTATATTCTCTAACTGGTTTTCTTCCGGCTTTTCTTGCGGCAATCTGCTCATAAAAATCCGCGCTGCGAATATCTACATTATAAATCTGAGCCTGTGGGGAACCAACAGCATATAACTTTTTACCTTCGATTGGGCGCTGAATAATATCTATACTGGATTTCTTTCGTATTTCCCTCAAAAGCGGGGAGGCTTTTTTAGAAAAGCCTAAAATTCTTGCATACGGTACCGGAATATTTTTCGCTTCTTCTAAAAATGGATAATATTTTATATGGAGTACGATATGCAAAAGTACTCTCCTTAATGCGGCATCCGTAAGCTGCTTTGCGTGAAGTCTTTCTATTAAAGTTTCAAAAGAAAGTCCTGGTTCAAATATATTTTGAAATCTTCTTGCCAGATCAAGGTTCATTCCAAAGTATTTTCCGATCACCCTGTTTTTCAAAAGAAAAGTATATTCAAGATATGGCATCATATCTTCCCATGTAACAAAGTTTCCCTGTAAAAACCCTTCTATAAAAGGAGAATATTCTCCGCAAAGTGCCTTTACAAATGCACTCTCTTCATATTTTTTAGTGGTATAGTTTTCTTTACCCACAGGGTACTCTCTATTTACAAACATTTTTTCATTATTTTTATTATTTTTATTAGAAAATATTTTATTTTCCTTATTCCTACTATAATATTGATACAGTTCCCTTCTGATGGATGTTGCAGAAGAATACTCTTCGGCAAGTATTTTTTCATGATAATGGTTTCCTTTTCTTTTAACGGTAATTGGTTGAATGGAAGAATTTCTCCGACGCAGTGCCTTAATATATTCTAAACCTAATATGTGATTCGGCTCTTTCAAAAATTCTACAGCTGTTTCTGGTTTCGAATCAAAAAGCAGCTTTCCTGCTGCGAAAGCTCTTGCTTCCGGAAAACTTTTTCCTCGCTTTAATTGTTCTTGTAAAATCTGCCTATATTCTTCCGGCTCTTCAAGAAACAACGCCGCATAGGAAGAATACTCTTCAACATCTGCCCATTCACTTCCAAAAGAAAGATAATCAACACAACCTAAGCGGTCAAGTATGCCGATACCTGCAGTCGCAAAATATTCTGCACTGGCTGTCGCATATATTACCGGCATTTCAATGACGAGATCTGCCCCTCCTGACAGAGCCATCCGGGTTCTCATATATTTATCTGCAATTGCCGGTTCTCCTCTTTGTACATAATCTCCGCTCATTACTGCAATAACGTAATCTGCTCCTGTCTGCTTTCTTGTTTCTTCTATATGATATTGATGTCCTTTGTGAAACGGATTATATTCCGCAATGATTCCTGCTACCTTCATAACGAATTCCTTTTCTATTATCTGCTCTTTATGATTTTCAAGTCGAGCAGCTGTCACTCACCACCTGAAAGAGGTGGGAGTCTTCTCGACTGAGATAAATATTTTAAACTGCCTATAGTATACCCGAAAACAAACAAAACAGCAACTTTTCTATTTCTTATGATTTCTTACATTTTTATACTTGAACAATCGCGTGTTTTTGACATTTTTATCTTTTTGTCTAATCATGTTAACTTTCAAACAAAAACATTTATTGTTTATTATGAAATACAATTACCTATCAAAACTTAAAAAAAAGTACCGAAATAACAAAAAAACTCCATCACAAGTTGAATAAATACATTTCCAACGTAAAAAAAAAGTTCTATAATATGCTTAACAGAATAAAATAAGCGAAATTTGGCGTTTCGTAATAAATTATTATACAAAAGGAGATATAAAATGAAGGTATTAGTAATCAACTGCGGTAGCTCTTCTCTTAAATATCAGGTTATCGATTCTGAGACAGAACACGTTCTTGCAAAGGGTTTATGTGAAAGAATTGGTATTGATGGTGTTTTAACTTACCAGCCTGCTGGTCAGGATAAGATTAAATATGAAGCTGCTATGCCTGCACATCGTCAGGCTGTTGAACTTGTATTAAAACAGTTAACAAATCCTGAAAATGGTATTTTAAAATCTATCGATGAAATCGATGCTGTTGGACACCGTATGGTACATGGTGGTGAGAAGTTTGCTTGTTCTACACTGCTTACAGATGAAGTATTAAAGACTGTAGAATCCTGTAATGACTTAGCTCCACTTCACAACCCTCCTACATTAGTTGGTGTTGCTGCTTGTAGAGAGCTCCTTCCTACAACTCCTATGGTTGGTGTATTTGATACAGCATTCCATCAGACGATGCCACCAGAAGCTTACATTTATGGTCTTCCATACGAGTATTATGAAAAATATGCTGTTCGTCGTTACGGTTTCCATGGAACATCTCACAAATATGTTTCTTTAAGAGCAGCTGAAATCCTTGGTAAAAAACCAGAAGATTTAAAAATCGTTGTATGCCACCTTGGTAATGGTTCTTCTATTTCCGCAGTTGACGGTGGAAAGTGCGTAGATACATCTATGGGACTTACTCCATTAGAGGGACTTGTAATGGGTACACGTTCTGGTGATATCGACCCTACTTGTATCGAATTCATCGCTCATAAAGAAAACCTTTCTCTTGAGCAGGTTATGGATATCGTAAATAAGAAATCTGGTGTTCTTGGTATTTCTGGTGTTTCTTCTGACTTCCGTGATCTTGATGAAGCTGCAAAAGCAGGTAACAAACGTGCTGATTTAGCTTTAAGAGTATTTGCTCACTCTGTAGTTAAATATATCGGAAGTTTCATTGCCGTTATGAACGGTGTTGATGCTATCGTATTTACAGCTGGTATCGGTGAGAACGACGATATCATCCGTTCAAGAATTATCGAACACTTCGATTACCTTGATACAACATTAGACCAGAAAGCAAACAAGATGCATGGAGAAGAACGTATCATTTCTACTCCGGACTCCAAAGTAAAAGTTATCTGTATCCCAACAAACGAAGAGCTTGCTATCTGCCGCGACACAGTTGAGATCGTTACTAAAAAAATGGTAGAAGATACAGTGAAAGATGTTTTAAGCAACAACTAATCCTTTCCATATTTTTTATCATATCTTCATTACTTAATATAAAGAATCCCCCAGAAGGTTCCTCATCTGGGGGATTCGCTTTTTAACTTATATACTCACTTTACAAGGAATAATTCTATAAGTTTATTCGATTCTTTTTTATTCAATTCTTTCAAATACCATCGTAGCCTGAATACGGTCTCCGCCTCCAAGCCCCTTACTTCCGCCTGATGTGGTACTGATTGTGTGTAACCGGTATCCCTTATCTGCCTGTTTGTTAATTACATCCTCCAGCTCACTTAAATTCTTGGATGATGTCCCAATTAACTTCTCCTTTAATGTAACCTGTAATACAACATATTTCTGCATAGACCTTCTCCCTTCCTCTTTCATGTAGTCTCAGAGTCTTTTCTAAGAGGACATTTTGCATCCCCAATGCGTCTCTTTCATTATACTATACAGCCGCTCTTTTGTACATATATTTATACAATTTTCACTTTTTTTAATATGTATGTATTATAACCTTTTTTCCCGGAAAAAGGAATATTATTTTTATATTTTGCAGGATTAATCATTTTTTTGAGTTATAATTTGTTAGATGGATTAATATCTATTCATCAAGAAACAATATTCGTTGGTATGATTTTATTTATGATTTTTGGATTAGCCATTTTTCAAACTTTATTTTCAAGTATTAATATACTATATTTTACAAAAGATAATGAATATATATTGCCATTACCACTTAAACCCTATCAAATAATCCTTGCTAGAACTGGGGTAATGTTGATTATTGAATATGTTATTATATTTTTACTTGGATTAATTCCTTTAGTTATGTACGGAGTATTAACAAATGCAGGAATTTTGTATTATATTACAATGATTTGCTCTGTTATATTATTACCAATATTACCAATTTTGTTAATAAGTATAATTGTTATGATTATTATGAGTTTTGCTAGATTTACCAAAAATAGAAATAGATTTCAATTAATTGCATCTATATTACTTATTGGAATTGTAATTGCTATATCGGTTGCGACTAGTGGAACAAGAGATAATTTAACTAATGAGGAAATGGCACAAGCTGTTGTTCAAGCAAATGGTATGATAGAGATAATGAAAGGATATGTACCAACAGTAGATTATATGGTAGAAGCATTAACTACAAATTCGTTATTTATAGTAGTAATTAATATTTTTAAAACTTTTATAATTACAGCAGTTGGTCTATTTTTATATTTGATTATTTCACAAAAATTATATTTTAAAGGATTGATTGGTAATTTATTTGGAAGTAGTACAACAACTTCTAATAAGAAAATTAATCAAGAAAAATATCA
>OGYF01002022.1_pt1 | contig 16015 bp, 10 predicted proteins | sample 1576451 | NCBI WGS metagenome assembly OGYF01 (sample SAMEA3541505, study PRJEB24748) | human gut metagenome | biome: human gut; feature: human-associated habitat; material: faeces | place: China | collected 2012 | reverse complement strand
TGCCGCCGTCGGCCTTGTTCATATTCAGCACAGCATGGGCAGTAGTGCCTGAACCAGCAAAGGAGTCGAGAACTATATCTTTATCTGAAGCTATCCATTTTACAATTCTATCGAGTAATAAAACGCTTTTTTCTGTATCAAATCCAGCATATGAACCAGACAAAAGAATGTCCATCCAGTTGTCGCTCAATAGTTTCCCGGATTGTGGCGGTACATAATACTGGATCGTGCCCGTTTCATTCATTCGGACAAAGTCCAGTTTTTCATTGGTCGCCATCAGATGCTCAATATAGTAATCATCAATGGACATCTTATCTGCATATTCAGAAAGAAATTTTTCATAATTTTTAGTTGCTTTGCTGGCTCTTGTTTTTTCCCATCTCCATTGACCTTTTTCTGGGCAGTATCCAAAGATTTCATATCGCATAGTAGGTCTATCTGTTCCACGCCAAAATGTATCCCATTTTCCTGCTTTTTCAATTTCAAAGTCTTTGGAAAGTTTGGGAAGTTTAGCTTGAGGATTCTTAGAATACAAGTAAATATACTCATGCCCTAGTGATAACGCCTGCACAGTTTCAAACTGGGCCTGAACATTTTTGATACCTCGACGCACAGAAATACAATTTCTAAAATTTGCAACCCCAAATATTTCATCCATGATACATTTGAGATTTGCATATTCAAAAACATCAATACTTACAAAAATAAATCCATCTTCTGCCAAAAGCCGTTGCAACAGCTTCAGGCGGGGATACATCATGCACAACCATTTATCATGCCGAGAAAGATCCTCGCCTTCTCTGCCCACCACTTCACCCAGCCACTTTTTGATCTTGGGATCATTGACGTTATCGTTATACACCCAGCCTTCATTGCCGGTGTTGTAGGGTGGATCTATGTTCCTGCTGATATTGATACAATAGAAAAAGCCTTCTCCGGGGGATAAACCGCCGAAAAGGCATAAAATAAGGGCTTTCGAGGTCAAATGTTGACTTAGAAAGCCCTTTTTCGTTTTGCTCAGTTACGGATTTCTGCCGTTCCAGAGTCCGGCTGCACCGTTGGATGTAAGCCTTGCGGTGTATGGATTTTGGAATAATTAAAAGGTATAGCAAAATTAAAAGGTTTACTTGTGCTTTCGTCGTACCACAAACGGAATGTTGAACGGAAGGCCCGTTGCCATACCAGCATATTTGGAGTCATCTAAGATTAAGCCATGCCTCTTCGCCAGCTTGTGAACCTTTGCATCAATCTCAAAGAAGTCCTCGAAACCATGCTTTTTTCCATGAATTTCATAATCCCCACAGGTCAGATATTTATGACCGTACAGCTGCTTTATTACATCACTTGTGGCAAGTTCAGTTCCTTCTGGCAAGGACAGCAGAACATCAACGATTTCAGAAACGATTTTATCCATCTTCAGCATCCTCCAGCGGGCTTATGACTTGTCAGAAAACCCTCTGCAATGGCATTCAATTGATTTGCAATTTCCGAGAAATCACAGTTTAGATCCAATGTCTTTACGCTAATTCTATTGCCACTCATCATGTAAGTGTTATCTGGCTGTACAGCTTCATCGGTTTGGGCGTACAATAGCATACCGGAAACCTCATGGGGCTTATCCCCAAACTCGGAATCCTTGTTCTTGACATAGGTAAATATCTGATACAGATTGTTTGAATGCAGAGTATGCTTATCGTACTGCACCTGGGTCGTATGTGCATAGTATTTGGCATCGATGATCAGTACCTTGCTCCCATAACTCAAGGTGATATCACTTTGCATTACGGGTAGCATAGTCCCAACTCCATCATCGAGCGCCCACGGGATCTGCGAAGCACGAACATCTAAGGCCGGATAATGCTTGCTGAAATATTCAAGAATGAACTTCTCATAAAGGCGGCACATTCTCTGCTCATCAACAAACGATGCCATTTTGTATTCACCCTGGTCGGTAGTGAGAAGCATACCCTCCAAAACGAACTGGCAGAGGCTGATGAGCATCCGGTAGCATTGATTGCTCCGCTGAAAACGGATGGATGACCATTTTATTGATGCAGGCTCTATGATATCCACGGCTGAAAAGAACAACATTTCCTTTTTTAAATCGCTCTTGTACTCTGCATCAACCTTTGCGTGGCGAATAAGCAGCATGACGGTTGTCTTCAGAATCTGATTGAGTAGATTATTTTCGGACAACTCATCATATTCGCAAGTAAGCACCTGCTTTCGTGCGAGCTTATTCTTTATAGTCCCAGGCATATCAATTTTTCCGCGCATAACGGGCATATCTTCCTTACGGTTGAGATATTCACGATATAGCCCCTGCTTCAATTGCTGACCAATGCCCTTGGCGAGGATGGCTGCAAAGAGATTATGTATATTGTCAAATTCCTCCGCAGCAATCTCGTCATCCTGGGTTGGGGTCAAGGTGGTGAAGGCATAGGACAGCATATAATAGATGTTTTTTATGAATATGCTCTTATCCTTAATCATTGAAATACACCACGCAGAATGTTCTCCCACCGCTGCAGCTTATTCATATCATCGAACCAATACTCACGCAGCATCGGCAAAATATCATAATCTACGATTGCCAGCATCCATTCATCGGTGCAATCTGTTTGACCGCAGAAGTAGCTGTGACCAATGCAGAAGCCCTTTCCGAGGGATTTATCAAGTGCAATCTCTTTATTCAGTTCCTTGATCTTGGAAACCAGCAGAGAGAAGGTTTCATTGTTCAAACCCTGCTGATACTTCATGAAGCCAGCGGAATCGAATCCGGGTTCGATGTCAAAGAAGCTGAAACGGCGGCGCAGGGCGTAATCGATCATAGCAAGGCTGCGGTCAGCGGTATTCATCATGCCAATAATGTACAGGTTTTTCGGAACAGAGAATATCATACCGTTGTATGCCAGTGTTGCCTTAGTGCCTCTGTAATCCCGTTCGATTAGCATCAGCAATTCACCGAAGATCTTGCTCATATTACCACGGTTGATTTCGTCTATGATGAAGAAGAAGTCCTTGTCCGGCTGGTTGGCTGCTTTCTGGCAGAACCGATAGAAAATGCCGTATTTCAACTCAAATCCGTCATTCACAGGCTTGTATCCCATCATGAAATCCTCGTAGGAATAATTCTGATGGAACTGCACAAATTCAATACGGCTCTCATCCTTCTCTCCCATAATGGAGTATGCCAGACGTTTTGCGGCGAATGTTTTACCGACACCGGGAGCGCCCTGCAGGATGATATTTTTCTTGTTCTTCAGAACTGCCACAAGGGTGTCATACTTGCTTTCGGTCATATAGACCTCATCCAAGAAAGCAGCCTTGTCATATTTTTCTACGGTGTCAGGCACAGTCAAAGGGTTCTCTTCACGAATCATATCAATGATGAAATCATATTCACCCTTGGTCAGTCGGAAGAGACTACCTTGCTGCATGGTGAAATACTCCATTTTGGCAAGTTCGGAGCATTCCTTAAGCGTTGCAAAATCAATCGGAGAAGACAGACCCTCAATTTTTTCAAAGTAAATCTTCTCGCCATCCTGTTCTGCACTCACGCGACCGATGGCAACGATCTGCTTAACCGGAGTGGACTCATAACCGATAATCATATCACCGGCTTTGGCATCCAAGAAGTTCTGGAATATCCTGCGTTTATTACCGTTTTCATTGTAGAGCGTATAGGACTGAACACTACCAACAGCCAAGGCAGAAAAACTCCAGATTTTAGGGTTGGCGTTCAGAAACCAATAGTTGTGAACTTCCTCGCCCGGTGCGGCTTGAACATAGAGTGCCACATTGGTCAGATTTACTTTATCCAATGCTTCGGAAAGTTCAGAGCGTAGCTTCCACACATAGGAACCCTCTTCGTCCTTACGGGCATTTTTACCGAGATACAGAATCGGCCACCAACGAGAGTTCTCCTCATCACGAGGCATAACCGGGCATCCGGTTTTCTCTGCTACGCGCTTAGCAAGGGTGGCAGAGCCACTGATATAGAAATTAACGGTCTCACCATATTTTACAGAGAGCTGCTTACAGGTTGCCTGACCACCGTAATCCTTCATACGCTTCATGATTTCCAAACTGCTGGTGGTAAACACTTCCTCGTCACCAAGTAGAGCAACCCACTCCTCCACGCTGATTGCGGGAGAATAGTCTGTCGGCCACCACTCTTCAGTAGCCGGAGCATCCGTTTTTTCAGAAGAATAATATCTGCTGATGTAGAAACCAACGTCAATAGTCAACGTGCAGAGTTCGGAGTCGTCGTGACAAGTATCGGTAAGCTGACTCTTCAACAGACTAATCAGACCGCCATCGTTTTTCAATTCTGCACGAATTTCATCATAGAGAGCGAAGAAATTACGCAGGTTATCGGCATAGGCACCTTTCTTGAAGCGGTAATCACTACCAAGTTCATCAGCAACAGTTTTTACCTCACCGTACTTATAGATGTAGTACTTTTCCGGGTAGCGCAGCCACAGATAGGTGCTGACAGCGTTCTCATACTGATAGTGCTGTCCGGCACCGTTTCCGTACTTCTCAAGCAAAATCGAGGACTGGTTCTTGAACTCCAAAATACGAGTAACCACATCCTGGCTCTCATCAAACAGGGCGATGTACATGGCACGTACTTCTTCCGGTGCCACCTTTGCAAAGCCCTGAATCATTTTTGCCGGAAAGTTATTCATGGAAGCAAGCAGATTATATGTCTTTGCCAGAGAACGGGACAGCATATCTGCAAAATCAGGTGCGTTCACATCCCAATTATCCTGGAAGCATTTCACTGCTTCCCACTTATATTTTTCGTTGGGCCATTGCTTAGACACAAAGTTTTCTTTGTATTTCACCAAGACCTCTTTCAGTCGAAATATATCGAACATACAATCACCCCTTCATTAGTCCGCGTTACGCAAACTTTTATAAATTTCATCAGCGAAGATGCCAAGCACTTGACGTTTCATTTCATCATTGGAGAGCAACAGCGAGAAGAAATCCTGGTTCTGGGACAGACCCTCGATGAGGGCATCATCAATGTCATCAAAATAGGAGAACTCAAAGTCCTTCTGGGTGTTGTTCTTTGCGCTGGTCTTCAGCTTATCGGACTTCATCAGAATATCGCGGATCTGGAGCATTGCCTTTACAACAACATCGTTATCGTAAGACTTGCCGGTGCGACTGTTGATTTCATCAATAATTTCCGACAGGCGCTGTTCCTTATCCTCGGTCAGGCCAAAATGCTCCGCTGTTGGCAGTTTCATTACAGGCTTTGCCACAAGGTTAGGAGCGACGTATTCCTCGCCCTTCTTCTGCACGAAGTTGGAGGCTTTGATTTTGCCGTCCAGGTTGAAACCGCCACCCGGATGCTTGATATTGATGTAAGCAAGCAGATATGCGATGAAATTGTACTTCTTATGGAGATCGTGGTCTTCAAAGCAGGAGACCTGCAGGAGGAACTCATAATAGCGGACAAAGCTACGCATCGTGGCAACCGCCTCACGCTGTTCCTCGTATTCATAGTGGTCGAGCAGTTTCTTGCTTTTCTGCAGGAAGAAGGTCAAGTGCTGTTTCTGCTTGCCGGTAACCTTCTCAGAGTACAAAATTTCATTTGCACTGTCGATGTCGGCGGGGTCAAGCAGAGCGTAGGCATCAATCTTTGCTTCGAGGTCATAGATAGCACTCGGGGTTACAGAGTTGGACAACAGAGTGGTGGTATAGTAGGGTGCAAATGCAGCCTTGATATCCTCGTAGCTATTCACGAAGTCCAGCACAAAGGTCTTTTTATCATAAGGTGCGCAGATACGGTTAAGGCGAGAAAGGGTCTGAACCGCATTAACGCCCTTCAGCTTCTTCAACACATACATCGCGCATAGCTTCGGTTGGTCGAATCCGGTCTGATACTTGTTTGCGACCAAAAGCACCTGGTAGGCATCAGTATCAAATTCTCTTGTGAGGCGGTCCTCCGGGAAGCCATTGATGGAAGCCTCGGTGTATTCCGTCTCATCGTCCGGCAGCTTTACTTTGCCGGAGAACGCCACCAGCGCATGGATTCCCTCATAGCCCTTTTTCGCAATGTATTCTTCAAATGCCTGACGATACTTCACGGCGGCTTGCCGGGAGGCGGTGATAACCATTGCCTTGGCCTGGCCACCCAGTTCCTGCATGACGGTGGTGCGGAAATGCTCTACAATGACCTCGATCCGCTGCGAGATATTAGTATCATGCAGCTCCACAAAGCGGGCGATTTGTCGCTTGGCTGCGTTGGTCTTACAGCGGGGATCATCCTCAATTTCCTTATTGATCTGGTAGAAGGTCGAGTATTCGGTGTAATTCTGCAATACATCCAAAATGAAACCTTCCTCAATGGCCTGCTTCATTGAGTAGACATGGAATGCCTCACGCTGACCTTTGGTGTTCAGGCGACCAAAGAGCTGGATGGTAGTGGGCTTCGGAGTAGCGGTAAAGGCGAACATGGACACATTCGCCTGTTTGCCGTTGCGCTTGATTTCATCGGAGATCATGTCCTCAACATCGCCATCAAACTGCTCGCCGGAGCCCAGAGACATCGTAACAGCGGCCATATCCTTACCGGCGGTGGAAGAATGGGCTTCATCAATGATTACAGCGAACCGCTTGTTTTTCAGATCCTTTACGCTGTCCACGATATAGGGGAACTTTTGGATAGTGGTAGCGATGATCTTTGTGTTGCCATTGAGGGCAATGGCCAGATCTGCCGAGTTACACTTATCGTCCATGACGCGGATGAGGCCGGCTTTGTGCTCCATCCCCACGATGGCCTTCTGGAGCTGGCGGTCAACCACCACGCGGTCGGTTACAATGATGATGTTGTCAAAGATGATCTTATTGTCCGCATCGTGCAGTGAACTCAGACGATGCGCCAGCCATGCAATGGAGTTGGTTTTACCAGAACCGGCGCTGTGCTGAATCAAATAGTTCTGTGCGGTACGGTTTACCCTAACATCCGCGAGAAGTTTGCGGATCACATCCAGCTGGTGGTAGCGGGGAAAAATGAGATTTTCGGACCGCTTCACCTTGCCGGATTGGTCATCAACCTTTTCCTTTACCTCAACAAAAATGAATTTGCTGATCAGATCCAGGATGGTATCCTTTGTCAGAATATCTTCCCACATATAGGACACGCTGTATTTGTCCGGAAAGGTAGGATTTCCCGCACCAGCGGTTACCCCCTCGCCGTTGCCCATATTGAAGGGCAGGAAAAAGGTGGCATCCCCGGCCAATTTGGTGGTCATATAGACCTCTTCCAGATCCATGGCGAAGTTGACAAGGCAGCCGGCCTTGAAGAGAAACAGACGGGTCTTGGGATTGCGCTGGGTGCGGTACTGGTAGATGGCGTCCTGATAGGACTGTCCAGCGGTGTTGCACTTGAGCTCAAAGGAGATGATGGCAAGGCCGTTCAGGAATATTACCACATCAATGCGCTCTTTGTCGCTGGCCCAGACCTCCTCCATGACCGAGAAGATATTCTGGCTGTATTTCTTCGTCAGATCCGGGTTGAAGGTGGTGGCGGGCTTGGTGTACATCAGCTCCAGCTTTTGGTTGGAAATCTCAATGCCGTGCTTCAGCACATCAATCAGGCTGCCGCGGGTTTTGGTGGTTTCCGTGTTGATAAAGCTGACGATGGTATCTTCCAAGTCATCCTTATAGATTTTTCGCAGGTAGTCCATGGTGTCCGGCTGGGTACCGTTCAGAAACTGAAACAGCATCTCCCGGTCCATGGCGAAGGAACGGTCAAAATGAGTGGCCTTGCGAATGACATAGCCATTGTCTTTTTCCAGGCGCTCTAAGAGGAAGTTTTGGTAATCCTTTTCCGATAACACATGATTCATTGCGCAGGCACCTCCTTTTTACCAGTGACATATTCGTAGATCAGCGATTTTTTGTAGGCTTCCAAGGTGGAGAGTTGCTCTTGTTTCTGGGCGATGATACCATCGATTTCTGCACATTTTGCATCGAGATGATTTGCGATAGCTACCTGCTCATCATATGGCGGCTCAAATACCATCAGACGGGAAAACTCGGAATAGTTCAATCCTTGCCGTACGCCATTGCCCATATTATAGAATACTTTCATTACATCATAGGCGTGGAGCAGAAAGTGGAAATACCTCGAATCGACCTTTTTGATCGGACAAAGGTCGATATATGCAGAGGTAATAATGCCATGTTCCTTAACCAGTCCTGTGCGCAAGCTGCGCTTATCATTCTGAAGGTCAGTGGGCCGAATGATGATATCCCCAGCTTCAACAATATTGTAAGTATTGAAACTTTCCGGTAGCAAACCATCACTGGTATTAATGTCTTTACGGATAACCCTGCCGTAACTCAATGACAGAAGATTATCCTCTGCGCCAAACCGGTTTTTGTTTTTGCGTTCTCCGAAATAAGTATAGACAGGATGTATAATCCAGTGCGCAGGTATCATCCCAACCCACTCAATCCCACTATCCTTCATCTCCACATCCGGGTTCAGCCCCTTGGTGACCGCTTCGGTGATAACAGACCGCTTGTATTGCTCCAGGGTGTCAATCTGGGTCTGGATATCGGCGGCGAGGGCGTCGATTTCGGCGCATTTGGCGTCGAGATAATCTGCAATTCGCTCCTGTTCATCAAGAGGTGCTTGCAAGAAATACTGATTCTTAATTTTGGATTGACTTATATTTGGTTGCCCTCCACCAAATGCCTGCTGAAGAAAATCATCCTTGCAAGCAAAGATCCAATAAAACAAATATCTTAAGCTATTGTCCGGTGTGGGTTTTATACAACAACAAGCCTGATTTGTACATGCGTCAATTTTAGAGATTGCTATATTACCTACAGAGCCTCCATACATAGCGATTACAATGAAATCAGCCTCATAAATATGAAGAGCACTTAGGGTTTGAACTGCTTTTACGCTCACACAATCAACTGTGTCAACAATTTCGCTTTTTCCGTAAATATCGCCACTTTGAATCCAAAAAACATCGCCATTATAATAATCAAGTATATGACTTGGCGGCGTTGTTCCGCTACCAATTTCTTGTGCCGCATTTTTGATTTTCGTTAATATCCACGACTCAGGAATTTCCCCGATCCACCCAATTCCACTATCTTTCATTTTTCTCATATCATCACCGCCTCATTCAAACAGTTTCGCCACACGCTCGGAAACGGAAAGCTCCAGCTCGAGAAACTTCGCCTCAAGTTCCTCGCTGGGCACCGGCTGCTGGTACTTGTAGAAATAGCGGGTAAAGGGGATCTCCGCGCCGGTCTTGATGACCGGTTTCTTCTTGGAGAGATCCTCTTCAAAAAACGCTTTGGCGTCGGGAATATGGGGCAGTACCTCCCGGGCCATATAGTCCTCGATCTTCTCGCCCCACTTTACGATTTCGGTGTCCTTGGTCTCCTTGTCGTAGAGGACATTGCCCTTGCGGTCACGCTGAATCTCGGCGGACTTGTCCATGACCGATAGGCCATCGGAGATTTTATCCAGCAGCTTCTTATCCGCTGTCACATTCGCCAGCACTTTGGTGAGCACTGGCATAAATGCCGCCGGGGAAAGATAAACCTCTTTAGAGATCGCATCGTGCAGGGCGGCGACAATGGCTTCATAGACCGGCTGATTGTTCTGGTAGTTCTCCAGTTTTTTCAGGTCTTTGCCGGTGGGTTCTTCCATATTTTCGATCTCGTCTACCTTCGCCTGGTCATACAGGGAGGACAGGGAACCCTTGGAGAGCATGGCTTCAATCCGCTCCGCCGTGATGGCATAGCTACGCTGAAGGGGCTGCATCACCGTGTATTCCCGGTAGATGAACTCCTCATTGGGGTAGATTTTACAGTATTCGTTTTCTACAAAATCGGCATACAGCTTTGTGATGGCCGTGCGGTCTTCGGGCGAGATCTCGTTTTTCTTATCGCCCAGGGCTTTGCGCAGCTTCTTGAAGAAGCTGGATGCATCGATCAGCTGGATTTTCCCCTTCCGCTCCGGGCGTTTGTTCTTGGACAGCACCCAGATGTAAGTGGCAATGCCGGTGTTGTAAAAGAGATCCACCGGCAGGGCAATGATGGCCTCGATCAAGTCATTTTCCAGCATCCAGCGGCGGATCTGGCTTTCGCCGGAAGATGTGCCGCCGGAAAACAGCGGGCTGCCATTTTCAATGATAGCGGCGCGCCCGAAGTTGTCATCCATCTTATCAATGGCAGATTGCAGGAACAGCATCTGCATATCGCCGGAGCCGGGCAGGCCCGCACCCCAGCGGCCATCAAAGCCCTTCTTATATTCCTCCTGGACAGCGGCCTCAACACCTTCCGCCGCATCCTTTCCGCCCCACGGAGTGCCAAAAGGCGGGTTTTCAATGACAAAGCGCATTTTCGTGCCCTTGAAACGATCGGCAATCATTGTGTCCTGGTAGCAGATGTTCTCCGCGTTCTGCCCCTTGATCATCATTTCCGCAAGGCAGATGGCATAGGACTCCGGGTTGATCTCCTGGCCGAAGAGCCGCACATCGGCAGAGGGATTGTAGCGCTTGATGAAATTGTAGCTGGTGGAGAGCATACCACCTGTTCCGCAGGCCTGATCCAACACAGTGATGACCTTACCGTCATCGAAGATATCATCACAACCTTCCGCCAGCAGGATATTGACCATCAGCTTGATGATGTCCCGGCCAGTGTAATGGTCGCCAGCCTCGGCGTTTTCTGAAAATCGGCGGATTAGGTCCTCAAAGATGTAGCCCATCTTCACATTGTCGATGGTGTGGGGATTCAGGTCCAACTCCGAGAACGCCTTGACCACAGAAAGCAGACGGTTGTTTTTGTCCATCTTGTCGATCTGTTTGTCAAAATCCAAGCTCTTGATAATATCTTGAATATTGGCGGAGAACCCCTGGATATACGATTTGAAATTTGCCGCCAAATGGTCAGAATCATTGACCAGCTCCGCCAGATCGTATTCGCTGGTATTGTAGAACTGGAAACCGGACAGGCGATACATGGCCTTGGCCGGATAGGTTGGATTGGTCTTGTACATCTCCACAACTTTTGCCTTGGTCGGGGCCAAAGCACATTCAAAGCGCCGGATGATGACCATCGGAATGATGACATCCTTGTATTTGTCACTCTGGTATGTACCGCGCAGCTTGTTTGCAATAGACCAGATGAAGTTTACCTCAGTAGACACGTCAATGGGAGAATCGTCCCACATTGCATCGATTACCTTTTTATCAGCCATGCTGTTTTCCTCCGTTTCAGAGGTGTATGCACCCCTGCGTATATCTATTATAAAAACTCTTGTGTCCCAAAAACGGACTTATTCGTCACCCATCATCATATTGTAATGCTGATCCTGGTGCATCACCTTAAAAATAAGCTGGAATACCGTGCGGTGAGTCTCGCTGTCAACGCACTCGTCATCAATGAACATTTCATCACCGATGCCGGACGGACTGCTCACATAGTGGAGCAACGCTGACGCCAGATGATACTTTTCGTAGTTGGGCTTGCCACCCTCAACCTCGGTAATGAACGCTTCCTTATTTTCCTCCAGAACAATCCTGCGAATATCAGCGCCCTCAAAGCCACAAAGTTGCAGGAAATACTGGTCGATAATTCTGCGGGATACATTTTTGATTGCGATGGAAGCCCGATCCTCTTTATACAGCTTTTTCAGTTCTTCCCACATGGCTGCATAGGAGTTCTGGACAGGATTGTAGTTTTCCTCCTCGCCAGCAATCCGGCTCGGACGGACGCACGGAACGATGGTAGATTTGTTGTCCACTTTTCGGATCACGAAGAAGGATGTGCTCTTGTAATGAGAAACTTCCTTATAGGTGATTTCGTTGTGGAAGTATGCGTTGTGGGTCATAATGAAGATCTGCTTGATATAGTCACCCTTGACATCGGGGCTTCTATAGTCGGTATTGTTGTAGCAGACGCCAATCATACCACGCACAATGGAACTGACGATAAAGAGAGCGTTGCTGTCCATGCTGGATACAGGGTCATCAATGACAACGATTTTGTCGCGGGTATCGGCACCTTCCGGAGTTCCTTCGAGGCTTCCGTGTGTGGTGGTGTTGCCAACCTTACCATTACCGCGAACCAGCTGATAGAAATACAGGAATGCGATAAAGTTGCGTTCGCCCTCACTCAGCCTGGTTGCCACTTCGCCATTGGGGCGGATTACCTCATAGGTGTCTTTGACTCCTGCTTTGGGCTTCAGTTCAAAACCCTGGAAGCCGGAATCCCGGAGCAGATTGTTGATGCTCTCAATGGCCTCCTCGGTATTGACACCCTGCTTATTGAGTTCCTGGATTTCTCCCATGATGCGACGCCAGTCAGCTCTGGCATTTTTAATAGATTCTTCCAGACCCTTGATGTCACAGTCAAATCCTGCGATAGCTGCCTTGTAATCAGCAATCTGATCTTTAAGGAGAAATGCAATCATTTCCCAGACTTCATGTCTGCACTGCTCCTGCTTTTTCCGCTTATCATTGACGATACTGTTGTTCGTCATAATCTGACGGTTAATTTCATCAATAATATGGCTCAAGTCAAGCAGAATGGAATCCGTATCCTCCAACGCAACAATAGAGGTAGGTTCCTTGATTTTGCTTTCGATACGCTGAATGTTAATGTTGATTTTGCTCTCCAGGAGTGCCAGCTTGTCCTTGTATTCTCCGAGGTCGACCGTAGGCAGTACATCCTGCATATTGCCGGTCAACTTCTCAAGAATAGCGGAAGTCTCTCTTTTATAGACAGCCTCAAATTCCCGGAGGTCAGCAATGTCTTGCTGATACTGAGCATCGAAACACGCAGCGATTTCATCTTCAAAACCTGCTGGCAATGTCTGCTGACAATACGGACATTTGCCGGAGGTGTGGGCAGCATAGTGGTCATGGCCCTGTCGCACCCAATCTGTCGCATTCAGCGCCTTAATAAACTTTGCGAAGGGAGATCCACTACTGCTGACGATTGCCTTATCCAGCAGTTCTCTTCCAGGGAGCGTTCCGTATGTAGATGCGCTGTCAACTTTTCCGAACACATGGTATGGGCGGGAATCGAGAGAAAACGCAATATCATACAGACTTTTCAGTTCATCAAAATCGTGGTCGACTGCCGCAGGAGTAGCGAGGACACCATCCATGAACTGCTGACTCTTCAGCTTTCCCTTGAGTGCTTCCTTAAAAGCCTCTCGGATCTGTGCGGTTTGGCTCCAACACATTTTCTGGAACTGTGCCACAGTAGCATCTCTCGCAGCGGTTTTATCTTCCAGATCTTTTTTTAACTGCTTACCAACAGCTTCTGCGCCAACCTTTTCTTTTTTCTTGCGGTCCAGCTGTTGCTGAACTTCTATATTTTGCTCATGAATGGTGATAACACCAGGCAAGTCGCCATAGTTGCCAAAATTGCGGTCAATGAATTCTTGGTTGTAAACGAGGACATCATATCTGGCATGACTGTCACCATCGCGCCAAACAATACCCTCATCAGCAGCAATCACCTCCGCGAGAGTAGATTTACCAGCGCCGTTTCTTCCAAAGAAAAAGTTGATATATGTTGGCACGATAGTAGTGCCAGTATTTTCAAAGGTTGCGCGGTCAAGTGTAATCTGTCTGATCGCGGCTTCCATTTTCTTTGCCATGATGTACTCCTTTCACCACCAAGTGGATTATTCTTTGTCTTTTATTCTGCCTGTTCTGACCCATTCATCTACTTCTGAAATTTTGAACTTATATCGTTTACCCGCTTTGTAAGCCGGAAGTTTGCCCTCTTTAATCCATGTCCGAACCGTGTCTTGGCTCAAACTCAGATGTTCAGCTACATCTTCGAGATTGACCCACTTTTCTACTTGCATTTCTTCATATTCTTTACTCACGGTTATACCTCCATCTTCCTTATTCCAATGCGTGTTAATAAGAAAATGCGATTACTTGAACCCCCTGATTGCGGAGGGCCTCGACAACATTGATATGCTTAACCGCCCAATGTGGGTGGTCAAACTCGTTATAAGCGCAGGCTTTTCCAATGCCGAAAACTACTGCGTTATCCACAAAAATGTCCTGTGAAATATCGTGTAATTTTGTGAAACCGAAAATCACGGAGGTTTCACTCATCTGAACGCTGTTAATGAATCCATAATACAGAACACTGCCCGGAGCAGTTGTTCCGTATTGAGCATTCCGCATAGCTACTACCGTCGGATAGCTTCTGATGCACGAAAGTTCTCTTTCTCCCAGGCTTGTCAATTCCTTTACTACCTCCAGGTCTGTATCCTGTAATGCATCGATCTTTTGCACCCGAAATCCACCTTGAACGAATGCATCAGCGTCAAGCACGAACAGATTATAATATCCTGTATCCATTTTCGGCGGGGCACCAAAGTTCGGCGTTGCTCCGACAACCGGCATTCCACCGCCACCGAATATATAATTATTTTGAACTTGACCTGCGCTGGCTACAAAGGTGTCAATAGACCCAATGTTATTCGTAGTGCCAGGGGCAACCGGAGTAATTCCATTTTGCGGTTGTAATTTGTCACTCATTCTTCTTATCCCCATAATTATTGACCACAGTCTCAACCTGATTATAGAACGTCCCGATAGGGCCATTGAAATTAAATGTGTTGAACACCGGGTTGTTATTTATCACCTGCTGTGTGACAGTTTCTGCTGATGCTTCTGCCATCGGCTCAACAATTTCAGCATCTACGCTTGGAGTGGATGCGTCTTCATCGGCAGGTTCCTGAACTACGCTATATAACAGAGTGATTGCTCTTGTGCTGTTTTCCCCAATAGCCGCATTATAATCTCTCGGCGCGCCCCCTCTTGCCGGACACCATTCATTATAGGTTTCCGCACCGACCTTGTTGTCTTGGACAAACACAATAATGTAGTGCCAAATGCCAAGCAGGAAGGATTGCAAGCACAGTTCTGAAGTGGAGCATATTTGTGCTTTGGTCAACACAGCGCCATCCTCACAAACATAAAATTCCTGGTCAGTATCGATTGTTGTATCAGAAGCAATCACCTCGACGAGTGCCCTCACAAGGTACTCGTCTTTTTTTGTTTCTCCGCATACATCAATGTAGTCCTCAACGAAGGAGTTCATTGCAGCGAGGCAACGGCTGTAATCGTTTTTCACTCTTTCATTAAAACTGGCAACAACCGCCACATCGGTAAATGGGAAATATGTACCGCCATTGGCCTGACAGGATTTATACCTTGAGGTAGCACTTTTTACTGTTGTCATCATTGAGGCATCCGGCACACGGTAGTCGGGTATAGCAATTTCTGCTAATGCCATTAAAAGAATGGGGTCAGCCATCCCGTCTGACATTCCTTTGTAGTGTTCTCTGACCCCCATACGTTGTTTGCGTGCCTGCAAAAGCAGGGTGAAAAAGGTGCCTCCACACAGCCTGTATTGTCTTTCGTTTGTCATAGATTCGCCCCTTATAAACATCGCAACGCTAACATTTCTCGCAACCATAGCGGTGCAACTCTAATAACTATTGGATGTCCTTGTGAGAAATCGCGGGGACATTCTTCTTTGGCCGTTTGGGGCTACTCAGCAATTCATAACAAACCCCACTAAACTAGTATATCACACTTTAATCCAAAATACAATGGCGCAAGTGTGAACATTGGTCAGATCATGAACTTTTTCCTGTGATTTCCATGAAAAATACGATTTCCAGGAGAAAGAGAAATGACAAGCAACGACAATCAGACCGCCCCGCAGATTTACTACCGTCCCCTCCGCAAGTGGGTCGAAGTCACCCTGGAGGAGAAGCAAAATTGGGAACGCTTTGTCAACGCAATTCGCAAGTCCAAGCAGAGAGCTGGTGCCTGCTGTATTCCTTATAAGAAGAGTTACAGGTGCGACGGGCTTTGTGAGGAATGCGAATACCGATGTATTCCCAAAGACGCACCCCAGCACCTCTCCATCGACACGGAGATGGAGAACGCCTATGAGAACGGCGTCTCCCGCACCA
>OGYF01002017.1_pt1 | contig 16054 bp, 16 predicted proteins | sample 1576451 | NCBI WGS metagenome assembly OGYF01 (sample SAMEA3541505, study PRJEB24748) | human gut metagenome | biome: human gut; feature: human-associated habitat; material: faeces | place: China | collected 2012 | reverse complement strand
CCTTGATCTTTTGCCTACTTTTCCATCAAGGGAAAAGTAGGTTCAATTATTTCTAGATTTGAATGTATTAGTGTCTGATAAGCCTGTAAGTTATTGAAGTATTGTTGGGTAGGTGAAAAACACATGAATCTTTGTTGTCATCGAGAAATTGTGGGTAGTATTCTTGGATCAATTAAGCAGATGCGTCTATAGCTGAATTATATAGAATAAAAAAAGACTTACAAGTAATTGTAAGTCTTTTTTTTAGTGGGCGTTGACGGATTCGAACCGCCGACCCTCTGCTTGTAAGGCAGATGCTCTAAACCAGCTGAGCTAAACGCCCGGATAGTTTGCCGAAAAGCGTTGCAAAGGTAATACTATTTTTTTATCTGCAAAACAAAAAATGAAATTATTGTGTAAAAATTGCCGGGGAAATCGTATTTTTGTACTCTATTTCAAATAAAAGACTATGGAATTATCATCACTCACGGCTATATCTCCTGTCGATGGCCGCTATCGCAATAAGGTGGAAAATTTGTCGCTTTATTTTTCGGAATGGGCACTTATCCGGTATAGGGTACGGGTCGAAATCGAGTATTTCATTGCATTGTGCGAATTGCCGTTGCCTCAGCTCTCGGAGGTAAATCCTGATTTATTCCCGGCGTTGCGCAAGATATATACCGATTTTACGGAGGCCGATGCCGAAAAAGTGAAGTCGATAGAGTCTGTTACTAATCATGATGTGAAGGCTGTCGAGTATTTTATTAAAGAGAAATTCGACGAATTGCATTTGGTGGCTTATAAAGAGTTTATCCATTTCGGGTTGACTTCACAGGATATTAATAATACGTCGGTTCCTCTTTTGTTGAAAGAGGCTTTGCACGATTGTTATTTCCCAGTGTTGAAAGATATGCTGGCTATTATCAACCGGTATGCCGAGGAATGGAAAGATATTCCCATGCTTGCCAAAACTCACGGGCAGCCGGCATCGCCCACCCGTCTGGGGAAAGAGATACGGGTATTTGGCTATCGGTTGGAACGGCAGATGGCTTTGCTCGAATCGGTTCCGGTGAGCGGTAAGTTCGGAGGAGCTACCGGTAATTTCAATGCTCATCGTTTTGCTTGTCCCGATATCGATTGGCCGGCATTCGGGAATAGATTTTTGAAGGAGCGGTTGGGGATAGACCGGGAGGAGTGGACCACTCAAATTTCGAATTATGACAATCTCGCCGCTCTGTTCGATGCTTTGCGTCGTATCAACACGATTGTGATAGATCTCGACCGGGACTTCTGGCAATACATTTCTATGGAGTATTTCAAGCAGAAAATCAAAGCGGGAGAAGTGGGTTCGTCGGCAATGCCTCACAAGGTGAACCCCATCGATTATGAAAATTCGGAGGGGAATCTCGGAATAGCCAATGCCATACTGGACCACTTGTCTTCGAAGTTGCCGGTTTCGCGCTTGCAACGCGACTTGACCGATTCGACCGTGTTGCGGAATGTGGGTGTTCCTTTGGCTCATACGTTGATTGCCTTCCATAGTACAATCAAGGGCTTGAATAAATTGTTACTGAACGAACCGGCTATATATCGCGATCTCGATCAGATGTGGAATGTGGTAGCCGAAGGTATCCAGACGATTTTGCGGAGGGAGGGTTATCCTCATCCGTACGAGACTTTGAAGGCTTTGACACGGACGAATACGGTAATTAATGCCGACTCCATACGGGAATTTATCGATACGCTCGATGTTTCGGAATCGGTAAAAGAGGAATTACGAAAGATAACTCCTCACTCATATACCGGGTTTTGATGAGGTGGGGAAGCCTCGCAAGATTAGATGAAAAATAGAAATGAGACTTGTAACCGAAGGAGAATAAGAGAACCTCTTATTCTCCTTCGACGTTTATCGCATGCCGGTTCTGTATTGGGTTCAGTAGAAAATCAGAAGGAATAGACATGAATTTTAGCGATGAAATTCTTGACAATAGCAACAGTTCGATCTCTTCGATGAAGGATTGAGAAAGATAATGTATTATGTTTTTGAAGGCTTAATCCCCTTGCCTTTCGGGCACTCCCCCTATCTCATCTGCGATGAACAGAGGTAGGGTGTTGATACTTTGATATGTTTCCTCTGTTGCGGATAATTTTATTTAACCCCTCTGTCCTTCGGACACCGCCTCTATATTTTGCTGTCGCAAAACACCCCATAATACTACGGGACACGGCAGGGAAGAGGTTTTAATAATCTCACTCCAATTCCTCACTGTTCTAAAAAAAAGGGGCTGAAATGTCCGGCAATGCCACATAGATACAATAGGAAGAAAAGATTAAAATGGTAATTCTCATTTCGGCACAGGGATAGATTTTACCCTTCTCCTCTGTGTCGTATAGCGATAGGGGAGAGGCCGAAGAAACAGTCGTTTCTGAGGAGGGGGGTAAATATGCAAGGACAACCCCACTGATTCCCGTATTGAGTATGTATTTGTTGCTTTGAACGGTTGTAAGGCAGATTCTTTGCAAGCCGGACGAACAAAAGGCCCGAGCTTTTGTTTTTTTAAGCAGAAAATAACAACTTATTCGATTGTAATAGAAGCAAAATGAAAAATCCTTCGTATCTTTGCAACGTGTTTACAAACATAGGCTGCGGCTCGATAGTAAATTTGTTTTTACTTTCGGTTTGCACTAATTTTTGTTTATGAGAAAAAATAACTATCATTTATAACAGATGTTTTTTAATAGGCCGAGAGGCTTGTATTTTTAATTACAAACAATTTCTATGGAAAGCGAAAAAAGAGCTAAGCGTCCGCGCATCGGAATGTCGAACCGCGAAGGTGCGACCGAGCGATATGAAAAAGTAGAGTACAGAAGAAATGGAGGAGAAGAGGGACACTCCTCGTACAGTGCGAATGCGGAAAGACCATACTATCCCCGCAATAACTATGGAGATGGAGGAAATCGTTCTTACGGTAACGAGCGTCCTAACAACTATGGTAATCGTCAGGGAGGGTATAGTAATAACCGTCAGGGCAATTACGGAAACAACCGTCGGAACAATAACTACAACAATACTCCGAGGTATAATCAGGATTATAATCGTAATAACGAAGTGGGAGAGGGGTTTCAGCAGCCTTATGGAGAAAGCGAGAGACCTCGTTATCCGAAGCAAAACAATCGCCCGGGCGGATATAATAACCGGGGGTATAATAATCGCGGAGGATATAATCAGAATCGCCAGCAATCGCGTCGGAATAATAAGGTGTTCAGCCGCCCGCAGCGCATCGAATATGAATTGCCAGAGGTGGATCCGAATGAACCGATTCGTCTGAATAAATTTATGGCTAATGCAGGGATCTGTTCCCGTCGTGAGGCCGACGAATTTATTCAAGCCGGAGAAGTGTTGGTCAACGGGGTTGCCGTGACCGAACTGGGAACGAAGATTACCCGTAATGATACGGTGACATTCCGTGGCAAGGTGGTGACTTTGGAACGTAAGATTTACGTATTGTTGAATAAACCTAAGGATTGTGTGACTACATCGGACGATCCACAAGGACGACTCACGGTGATGGATATCGTGCGTAACGCTTGTACCGAACGTATTTATCCGGTGGGACGTCTCGACCGCAACACGACCGGTGTGTTACTGCTGACGAACGATGGCGACCTTGCATCGAAACTGACGCACCCGAAGTTTATCAAGAAAAAGATATACCATGTGTGGCTCGACCGAGATGTGAGCGAGGAGGATATGCAACGAATCGCCGATGGTATAGAATTGGAAGACGGCCCTATACAGCCCGATGCCGTAAGTTATGCCAACGAGACGGATATGAACCAAGTGGGTATCGAGATTCATTCGGGTCGGAATCGTATCGTGCGTCGTATTTTCGAAGCCTTAGGGTATCGTGTGGTTAAACTCGACCGGGTTTATTTCGCTGGGCTTACCAAGAAGAACTTGCAACGGGGGCGTTGGCGTTACCTCACTCAGCAAGAGGTGAACATGTTGCAGATGGGTTCATTCGAATAAGAAATGTTTATCACGTCCCGAACGGTTCTCCGTACGGGGCGATGCTTAAAAAAGTGTACAATTATATAGGAAAGTATGGAAACAATGAAAAGAACCAAAGTCGTCGATGCATTTGATGCATCTCTTTACGGGACAAAAGTAAATGTAAAGGGTTGGGTGCGTACGCGCCGTGGCAATAAAAATGTGAATTTTATTGCCGTGAACGACGGTTCTACCATTAAAAATATACAGGTCGTGGTGGACCTCTCCAAATTTTCGGAAGCGGAGATGAAACCGATAACGACCGGTGCTTGTATTAGTGTCATCGGTACATTGGTGGAGTCGCAAGGTAAAGGTCAGCAGGCCGAGATACAGGCCGATAGCATAGAGCTTTACGGCGGCGCCGACCCCGATGTATATCCGTTGCAGAAGAAAGGGCATACGCTGGAATTTTTACGGGAAATCGCACATTTGCGTCCTCGTACGAATACATTTGGAGCAGTGTTGCGTATCCGTCACAATATGGCTTATGCCATTCACAAATATTTCAACGATCGGGGATTTTTCTATTTGAATACTCCGTTAATTACGGGTAGCGACTGCGAAGGTGCAGGAGCTATGTTTCAAGTAACGACTCTCGACTTGAACCAAGTACCTAAGACCGAGGACGGAGCGGTGGATTATAGCGAGGATTTCTTCGGCAAACCTACCAGCCTCACTGTATCGGGACAGCTCGAAGGTGAATTGGGTGCGATGTCTTTGGGCGCGATTTATACGTTCGGCCCTACGTTCCGCGCCGAGAATTCGAATACACCGCGTCACTTGGCCGAGTTTTGGATGGTAGAGCCGGAAGTCGCTTTCAATGAAATCGGAGAGAACATGGATTTGGCGGAGGATTTCCTCAAATACCTGATTCGTTATGCGCTCGATCACTGTCAGGACGACCTCGAATTTTTATGCCAAATGTACGACAAGGAATTGATCGACCGGTTGAAGTTCGTCGTGGATAACGATTTTGTGCGGTTGCCGTACACCGAGGGTGTAAAAATATTAGAGGAGTCGGGTCATAAATTCGAATATCCAGTCTATTGGGGCGCCGATTTGCAGAGCGAACATGAGCGTTTCTTGGTAGAGGAACATTTCAAGAAACCGGTTATCCTTACCGATTATCCGAAAGAGATAAAGGCTTTTTATATGAAAATGAACGACGATGGCAAGACGGTTCGGGCGATGGACGTCCCGCCGAAGCCGAACGACAGCTCGACCTCTCCCTCGGCGTGCACGGTGTAGTGCACCGTCACGGTCGCAAGGTCGGAATACTGCGCGTCCGGCGTGACGGTGATGCCGGTGATCTCCAGAACGGAGCTGTCGGACGAGGCGATGTCCAGATACTGCGCCAGCGCATCGCGCAGGGCCTGCTGCCCGACGGAAATTTGAAACGTCGCCGAATGCGAGCCGAGCGTGCCGTCCAGCTCCGGCGGCTCCTCCGTGATCTTCGGCGTGCCCTGCAGGGTGATGAACAGCGTGTGCGTATATTTTGCACTCTGGTTCGTGCGGCACTCGAGCGGATAGGACTGGCCGAACAGCAGGCGGAAGCGGTTGCCCGTTCCGAGCGAGGAGTAGTTTGGCGCGGTGTGCTCCGTACCAATCTCATAGCTCACCCAGCTGTCCTCCAGCGCCAGCATCGGCTGGACCGTCCAGCAGTCGTTCCATGCCTCGTCGCCGTCATAGCCGGTCAGCGCACCGTTTTCGTCATAGACCGGGCTGATGTGTGCGGAGAGATCATTATAATAGTATCGCTGCGTGCCGAACAGGTCGGCATAGGTGAATGAGGTGAAAAAGCCGACGCTCTGGTCGCGGGTGTAGAACGCGACGACCGAGATATCGCCGCTGTAAATCCCGGCGTAGTCCAGAAGGTCCGCAAGGTAGAAGCCATAGGCCGAGTCGATGACCGTGTTGTAGGTCCCGTCGTCCGTGCTGCGGAAGAAGGAATAGGCCTCGTAGTGCAGCGGCAGGGCGTCATAGAGCTCGCTCCAGTGGTAGGTCGCGACCTCCACATAGCGGTCCTGCTCCATGCCGTAGTAGCCGACTCTGACCGTCAGCGTATCCGTCACGGTCCCGGCCGCCTCGGCCCCGAGGCAAAGGGACAGGCACAAAAGACCCGCGACCAGGAAGGACATTTTTCGCTTCATAGGCCCTCCCTCCTAGTCTTGCGCGTGGAGCGCGCGAGCAGCTGCTCCGCCTCCTCCGCAGAAAGCTCGTAGTGCCAGAACAGGCGATAGAACTCCTGCGCCTTTTCGACCATGTCATAGTCATAAAGCTCTGGGTACAGCAGATTCCCCAGCCAGTAGATACCCAGCACGCGGTTGATGGACGGCGGGGAGGACAACCAGTCATACGGCAGGTTTGGAATTTCATAATATGTCCCGTTTTTCACGGCCGTCAGGCCGGACCATTCGCTCTCCGCCAGCGTGTCATACGGCCCGCCCGCCGCCAGAAGGATCACATCCGGATCGCAGGCGTAGACCTCCTCGAGGTTCACGGTCGTGCCGCCGTTTCGGTTGCTGATCTCCTCGGAATGGATAGCGTTTCTGGCTCCGACGAGCGACAGCACATCCGCCTGCACCGAGCCCTCGGCATTGCAGGCAAGGCCCGTCGCACCCGTGCCGAACAGCACGGTCTTGCGCGCGTCCTGCGGCAGCTTTGCCGAATTCTCCGCCGCCATGGCAAGCGTCTGCTCCAGATAGACCGCCAGCACCTCGGCCTCGGCCTCCCGGTGAAGAAGCCGGCCGAGCTTGCGGTAGGCCTGCGGCATTTCTTCGAGCGTCGCTTCGAGGAAGACCGTCGGGATGCCGGTCTGCTTCTGGATGCCGTCCATATCGCTGCGGACGTTCTCCTTGGCATCGCCAAGGTCGACGATGAGCTGCGGCTCGGCGTCGATCAGTGCCTCCATGTTGAGGTTGGCCTTGCTGCCGTAGAACTGGCCGAACGTCGGCAGCGTCCACATCTCCGCCGGGAAATACGGCCGCTGCGCCGTGCTGGGCGAGCTGGCAAGGCCGACGAGCAGCTCCGGCACGAGCGTCATCAGGATCATCTGTGCCGTCGAGCCGCTGGCTGCGATGCGCGTAATGTCGGCCGGGACCGTCACATCGCGCCCGGCATCGTCGGTGAACACCGTCGTCTCCACACCTGCCAGCGGGTCATACTGCTTCCCGCCGCAGCCGGAGAACAGGCCCAGCAGCAGGGCGAGGCAGAGCGTCAGCGTCAGGATCTTTTTCATTGGGACCTCCCCGTGATACTTTTCCGAGAATTACCAAAAGGACAAAAAAGCGGATCACTTGCAGGCAAGTCATCCGTGAATACGCCATATCACGGACTTCCTTTTGACCATGCAGATGATCGTGCCTTTCCGGAAATCGCTTCTTTGGGTATTATGATACAATGTGCGCCGGGAAATTGCAAGCGATATTTTGCGGGTTCGACAAAGGCGAACGCGGGCAGATTCCGGGGCACCAGGCTTCCGGCCGCGCATTGTATGGGAGGCGGGCGTTCGTCCACTGCCAGCTGCCGTTAGAATGGCATGCACCAATTGCGTCTGTAGCGGCGCTCATTGAGCGCCTTGCAGGCTGTAGGTTTGGTGGCACTCCCGCTGACCGCACACGCCATTGTAGGGGAGCGGCATGCCGCTCCCGGCGCGGTGCTGCCGACTGGTTGCAGGCTGGCGTTAAAACGGTGAAAACCAAAGGTTTGTCATTGCGAGGGCGCGCTGCGCCCGTGGCAATCTCGGGAAGGCAGTTACGTTTTTGCCGGAAGTACCCAATTATCCGGCCGGGTACTGCGAGATTCCCATGTCGCTTCGTTCCTCGGAATGACACGTCAAGGCGGTGCGGCGGTGCATCAGTGCTCTTACGCGGTTGAATAGCTCTGTACAAGGCGCTCACTGAGCGCCGCTACAGACGCAATCGGTGCGCATCATTTTATCGATACCCGATACGAATCGCAAGCGTTGCGCCGGGAGCGGCATGCCGCTCCCCTACATTGGCCGGTACGGCCCACGAATCCCGTCCGGCAATTTTTCCGCTTGCATTTTCCGGACGCTCCTGTTATGGTTGTAATAGCATCCGCCGAAAGGAGCGATCTCCATGATCTTCTACACCGCTGACCTGCATCTCGGCTATTTCCCCATCCTGCACGACACGGCGCGGCCGTTTACCGGCGTGCCGGAGATGGACGAGGCTCTCATTTCCAACTGGAACGCCCGCGTCGGTGCGGATGACAGCGTATACATCGTCGGCGACTTCTCCTACAACGGCGGCGAGGCCCCGACGCAGTATCTCTCCCGCCTGAATGGCCACCTGCATCTCATCCGCGGCAACCACGACACCGGCCTGAACCATGCCGAGCGTCTGCTGGACTACTGCGACAGCGTGACAGACTTTCTGGAGATCGACGACGGCGGCACGCACATCCTCCTGTGCCATTACCCGATCCTCCACGAAAAGGGCGGCTATATGATCCACGGCCACATCCACAATCAGCGCAACCATGCCTATGAAATTCTGAAGACCCTGCCGCGCGTTCTGAACGCGGGCGTAGACATCAACTTTTACCGCCCTGTTCCGCTCGACGAGCTGGTCGAAAACAACCGGAAATACTACAGCGAGGAATACCCCGAGCTGTTCCCGGTGCCGCCGCGCCCCGACCGCAGCGCACCCGGCCTCATGCCGCGCAAGCCGGACTTCCGCCCGCTCCCGCAAAAACATTTATAAGCGTGCGCGCCTTTGGCCGCTGCAAATTTGTGGGTATCATCGCCGACCGTGCAATGCTCCCAGATTTGTCATTGCGAGGAGGCCGTAGGCCGACGTGGCAATCTCACGCAACAGTCTACGGATTCGCCGAGGCTGCCCTGTTATCGGACCGGGTCCTGCAAGACTGTCACGTCGCTTCGCTCCTCGCAATGACACATCAGGGTGGTGCTGCGGTGCATCAGTGCTCTTGCGCGGTTGAATTACCCTAACAAGGCGGTCACCGACCGCTGCTGCAATAGGATATCTCGTCAAATTGCGTTCCCCCGGGCGCGATTTTTCTTCTCTATTCAAATCGACAAATTTTTTTAGTTTTTCAAACAAAGTATTAGACATTTTGAGCTTCGCGTGCTAGAATGAATACGGTTATTCTCACGAAAAGATAACGTTTTCAGGAAAAGGAGCGAGATAACATGAGATTCTTCCGACAGGCCGCGCGGCGTGCGGCAGTTCTGCTGCTGTGCCTCTCCATGCTGACCGGCATGCTGATCCCGGCCTTTGCAGCGACCACTGACCCCGCGACGGAAACGCCTGCCCACAACCTGGTCTACACCGACAATCAGGGCAAAAACCACGACCCGATCTATAAGGTCTGGCTGACGGATGACGGCGTGAGCGGCGGCTGCGGTGACACCGAGGACGGCTATGTCGTCGACCTGATCTACGCCGGTGCGACGCCGGAATTCCGCTTCGGCACCGAAAAGCCCACCGAGCCTGTCGTTCTGACCGTCTTTGAGCGCTACGAGGGCGAATCCGCCGTTGTGGCGAAGACCTATACCCTCTCCGAGCTGAAGGCGCTGGCCCAGACCGAGGTCGTCGGCTATCAGCACTGGAAGAACGGCAGCGAAAAGGTCATTGCCTCGAACCTCTATGCGACCGTCGGCAGCCTGCTGGCAGACGCCGGGGTCGAGTTCGGCGCGGGCGATGCCGTCACGGCGGCCGACCCCACGGACTTCACCTCGACGCTCACCTATGAGGACAGCGGCGTCTACAAGTATTATGTCAACGAAGACGGCGCGACTGAGGTCCCCGCTGCCATCCTGATCTCGTGGAACACCGGCTCCGGCACGCCCGAGGACATTGCGAAGACCGCCTATATCTCCGGCAGCCTCCGCTTTGCCTACGGCATCACCGAGCAGCAGTACGCCGACCAGTCTGCGCAGGGCAAGCGCCTTGCCTCCAACGTGGTCACGCTGACCGTCACCCATCCCGAGCGCGTCGTCCTGACCGTCTATGAGCAGGCCGAAGGCGGCGAAGCGAAGGAAGTCAAGTCCTACAAGCCGTCCGAGCTGGCCGCGCTGGCCACGGAAGGCGCTGCCGGTTATCAGTTCTGGAAGAAGGGCGAGGCCCAGCTCGTCGCGGCGACGCAGTACGTCACCATGAACGACCTGCTGACCGACGCCGGGGTCACGTTCTCCGATCTCGACACCCTGAAGGCCGCCGCGGCCGACGGCTTCAGCTCCGAGCTGACCTATGCCGGCAATGAGACCTATCGCTACTACATCACCGAAGACGGCAAGACCGAGGTCCCCGCGATCCTCGCGCTGACGTGGGCCTCCGGCTCCGGCACACTGGAAGAGGTCGCCGCCACCGCGAAGAACACCGGCAGCCTCCGCTTCTGCTACGGTATCAGCGAGCAGCAGTACGCCGATCAGTCCGCGCAGGGCAAGCGCCTCGCCTCCAATATCGCCACGATCACCGTCGTGCACGGCACGAAGGCCGAGGATCCGTGGGTCAACCCGTTCCGCGATGTCACGAAGTCCGACTGGTTCTATGACGATGTCCGCTTTGCAAATCAGAACGGTCTCTTCAACGGCGTGGAGAAGGACCTGTTCGCTCCGGAGGAGCCCATGACCCGCGGCATGCTCGTCACGGTCCTGTGGCGTCTTGACGGCGAGACGGCCCCGAAGACCGCGACGACCTTCACCGATGTGGACGCCAACGCCTACTATGCCGACGCAGTCGCATGGGCCGCAGAGTCCGGCGTTGTCAACGGCATCGGCGGCAACAAGTTCGACCCGGAGGGCAATGTGACCCGCGAGCAGATCGCCGCCATCCTCTTCCGCTATGCATCGCTCAAGGGCGTCGACACGGCCGCGCGCGCCGATCTCACGGCCTTTCCGGACGCAGAGAAGACCAGCGCCTATGCGCACGACGCCCTCTCCTGGGCCGTCGCCGCAGCGCTCGTCAAGGGCACGAAGGAAGGCTCCACGATCTACCTTGACACGCAGGGCAGCGCCACCCGCGCGCAGGTCGCCGCCATCCTCTCCCGCTATGCGCAGAATATCGTAAAGTAAGCCAAACATAAAATTCCCGCAGCAGGGGCAAAACCCTGCTGCGGGAACTGTTTTTATGTGGGTAGGGCTAATTGGTTTCCGCCTCTGTAAGGGGAACGATCTCCAGCGGCGGGAGCAGGCGGTCCTGCTTGACTGGCGTTCCGGCATATTCTCCGGTAAAGACAACTTCATAGGCATGCTCTCCCGGCAGGACGGAAAGCACCGTCCCGGCGGGATCGTCGGCCGGATGGGCTATCAGACGTCCCGTCTTCAGCAGGCCACCCGCCATATCCTCGGAAAAATCGCCGTACAGATTGATCTTCTGCTCCTCTGAGCCGGTGTTTTTGATCTTTACGGTGCAGAAAAAGTCCACCTGATCCCCGGTGATCGTATAGTCCCCCAGCCATGAGCCATCGGAACATATTTCCACACGCGCACTGTCCCGGCCGCATGATGCCATCAGCAGCAAAATACCGACGGCAGCGAGCATGATCAGGATCCGTTTCAAGTCTCGTTTCTTCTTTCTTCTAATATTGGATCAAGCAGGAGCATATCGTCTTCTTCGCAGCAATGGCATTCCACGTCCACATCCACTCTGGCCCCCAGCGATGCCGCGATCTGCATCACTTCGGTCGACAGCGAGACCGTTGGGAACTGCCGTGCCTCCTGCGCCTCGACGAAGAAGCGCAGGATCAGCTCCGCAGGGGCATATTTCTCCATAGCAGCCCGGAACCCGGTTGCATGTTCCGTCAGCAGGCCGCACAGCTGCTCCGTCAGGGACTCACTGCCAAAATCCGCACATGACGGAAGCACATAGTGCCAGTATCCCGGATTCTGCCTACCGGTAAGCGGATTGATCCGCATGGCACCGCGTGGCTCAGCGCACTTTGCCGGCAGACCGATCATCTCATCCAGCCCTTCAACGGACAAATACGAATCAAAGCACAGGCAAATCTCCGCGGTGATGCTCGGTGGAAGCGGTATGGGAATGTCGAAATTGGGGAACCAAGCGTTGTTGTCCATATTAGCACACCTCCGCTACCACCACTTCTTCGGTGTGGGGTGTTGTTTTTCCCGCTCGGCCACAAAGTCATAGTCCAGCAGGCCGTAGTATTTTTCGACATAGGCCACAATTTTCGGGCCGGACTTCTTGCCGGAGCAGTCGATCATAAAGCTCTCTCCGGCGATCCATTCCCGGAAGAATGCCCGCCGCTGCGCAGGCGGGATGTAGCCCTTCTCATCCGGGCGGTATACATGGCCCTGCATTGTCGTGATCATCAGTGTCATCATGCCGTGCGTAAATGCCTGATTATAGACGCGCATGACGTCCCGGACCTCCGTCCACGGGACAAAGCGGTAGCCGATGCCCGCGAACGTGCGGCGGATGCCGGTTTCCGTCAGAACAGGATAGCGGAGAATCAGGAGGATGGGAAACAGGAGAAACAGACTGTAGACAAGCCACACGATCAGCGCCGCCGCATTCTCCAATGCTGCCTTAAACGCCATCCATCCCAACGCTACAAATGGCAGAAAGATGATCCAGCTGTAGTCGCGAAGCGGCATCTCGTTCTTTTTATCAGGGTGCTTCATGGATAGCTCCTCTCTCGATCTTTCTATGCAAAAATCGCCGTGTCCAGCGAGGGGCACGGCGGCAGCATTATGGCAGAATAAAGATCGCGATCACGGGAAGCATACGCAGGAAAAAGCGCAGATAGGCCACGCTCTTCTGCGTCGCCCAGGCATAGAACTGCGCGTCCGGATCGTCCGGTATATCCAGCACCCACGGAATGGCGGCATAGGCCAGCGGCGCTGCCCCGCGCATGCACAGCAGGAACAGCGCAATGGACGGCAACGCGATCGATTTCGCCGGGGCGACCCCGACGGACGGCCAGAACCAGATGCCAAACAGCCAGAAATAGCCGAGAAATTCGGCCAGATCGTGCAGAATGAGCGCCCATTTCCGCGGGACGATGACGCGGCGGCACTTCATGCAGACATAGGGCGGGACCGGGTAGATCGTCTCCGTGCTGGTGGCCAGATAGCGCAGCCGCTCCCACGGCGTTTCGCCCGGAACGGGATAATGGGTCTCCTGATCGTCAAACATCGCGTCCGTCTCTCTTCCTCCGCAGTCGGATCATAGTTCCATATTAACAGGCAGGATTCCATTTGTCAAGGAATTTCCTGTAAAAATATTCAATTTCTGCGCAGCTGCCGCACGGCGCTCCCTCAGATCATGTAATCATTGGCATAGTGCGCCCGCTGCTGGTCGAGCAGGTCCTGCAGCGTGATACCATCGAGGTATTCGTTGATGACGCGGTTCAGCCCGCGCCAGACCGGCAGCGTGGCGCAGTCCTCGCTGCGGGGGCAGTCGGCCGGGTCCTGCGCCGCGCACGGAACGGGCGCAAGGTCCCCCTCCGTCAGGCGCAGGATGTCGCCGACGGTGTACTGCCGGGGCGGCTTTGACAGCATATAGCCGCCCTGATAGCCGCGATTTGTCTTCAGAAAGCCGGATTTGTTCAGGATCGGCACGATCTGCTCCAGATATTTCTTGGAGACCTCCTGCCGCAGGGCAATATCCTTGAGCGAAATATATTCGCCGTTCTGGTGCTCCGCCAGATCGACCATCATTCTCAGCGCATAGCGCCCCTTTGTAGAGATCTTCACCGGGCCGCTCCTTCTCCGCAGCCGCGCTGCGGCTTATTCTTTTTGTATCATCATACCATAAATATGCCCGCTTTGCAAGAAAACGCCTCACTCCCCGCGATATTTCCGGCGCGTGGCCATGCCGCCGCGGATGTGCCGCTCCGCCTTGTTCTGCTCCATCACCGCCTTGACCTGCAGATAGAGCGCGCGGTTCCAGTGCGGCAGCCGCTCGGAGAGGTCCTTGTGGACCGTCGATTTGCTGACACCGAAATGCCTCGCCGCGGCGCGGACGGTGGCGTGGGTCTCGATGATGTACACAGCCAACTCACAGGCTCTCTGCTCAATGTTCTCCCTCATGTGCCTGACCCCCTTCGCTGTGCGTTCAGAACACTATATGCGTAAGGGACAGGCGAAACGCCAGAAAAATGCGGCGGACGCTGCCGTCCGCCGCAAAAGATAATGCAAATAGTCTGTCGGATCAGATCGTGCGCTCCACAACGCGCACCTGCGTGATCACATCGCGCAGACGGTCCTCGCCGACCATGTATTCCAGTGCTTCTTCCGCCGTTTCGCACACTTTTTCCGTTTCGGGGTGACCGCACTGGTAGATCGTGATCTTGTGATCCGTTCCATATCGGATCACACCATACAGCACGCCCTTCCATTCAAATTCGATCTCCGCGCCCCAGCTCAGGCTGCGCTCGAAATCGCCGATCGACACAAAATCGTCGTTCTCTGCAAAAATCACGGCATCAGACACGGCCGAGCCCTCCTGTCAAGCGTTTTTTCTATCATACCACGATCCCGACCGACAGGCAAGGCAAATTACAGCATGGAACAAACCCAATAGATCACGCCGTAGATCACGCTTGCCGACAGGCCATAGACGATGACCGGCCCGGCGATGGTGAACATCTTCGCCGCCGTTCCCAGTACGAAGCCCTCCGTCTGGAACTCGATGGCCGGGGCCACGACGGCGTTGGCGAAGCCCGTGATGGGCACGAGCGTGCCCGCTCCGGCAAATTTTGCGATGTCGTCATAGACCGCAAAGCCCGTCAGGATGGCCGAGAGCAGCACGAGCGAGATGCTCACGGCCGCGCCCGCCGTCGTTTCGTCCAGCCCGAGCGCCTGATAGCCGTTCAGGAGCGCCTGCCCGATCGCGCAGATCAGCCCGCCGACCCAGAAGGCGTTCAGCAGATTTTTCCCCGTTTTCGACCGGGGCGCCAGCGCGTCCACATAGCGGCCGTATTCCTCGTTTGTCATGTGCATCCCTCCGCGTGTTTTTTTCTGGGAAGCTCTGACGAAATCGTCTGCGGCGGCTGCCGGATCTTTTTCACCGATCCATCGGCTCGAAAAGCTTGAAATATTGCGCAGCCGTTGGCGGCTTTGCCGCCTTACGGATGCGGCATGCCCCTTGCGGGTACACAAAGTATTCCCGCGCTTTTCAAGCCTTGTCTCGGTAAAAAATCTCTCGCCATCCGCTCTTGCCGCTTTCATCAGGGCTTCCCTAGTATGCCGCATAGGGGACGTAGTATACAGAAATTTGAAATGGAATGCGGAAGCTCCCGGATTTGTCATTGCGAGGAGGCGCAGCCGACGTGGCAATCTCGGGAAGGCACTGTCAGTTCGTACAGAGAACGATAAAACGTACAAACCAATTGCGTCTGTAGCGGCGCGTGCCATTTTAACGGCAGCCGGTACGAAACGGCACTGCCTTCCCGAGATTGCCACGGGCGCAAAGCGCCCTCGCAATGACAAATCGGAAGCCATCAGCATTTTAACAACAGTTTGCGTGAGCAGCGGGTACGCAAGTGGGCCGGGCGTATGATGCGCCCGGCCCGAAATGCGTGACGATATGGGGGTTGACACGATCGTCCACGCATGTTATCATGGCTTTGGAAGCAGCACTTGTGGCATTGGCAAGAGAGCCGGAAACGGTCACTCCCCTTTGCGGTCCTCGTGCTGCTTCTATTCATTTTTTCAGGCCCTTCAAATCGCTCAATCGAGGATCACGACCGGCTTGATGAGGTCGCGGGGTTTGTTCTTCATCAGCAGCAGGGCTTCCTCCATGTGCTCAAAGCCGTGGAAGCGATGCGTGATGAGCGGCAGGGTATCGAGGCGGCCGGTCTGCAGCAGCGCGGCCAGCTTCTCCATGCGCAGGCGGCCGCCGGGCATCAGGCCGCCCGCGATGGTCTTGTGGCCCATGCCGCAGCCCCATTCCGCGCGCGGGATGAGGACATTCTCGCCGCTGCCGAGATAGTTGACATTGCCGATGCGGCCACCCGGCTTGAGCATCTTCACGGCCTCGCCGAACGTGCACTCGGCATCGCCGCCCGCGATGA
>OGYF01002012.1_pt1 | contig 16085 bp, 15 predicted proteins | sample 1576451 | NCBI WGS metagenome assembly OGYF01 (sample SAMEA3541505, study PRJEB24748) | human gut metagenome | biome: human gut; feature: human-associated habitat; material: faeces | place: China | collected 2012 | reverse complement strand
TTTACAATCAGCAGGGCTTATGATACTGTAATATAAGGGAATTTAACCGAAACAACTACACTAAGGAGGTATGCAGAATGGATATTAAAGGAAAAGTTGCCCTTATCACCGGAGGCGGCACAGGAGTAGGTAAAGGTGTGGCTCTCAGGCTTGCCAAAGAGGGTACAAATATATGCATAAACTATGCCCACTCGGAAAAAGAAGCCTATGAGGCAAAGGCTGAAGTTGAAGCCCTTGGCGTAAAATGCGGAGTTTATAAAGCAGACGTTTCCGATGATGCTCAGTGCAGAAATATGATAGCTGAAGTACTTAAGGATTTCGGCCAGCTCGATATACTTGTTAATAATGCCGGCAGAACCCATTTCGTTGACCACAGCGACCTGGAAGGAATGAAAGGCGAATACTTTGATGACATTTTCAACCTCAATGTTAAGGGTACATTCTTTATGTGCCGTGCGGCTGCCGATGCCCTCAGAAAGAGCCATGGCGTTATTATAAACATCACATCAATAGCAGGCGTTACAGGCCTTGGCAGCTCCATTGCCTATGCAGCCAGCAAAGCCGCTGAAATAAGCATTACAAAATCCCTTGCCAGAGTACTTGCTCCCGAAGTAAGAGTAATCGGCGTTGCACCCGGTATCGTACTTACCCGCTGGGTAGAAGGAAGAACCGGCCATATCGACAAACTTGCCGGAGATACTCCCCTTCAGAAAGTTGCAGTACCCGAAGATATCGCACAGACAGTATACGCTCTCATCGCCCATGCTGATTTTGTCACAGGACAGAACCTCATCGTCGACGGAGGAGCATTTATCTAATAAAGCCAAAAATCCCGGCAGTAAAACTGCCGGGTATTTTTATTTCTGTAATTCTGTTTTTGCTAGAAAATAATATGACCCCGGATATTCTCCGAGGTCCTTAATGTCATTTACAAATCAAATTTTATGTTTCCTCTTCGTTTCTTTTCTCTATCATTTCGTCACAGCCATTCTTTCTGAGGCCGTAGAAAACAAGTTTCTTTGTTATGTCATATATTACGGCAAAGAGAGGAACACCGATTATCATTCCTACAAATCCCCATAATCCGCCGAAAATAAGGATTGAGAAAAGCACCCAGAAGCTGGATAATCCTGTTGAGTTGCCAAGAATCTTAGGTCCGATAACATTTCCGTCAGCCTGCTGAAGGGCAATTACAAATACGATAAACCATACCGCCTTTATTGGTGAATCTATGAATATGAGCAGTGTGGCAGGCACAGCACCGATAAAGGGTCCGAAAAACGGAATTATGTTTGTGACGCCTACAATTACCGATACAAGCATTGCATTGGGGAATTTGAATATGAGACAGCACACATAGCATATAACACCTATTATGGCTGAATCCAGTATTTTTCCGTTTATAAATCCCACAAACATACTGTCGGCATACTTTAATTCACTGAGTATTATGTCTGCCCATTTTGTCTTAAATATGCTGTAAAGAATAAGTTTTGCCTGTTTTCCGAATTTCTTTCTGGAAACCAGAAGATAAATGGCAACAAAAATACCGATAAGGAAGTTTTTAAGGAACATAACACTGTTCCATATCTGTGTTCCCACACCCTCCAGAATATTCTGTATGTTGGGCGAAAGTACATCTTCTATCCATTTATTAAGAGTTGTTTTTACTTCACCGTATACCTCGGTCAAATAATGGGGAAGTCCAAAATCCTTATCAAGATTATCTTCCATCCATACCGATGCCTGATTAAGTTTTTCCGGGACTGTCTGCACAAGTCTTGATACGCTGTTTCCCACCTGCGGTATAATTATCATAAGCAGCAGATAAATTATAATAAATGCTGTCAGCATACTTCCCGCAACGGCCAGCATATTGGCCAGCTTTTTATGTTTTTCAGACAGCAGTTCTCAGCTTTCTTTCATAAAAGTTGCATATAGGCTTTAAAAGATATGCTATTGCCGCTCCATAAATAAGCGGGCTTGCTATACCCATAAGTTTCGCTATGGAATCGCTGAATTCACTGTACCTGTAAATTATGAAAAACAGGAGTATACTCATTGTAACGGCGCCGAAAATAGCAAACATCCAATATATGTAATGTTTTTTTCCTTTTGAGTCCATTTGCTCTAAGGCACCTCCGCATTTTTGCTGATTTATCATCATTATAATTGCACCAACAGTTTAAATCAATAAAATTATATATTTTTTACGTTTTTATAAAATTTACCTTTAATAATACTATATGTTTTTTCATTCTTCAAATTCTTTCAATATTTTTATCTAAAATAAATATTTCTCCTGCAATTCAGAACAAAAAAAGATATATGGAGCGGCTTTTAAAATGAGAACTTCCGCCCATATATCTTTTTTTAAATTAAGGAGAAAATTTAATTATCCATGTATTGCTCTTGAGTCTACCGCAAGAGTTGCTTCCCTAACTGCTTCCGCAACCGTAGGGTGAGCGTGTATAGTTTTTATTATATCTTCAATTCCTGCATTCATAGAAATTGCAAGAGCGCCCTCAGCTATAAGGTCTGTAGCTCTGGGGCCTATTATCTGCATACCAAGTATCTTCTTGGAGCGGCTGTGGGCAATTACCTTTACAAAGCCCTTTCCGCCGTTCATAATTATGGATTTGCCGTTTCCGCCAAGATTGAACATTCCCACCGTATATGAAATGCCCTCTTTCTTTGCGCTTTCTTCGGTATATCCTACTGATGCTGTCTCAGGCATAGTATATACGCAAGCAGGGTTTGTCTTTCCGTCATATCTGCTGTCCTCGCCAAGGGCATTCTCAGCAGCGGTCTCTCCCTGCATTGAAGCAACGTGCGCAAGCATAACTCCGCCTGTACAGTCTCCGATGGCATATATATTTCTTACGTTTGTTTCCATATGGTCATTGACCTTGATTATGCCTCTTTCGTTTTCAATGCCTGCTGCTTCAAGGTTAAGCGATGCCGTAGCAGCCTTTCTTCCTATACATACAAGCACCTTTTCCGCTTCCACAAAAAGTTCTTTTCCGTCCTTCTCCACCTTTACGGATGACTTAGCACCATTGTCCGCGATGGATACGACCTTTGTGGATGTCATTATTTCAACGCCCTTTTCTTCAAGGGACTCTGCTATTATTTTTACCGCATCTTCATCAATGTTCATAAGAAGTCTGGGAAGCATTTCTATTACAGTTACTTTTGTTCCGAAAGTACTGTATGCAGTCGCCATCTCAACACCGATAACTCCTCCGCCGATTACTGCCATGGACTCGGGCACCTTATCCAGTGAAAGGGCTCCCGTACTGTCTATGCACTGGGGAGAATTAATTCCTTCGATGGGCACAACAGCGGGTACAGAGCCGGCCGCTATAATATATTTATCGGCCTTTACTTCCTGCTCGCCGTCCTTTGTCTTAACGCTTAAAGTTGTTTTGTCGACAAAGGATGCTTCTCCTTCTATTACTTTTACGCCGTTGGCCTTAAGCAGAGAGTTAACTCCGCCCACAAGACGGCTCACAACGGCTTCCTTATTTTCCATAACCTTTGAGAAGTCCAGCTTGGGAGACGCAATAACTCCCGCTGAAGCTCCGTTTTTAGCTTCTTCAAAAATCTCTGCGCTGTGAAGGAGTGCCTTTGTGGGAATACATCCTTCGTTAAGGCAGGTGCCTCCTATGTGGCTCTTTTCAATAAGAGTTACGTCAGCACCAAGCTGAGCCGCTCTTATGGCTGCCACATATCCGCCGGGGCCGCCTCCGATTACTGCCACGGAAACTTTTTTAACGTCTTCTTCGGCATTCTCTTCTTTTTTGGGTATGAGGTCCTCAAAATCTTCTCCTGCCGCTCCTACTATGGCAACAGGTTCTCCGCATTTTGCCTTTTCTCCCACTCCCACAAGTATTTTAAGCAGTGTGCCTTCTTCTTCCGATTCCGCTGAGCCGCCCATTTTGCCGGCTTCCACATCATAAAGCACATCGCCTTTTTTTATCTCGTCGCCTTCTTTGAAGTACCAGTTTATTATGGTGCCTTCCTTCATAACTACAGAAAGCTTAGGTAAAATCATCAGTTTTGCCATTTTTACACCTCAATCCTTCTAAAGCTTGAGGCGGTCAATGACCGCCTCAAAACAACTATCTATCTTTTTAATATTAGCAGCCCTTGCCTGAAAGAAGAGGACTAACATCTCCTTCGGGAGGAACTACACAGATGAAACAGAAGTTTTCTGTTTCTGATGAGTTATAGTTATAGTGAGGGATTCCTCCGGGAACATAGAGCCAGTCTCCTCTTTTAACGGGGTATTCTACTCCGTCGATTGAGAATACGCCTTCTCCGTCATAAATAACTACCCAGTGGGGCCAGGGATGTGTATGAGGCTCTTTTTCGCCTGCGCCGGGCTTAAGGTCGAAACATCTCATAACATAATCGGGCCAGAAGTGTGTGGGTCCAAAAATAACTTTCTTTGATGCGTTTTCAATAAAGTTACCGGGTGCCTCGGGAAGGTCTTTAATTTTTCCTACGTATTCGCTCATGTTCAATTCTCCTTTTCTCTCTTATAATTAAATTTGCTTATTTTTCTACGTCAACAACAGTTTTAGCCATCTCTACGCCGTTTTTAACTGAATCTTCAACGGGGCATCTGAGCTCAACGATATCGATAAGCTGTTTTACCATTGAAGGGTCAGCGTCTGATTTGATTTTAACGTGTGTTCTGATGTTTGTATAACCGGGTCTGAATTTAGCGTATCCCATAAATCCTGCTGAATCCATATCTCCTTCAACATCAACTGTAATTTCGTCAATTTTAATACCCATTGACTCAGCATAAATAGATGCTGTTATTGTCTGGCATGCAGCGATGCTTCCAAGAAGCATTTCAACGGGGTTCATACCTTTATCGGTACCGCCCTGAGCTACGGGCTCATCAATTTTAATCTTATGGCCTCTTGCCTCAACATCTACTTCAACGTCGCCGACTCTTTTTGCGGATACTTTATAAGTCTTTTCGTACATTCTCTCTTCTCCTTTATATTTATAATCTCTCTGTTATATTTTTTTGCATTTTACATTACAGAACTCAGTGTGATATAATCATATCATACAAATTTAACACGGTCAACAAAAGATATTTGTTTAACTATATATATTTTGACAGATATTTAACTATTTTTCCGTCGTTAAAATTTTAACTATACGACATTGTCTATAAAATATACCTTGAAAGGATAGAACTAATGTACAAAAAGCTATACTACATTCATAACAAAAGCACAAATCCCTTTTATAATCTGGCCCTGGAAGAATATATTTTGACTACTAAAAAAAATATGAGTTTTCTTGTGCTTTGGCAAAACAATAACACAGTGGTAATCGGTAACAATCAAAACGCCATGGAGGAGATAAACCTTGATTTTGTGCGAAAAAACGGCATTTCTGTGGTACGAAGAACCACCGGAGGAGGCGCCGTATACCACGATATGGGAAATGTAAATTTTTCATTCATTACTGAGCTTGACGAAAGCGAAGGCTTTACAATAAACGATTTTACCCGTCCGGTTATCAAAGCTTTGTCAGACATTGGAGTCACCGCAAAGGCCGACGGAAGAAATGATATAACAATAAACGGTCTCAAAATATCGGGAAACGCCCAGAGGATATACAAAGGACGCATACTTCACCATGGCACCCTGCTTTTTGACCCGGACAAGGAAATGCTTGTTTCCGCTCTCCGTCCCCGTCCGGAAAAATATGAGTCCAAAAGCACCAAATCCGTAAAAAGCCGTGTGGGAAGCATTGCTTCTTTTCTTAAAAGCAGTATGACCGTGGACGAATTTATACTCTCCTTAAAAAATTCATTTTCAAAGGATGTGCCTATTGAGGACTATATCCTCACCGCCGAAGACGAAGCGGCTGTTAAAAAGCTGGCAGAAGAAAAATATGCCCGTCCCGACTGGACTTTCAGAGCGGTACAGCCCATGGATATAAAGTGCTCAGCTAAATTCGACGGAGGCATAATCGACATTATGTTAAACGTCAAAGAAAGCCGCATAGACGGCTGTCGCATATTCGGGGACTTTATGGCTGCGGCTGATATTGTACCCCTTGAGGAGGCCCTTATCGGTGCCGAATTTTCTCCCGAAGGTGTATATGGTGCCATAAAGGACCTGCCATTAAAAAATATCCTTGGAGACATAACCTCCAATGAACTTATAAGCTGCATATTCGACTGATATTAACGCATAAAAAAGGACATACATTTGTATGTCCTTTTTTGTTTCTTATTTCATATTTTTAACAACGTCATATTCGTCTGTTATCTCCTTTGAAGGAGCAGGTGTTATAAGACTGAATATTATGATTGCAAGACAAGATACGATGAAAGCGGGAAGGAGTTCATATATATCCCAAACGCCGCCTAAGGGTCTTACGAGGTATTTCCAGATGAATACCATAGCTCCTCCTGATATCATACCTGCGATGGCACCGTATCTGTTTGAGCGTCTCCAGAAGAGAGCAAACAGTACAACGGGACCAAAGGCTGCTCCGAATCCTGCCCATGCAAATGAAACTATTCCAAATACTGAGCTGTCAGGATTTCTTGCCAGGAAAGCAGCGATTATAGCGATAACAAGAAGTGTAGCTCTTGCTAAGGACTGTTTTCTTAGGGTCTGTCTTTATCTTAGCAACGCTGAAAATGTTCTTTGAAACAGCTGATGAAGCAGCAATGAGCTGTGAGTCTGCTGTAGACATTGTTGATGCCAGGATACCGGCAATTATTACACCGGCGATAAGAGCAGGCACAACGCCCTTTGTACTTAAAAGAGCTGAAATTCTTACGATTATTGTTTCTGATGCTGAGCCTTCAAGATGTTCAACAGCACCAACATTTGTCATTGCAAGACCTACTGTACCGATGAAAATAGCTATTGCAAGGGAAATAACTACCCATATTGAAGCAATTCTTCTTGAAAGAGAAAGTTTATTGTCGTCCTCGATAGCCATAAATCTAAGAAGGATATGAGGCATACCAAAATATCCAAGGCCCCATGCGAGAGTTGAAATCTTTGTTATAATTCCGTAGGATACTGCTGAATTTGTAGCAGGGTCATACATTGAGTTAAGTGAGAAATATCCGGGAAGGTTTTTAGCGTTATCAACTACCGCCTGGAATCCGCCCGCAACATTTACTCCGAAAACAAGTACGATTATGAGCGCAATTGTCATAATGATACTCTGGATAAGGTCTGTTGTGCTGGCAGCAAGGAAACCGCCGAGAGCTGTATAGCCTACGATTACTATGGCACTTACTATCATGGCTGCAAGGTAATCAACGCCGAAAAGACTTGAGAAAAGCTTTCCGCATGCGGCAAAACCTGAAGCTGTATAAGGCACGAAGAATATAAGTATTATAAGTGCTGATATCATCATTATGATATTGCTGTTGTCACGATATCTGTTTGAGAAGAAATCGGGTATTGTGATTGAGTTTTTGCACACATGGGAATATCTTCTTATTTTCTTGGCAACGATGAGCCAGTTAACGTATGTACCGACCGCAAGGCCTATTGCCGTCCATCCCGAATCACATACACCTGATATGTATGCTACGCCGGGAAGACCCATAAGAAGCCAGCTGCTCATATCCGAAGCTTCGGCACTCATGGCTGTAACGATAGGTCCCAGTTTTCTTCCGCCGAGATAAAAGTCGTCGTCAGTATTATTTTTCTTTGAACAGAGATATCCGACATAGAGCATACCAAGAAGATATACGCCTATGGATATCATCATGCAGATTTGAGATTTACTCATAATAAAACTACCCCTTTGCTTATTGTTTGGAAATCTCAAACAGAAAACTTACATATCAAATGCCCCATAAATTTGACGTTTTACGGTTTGATCTATATTTTTCCGTCAGTATTTCCTTGCATAGTGGATATTATATCACAAATTTTATAAGACTAAAATACAGAATATATTCTGTACTATTTTTATATTAAATCTTAATTTTCCTTTATATTATCGCATTTATTAACCGTACTTTTTTACAGAAAAATAAAAATAATTTTTCTGTGGCAAAAACTTTTTTAAAAACTTTTGTCTTTGCAGGGCACACGCATAAAAAAAGCGCCTCTGCCAAGGCGGCATAAAGCACTTAAAATTTTACATCTTTTTATATCCTCCAAAGAGCACCGGAAACATTTTTTCCGAATACTGAAGCAGCGAATAATCTCCGTTTCTTATGCACCAGTCATAAAGAAACGCCCTTTCCAGCATGGCATAGGCCCTTACTATCTCATTGACTGAAAGCTCGTCCGTAAGCTCTCCGTTTTTCTGCCCCTCCGTAACTATCTGTCTCAGCACCTTAAAATAAAGCCTGTTATGGTCCAGCAGGTGCTTTTCACCCTTCGTTACAAGCTGGGAAGAATAAAGTCTCGCCAAAAGGTCCAGGGATATGCTGTTTTCTATCATTCTGAACAATTCTCTATTCAAATACATCAGTCTGTCAAAGCTGCCCATACTTTCATCTATGGTCTCCATAAGCTCCTGATATTTCTCGTCAAATATTATGGACAGTGAACCGAGAAGCGCATCCTTGCCCTCAAAGTAATGATAAAATGAGCCCTTTGATGTGCCGGATTTTTCTATTATTTCCTCAACGGTCGTATCGTCATAGCCCTGCTCATAAAACAGTTCCCATGCCGCCGATATTATTTTTCCCTTTGTATTTCTTGTCTTTTTCTTTGACATAACGCACCCCGCTAATTTATCTTATAGGCTGATTTTATCATAATATGCCCATAATAACAAATAAATAAAAAATCCGGCTTCCGCCGGATTTTTATTCTTATTTAAACTTATTTGAATACGCCCTTTGCCTCAAGCTCGTCATAGTTGAGACCAAGTTTCTCTATCATTTCTTTTGTATGGTATCCGAGAGGATAGCCTGCAAATTTATACTCGCAGGGGCACTCGCTCAGCTTGATTGATGTGGCAAGCTGTTTTACCTTAACACCCTCATGGAGAGGAAGGTCAACGTCCACTACCATCTGTCTGTCCTTTACCTGCTCATCTTCAAGGAGCGCTTCCTTAAGATTGAGTACAGGCTGTACGCAGGCATCATAGTGTGAGAATACTTCTACCCATTCGTCCCTTGTCTTTGTCTTGAATATGCCTCTTATCTCTGCCTTAACTTCTCCTACGTTTTCGGGCCATACTGTTCCGTCAATAAGGTCCTCACGTCCGATGGCCTGGCAGAATGCTTTCCAGAACTGGGGCTCAAGGGAGCCAACGCTCATATACTGGCCGTCCTTTGTTTCATAGAAGTCATACATACATCCGCCGTTAAGTCTTTCTCCCTCACGCTTGGGCTCCTCGCCTGAAACAAGGAAGCTTGCGCCGTCAAGACTGTTGAAAGGTACGCAGCCGTCCATCATGGCTACATCTATAAACTGGCCTTTGCCTGTATTTCTTCTGTAGTTTACTGCCGCAAGTATTCCGATTACCGAATTCAGTGAACCTACCGCAATATCAGCTATCTGGAAGTTCATAAGTGAAGGTCCGCCTTCTTTTCTTCCCGCATGGGAAATGATGCCGCTTCTTGACATATAGTTGATGTCATGTCCTGCCGCAAGCTTAAGGGGTCCGCTCTGTCCATAGCCTGTAAGTGAACAGTAGATAACTCCCGGATTTACTGCCTTAAGGTCTTCATATCCAAGTCCAAGCTTGTCCATAACGCCGGGTCTGAACTGCTCAAGAACTATGTCGTATTCCTTTACAAGCTCTTTTACTATTGCTTTTCCTTCCTCTGTCTTAAGATTGAGGTACATTGTCTTTTTGTTTCTTCCAAGCCATGCCTGGCAGGCTGATATGCCTGTATCCCCTATATAGGGAGGATAGTCAAGAACTATGTCCGGTTTGCTCGCCGAACTTACCTTGAGTACCTCGGCGCCCATATCCGCAAGCATAAGTGTTGCATAGGGTCCGGGCAGCAGAGTTGAAAAATCAAGTACCTTTAATCCGTCTAATGAACCCATTTTCTTCTTCCTCCTGTGTATAAATCATATTCATTATACTAATATTTGTATTTTACTTTACACGGACAATGTTTTCAACCGAAAGACATAAACATTGTTACATTTTGTCATTATGCTATAACATTACTTCTTCCTTACGGCTCAGGTTTTGTATAGAATAAACTATTCTTTTTTACCTTCCAGGCCCAGCATTTCCACGAAGCGTCTCGCCGCAAAGGATAATGCCGCATTTTTAAGCATAACCAGGCCTACATATCTTTTTGGAAGTTCCGGTGTTACAGGTATCTCAAACAGATTTTCTCCGTCTATGGCTTTGTTGTCAAACTCCCTTATTATAAACGTAAGCCCCAGGTTTATTTTCGCAAACTCTATAAGCAGGTCATAGCTGGCAAGCTCTATTATGGGCTTAAAATATATGCCGTTTTCCGCCGCAAATCTGTCCAGCTGCTTCCTCGTGTTACTCATATCCTCCAATAACAGCAGTGGATATTTTGAAAGCTCCGACAGCTTTACTCCTTCCTTTGCCAGCTCCTTATATTTCGTACCACCTATCAGACAGTCGTGTATCTCCACACATTTCGTTATCTCCATATCTTCACTGTGCTCAATGGGCAGATTTACAAAACACATATCTATGACACCCCTTTTCATCAGCTCCAGGGATTCATAGGTCGTTTTGTTTACTACCTTTATCCTTATGTCCGAATAGGCATTGGAAAATTTCTCAATATAGGGCATAAGATAACCGCTTATGACTATGTCGCTAGCGCCTATGCGCACTTCGCCCTGCTCCAGATTGGCCAGCTCAAAATATTTATGCTCCGCCGTCTTTACCATATTGAATGCCATATCCAGATAGTTAAAAAGCACCCTGCCCTCAGGCGTAAGTATTACTCCTTTTGGCGTCCTCACCAAAAGCGGTCCCCCAAGCCTTTCTTCCAGCTGCTTTATGGCCATGCTCACCGCCGGCTGGGATATGAAAAGCTCCTTGGCCGCCGCTGACATATTTCCTGTCCTCACCACCGCACAGAATATTTTATAGGTATCAAGGGATATTCCTGTCTCCATATTTGCCCTCACTTTCATAAAACATCATTATACTGTCAGCATAACATATCAGCCTTAATTATACCATACTCTTTTTGTCCAAAAACTTCCCTAAATTACGGTCAAACCGCCCAAATATAAAAAGGACGCCCCTTTTAGGCGTCCCTGAAAAATTAATCAAAGGTCTTTATTCTGATAAATGTGTATGGAGGCCATCATACAGGCGAGACTCACCAACAGGGAAAAGGCCAGAAATCCAAGTACCAGTGTTTTAAGTCCGCTGCCATCCAAGCTGAACTCATTTCCGATGAATTCCCAATTATATCTGGCGCTGTAGGCTATAAAAATGAATGCAATGAGTAAAACGCCGATAAATATAAACCTTGCGTTATTGGAGCCGAATTTATATGCCAGTACGGTAACCAGTGAGCCTGTAAAAAGGGAGGCGCCCAGTATGGCTATTATGAATGTTACCATATCGCCCCGTCCCGTAATATAAAACACTATTCCAAGGACAACGGCATTTATTGCGCTCATTCCAAGCATAACAACAAACTTGCTGACCACATTGGCCTTTCTGGATACGGGCATTGCGGCGGAATATCTGCCCCACTTGTTTTTTTCGTCATATCCGAGCAGAGTCACCGGAAGCATTGTCATAAGCACTACATTGTAACTGCCGGCAAAGCTGGCCACATAGGCTGTATCCTTTGAAAGTGCTGTGGCTGCGATATAGAAGATTATGATTCCGATAACAATAAGAAGCTGGCTTTTTATAATAGAAATATCCTTTATAAGTATTCCTTTAAATCCTTTCATTGCTTTTCACTCCTTTTAATATAGTAAAGCATTATGTCTTCGATACCTGCCTTTTGGCATTCAAAGCCCCTGGGTATTTTATCTTTTAATACAAGGGCGGTCTGGGAGCAGGAAGTTTTGTTTACGGCTATGACCGCATTTTCGTCCAGCTCATTAATTCTTGCGTCATCGATATTTATTATGGCGTATTCATCTAAAAGGTCGTCCTTATTTTCAGAGAATATAAGTCTGCCCTTATTTATAAAAGTTATATAGTCGCATATTTTTTCCAAATCTCCGACGATGTGGGAAGAAATGAGGACGGAGCATCTTTCGTCCTGAATGAAATCCAGGAGCATATCAAGTACATCCATCCTTGCGGCGGGGTCAAGGCCGTTTGTGACCTCATCCAGAATAAGCAGCCTTGCGTTATGGGAAAGGGCCACAGCTATTTCAAGCCTCATTTTCATACCCGTTGAAAAGGTCTTTATTTTTTTCTTTAAAGGCAGGCCGAATTTTTCCGTATAGCCGAAGAAATTCTCCCTGTCCCAGTTTTTATACAGACCGCTGAATACCTTTTCTGCCATACTGACATTCATTTCCTCCGGGAAAGAGCAGTCCGCAAGCACCGTGCCTATAAGGGCGAAATCGTCTTCGGAAAGTCCTTCCGAATCTTTACCGAATATTTTTATTTTTCCTCCTGACTTTTTTACCGCCCCGGTTATGAGATTAATTATGGTAGTCTTACCGGCTCCGTTTTCACCTATAAGGCCCATTATTGCACCTTCGGGCAGTGTGAAAGATATATTGTCCAGACTGAATTTTTTATAATTCTTAGTAAGTTTTTCTATTTCCAAAATATTCATTCTTATTCCTCCCCGCATATAAGTTCAAACATTTCTGTCAGTGTTTTAAGGTCTATGCCGCAAAGTTCAGCCTCACGTCTTATATCAAGCATTTGTTTTTCTATGGCTTTAAGTTTTTCCTCTTTTATGGCTTCCGTATTCTGCTCCGCCACAAAGGAGCCCTTTCCTGCCACGGTCTCAAAACCGGCAAGGGCATGCTCCCCGATGTAGTTATGCCCGCTGGCGCAGGTGTCTCTGCCACCAGGCCCCAGGGAGGTTCCCCGGCAGCGCCTGTGGCGTTTAACAGGGGCAAGGAATCGCAGGGGCCGGTGATGTGCCTTTCTTGCCACGGGCCGGAATCAGGCTCTGCCGCGCCTGCGGCGGCCATGCCCAGAATATCCGCCGAAGGCATGAAATCCATGACCCACGGCGATATGAACTGCCTCACCTGCCACAAGGATGCGGCCCGGTATCCCCACAACAGGCAGGAGCGCGTTAACTGCCTCACCTGCCACACAAGGCATGACGAAAAGAAAATCCATGATGCCCACAGCAATGTAAGCTGCGGCGCATGCCATCTTTCCGGCGTCACCCCGGTGCTCAAGGACGGCAAGGTTGATTATGTCATCAATTCTGGGCCGCTCAACGTGCATTCCATGACGCTTGCCAGTGGTACGGCCTCCTGCCTGCGCTGCCATAGCGACAGTCCCGCTGCCGCTGGTGCCGCTACAGGCGCAACAGCCATGAAGGTATCTGGCTTAGGCGGCACCACAAGCGGTTTTGCGGGCAATGGCAAGGTTGGCGCTGCCAACGCCATTCTGCCGCCCAAGAGCGTGCTGTGCATGGGTTGCCACGCCGCCACGTTCAGCGTGCAAGATACCCCAGGCCAGATAGGTCTTGGAGTATTCGTACTGGTATTCGCTGGTCTGGGGCTGTTCTGGTTCTCCAGCGCCAATCTGGGCAAAGGAGCACCGCAAAAGGCCACGACTGAAGATGCCACAACGGGCCAGAGCCACTGCTGCCCCACGGCGCACCCGCACGCAAACGCGGAAAACCGCTGGGTTGCCCTGTGCTGTGATGTCTTCGTGCAACGGAGGCTCTACCGCGAATCGCCCATGCGCTGGGCCGTGCATGCGCTCGTATTCTTCCCCTTCCTGTTCCGCTTTGTCTGGGGCCTGCTGGGTCTGACGGGTTCGCTCCTGTCGCCGGCGCAGGAATGGCCCTGGCTGCTTCTGGACAAAAACTGGGGTGCTGGAGCCTTCCTCTTTGATCTGAGCGGGCTTGCCCTGTTGCTGGGGCTGCTGATGGCCGCCGTGCTGTGGCGGCGCGAAAAAAACACGGTTGCAAACGCGCCACACCACGACTGGCTTGCGCTGTATCTGCTGCTGGGCATCACGCTTACGGGCTTCATGCTTGAAGGCATGCGCATTGCCCTCACGGGCATGCCAGAAGGCAGCGGCTATGCCTTTGCCGGGCATGCGCTGGCGCTGGCCTTTGCTCCTCTGGGGCAGGCAACGCTGGCGCGCATCTACGGCTGGGGCTGGTACGTTCATGCGGTGCTGACCGCGCTGACGGTGGCTTACATACCCTTCAGCCAGTTGCGGCACATGTTCACGGCTCCCCTGTTCCTGCTTGTTCAGACCATTCGCGGCCGCCACCAGGCCTAACCCATCACATTGAGGAGTAAATCATGGAAATTGCCGGATACAACATGCCCGAGGAACTGTACTACGACCAATACCACTTCTGGACCCGCGTTGACGGCGATGAACTGGTCATCGGCATGGACGACTTTGCCGAAAAGCTGGCGGGCCAGATTGTGTTTGTGCAGCTGCCCTTTGTGGGCAAGGCCGTCACCGCAGGTAAAAAGTTCGCCAAGGTGGAATCGGGCAAGTGGCTTGGCACCGTCTACAGCCCGGCCGATGGCGAAATCACAGCAGTAAACGAAGAGCTGGAGGGCAACCCCACCCTCATCAACACCGACTGCTACGGCAAGGGCTGGATGTACAGGATCAAACCCGCCGACATGAGCCAGATCAATGCCCTCATTCATGGCGGCAAGGATGTTCTTGAAGCCTGGCTGCAAGAGGACATCAAGAAGTTCAAAAAGGATTAAATCATGCGTCACACAGCATTCAGCATACGACAGCGCATGGCGCTCGACGCCTGCACCGAATGCGGGCAGTGCCTGACCGTGTGCCCGGCGGTGGCGGCATCGGGCGATGCGGATCTTTCGGCTCAGGTGCGCATGGACAACCTGAAAAAGCTCTTGCGTGACCGCAATTTCTTCTGGCGGGCTCTTGGCGAGGTGCTGGGGCGCGAACCTGTGGCCACGCCGAAGCGCCTCAAGGAATACGGCACTTCTGTCTTCCGCTGTTCGCTCTGCGGTGATTGCGAAGAGGTATGCCCAGCTGGCCTGCCCCTCAAGGATCTGTGGCTCGCGCACGGGCGATGCCCCGGAAAAAATCCGCATGATCCGCACCAACCTTGAAGACAGCCACAACGTCTTTGCCGAAGATAATGACGAACGTGGCGACTGGGTAGACGACATGCGCAAGCCCCCCAAGGGAGGCGGCCAGAAAGCCAAGGCCGAGGTGGTTTATTTTACAGGCTGCGTGGGCGCGTATTTTCCGCTGGCGCAAAAAATACCCATGGCTTTTGTGGAAATTCTGGAAGCCGCAGGCGTAGATTTTACCATCATGGCTGGCGATGAATGGTGCTGCGGCTTTCCCCTTGTGGGCTCGGGCCAGAGTGCCGGCCTGCCCGCCATCATCAGGCATAACGTAGAGGCGGTAAAGGCGCGTGGAGCGCGCAAGGTCGTTTTCACCTGTCCCTCCTGCTACCAGATCTGGCGCGAATCCTACCCGCCGGAATTCGAGCTGGCGCATGCCTCTGAAATGGTCATGCAGCTCGCGCTTGAAAACAGGCTGCCCCTTGGCGAGCTGCCCATGACAGTGACCTACCACGACCCCTGCGATCTGGGGCGCGGCGGGCGCGTGTTTGACGAGCCGCGCGAGGTCATGGCGCGTATTCCCGGCCTGAAGCTTGTGGAAATGGAGCATAACCGGAGGCACTGCCTGTGCTGCGGTGGCGGCGGAAACCTGGAAATGATCGACCCCGATCTTTCGGCGGCCATGTCCAAGCGCAAGGTTGAAGAAGCCGTGCGCACCGGAGCGCAGGCCATTGTTACCAACTGCCAGCAGTGCGTGCGCACCATGACCACCTATGCCAAACGCAACAAGGTAAACATAGAAGTGCTGGACATGAGCCAGCTTGTGGCACGCTCGCTCCAGGCGCACGCCAGTGAAGCAAAAGCCAAAGCCGACAGCGCTGCACAAGCAGTTCATGCGGGAGCGTCAGCGCAGGC
>OGYF01002007.1_pt1 | contig 16124 bp, 10 predicted proteins | sample 1576451 | NCBI WGS metagenome assembly OGYF01 (sample SAMEA3541505, study PRJEB24748) | human gut metagenome | biome: human gut; feature: human-associated habitat; material: faeces | place: China | collected 2012 | reverse complement strand
GCCCAGAACATTTCAAATGGTTTATTGATACCAAGTTCCGCACCATTTGCCTTCAGGATCATTAATGCAGGCTGCATCGTGATAAAGATTCCGATGAACAGAACCGCAACTTCCTGAATTGCCCCCCAGGTAAAATGGTTACGGATACGTACTTCTTCTTTTGTCGTTTTAAATGATAAAAATGCTGCCAGAAGGATGATCACGATCTCGATCACAGACGGGAATCCAAGCGTCACTTCTCCAAGGATATGGATTCCTTTTACCGTTCCGTCCGCATTCTGGAATGCAGACATACCAGGAAGCATTCCACTTAAGATTACAGCTCCGACAATCATTGCAACATATATCAGATTATGAAGTCCTACAATTCTAACGTGTGTTCCAGGCTCTCTGATATCTGGTTTTCTACCTTCCGCAATATCTTTTCTGTAAGCTCTTCTATCCAGAAAATAGAATAACGTCAGTAAAATGATCATGTTAAAGATCAGTATATGAAACAGCTTCAGGCTCCAGAAAAACGGAACGCCACGCATGAATCCCATCAGAAGCGGCGGATCTCCGATCGGTGTCAGACATCCTCCCATATTAGAGATCAGGAAGATAAAAAAGATCATAATGTGACTCTTTCTTTTTCTCCACGAATTCATCTTAATAAACGGACGTACCAAAAGCATGCTTGATCCGGTCGTTCCGATCACGCTGGAAAGCAGTGTTCCCAGAACAAACAATGCCGTATTGATCCTCGGTGATCCGGCAAACTCACCGTCAATTGTAATGTTACCTGCTACACAGAACAGACCGAACAATAAAATGATAAATGTCAGATAATCATTTACCACACATTCCAAAACTGTCTCTCCCATTGTAAACATTCCGTACTTTGCAGCAAACGGAACAATAAACAGTACCGACCAGAACGCAACTGCAAGCGGCTGATGCTTTTCCCACCAGTCCGGCTTGATCAGAGGCATAACGGCAATACTGAGCAACAGCCCTGCAAAGGGTATGCAGAGCCAAACTGGAATAGCTGATAATTCCTCCATTCCTTTCTCCTCCATTCTTCCTCAAGTAAAGTCTTATGTGTCATTGCATAATGAAAGCTGTCATTGACAGCTCTCTTAGCATTCTATATGTAAAATGTATTATTGAAGCCTTGGTACTTCCTGACCTCTCAACATTATTACCGGTCCTCCGGTTCCCTCAATATATTCTTTTGTGATAACAACCTCTCCAATATTGTCATCCTTCGGGATTTCATACATGATATCTAACATGAATTCTTCGATGATCGCACGAAGCGCCCTCGCTCCGGTATCTTTCTTCATTGCTTTTTTTGCGATCGCATGAAGTGCGCCGTCATCGAATTCCAATTTTACTTCGTCTAATGCAAGCAGTTTCTGATATTGCTTCAAAATTGCATTCTTAGGCTCTTTTAATATCTCCACCAGCATATCTTCACTCATACCCTGTAAGGTAAATACAATCGGCAGACGTCCCAGGAACTCCGGTATCATACCGAATACACGCAAATCCTCTGTTGCGACCTTTTTAAGAATCTCTTTGTCGTTATTGTATTTATCTCTCAGATCCGCTCCGAATCCGATCGCTGCCTGTTTGGTCAGACGTTCTTTGATAATTCCTTCCAGATCCGGGAATGCACCTCCACAGATGAACAGAATGTTCCTCGTATTCACTGTTGTAAGCGGAACCATTGCATTCTTGCTCGTTGCCCCGACAGGAACTTCCACATCACTTCCTTCCAGAAGTTTCAGCATTCCCTGCTGTACAGACTCACCGCTCACATCACGCTGACTGGAGTTTTTCTTCTTTGCGATCTTGTCGATCTCATCAATAAAAATGATTCCCTGTTCTGCCTTTTCTACATCATTATCTGCTGCCGCAAGCAGCTTGGATACAACGCTTTCGATATCATCACCGATGTACCCTGCCTCTGTAAGAGAGGTTGCATCCGTGATCGCAAGCGGAACATCCAGAATCCTTGCCAGTGTCTTTACCAGATACGTCTTACCGGAACCTGTCGGTCCGATCATCAGCATGTTGGATTTCTCAATCTCAATGTCATCCATCGAATCTGTTGCCACTCGCTTGTAATGATTATATACCGCAACCGACATCACTTTCTTTGCATATTCCTGTCCTACCACATACTCGTCCAGTTTTGCTTTGATCTTGTGCGGAGCCGGAAGATTCCTGATATCTACTAACGGCTTGTATTCTTCGCCTTCTTTTTTCTTCTTGATCTTCTGCTGTTTTGGAATACTCTGCTCCATATCAGACATATTGAATACCTGTACTCCCGGAATATTCATCAGCTGACTGTAATCGATCGGTCCATTCGACATTGCATCAAAACTCTTCTGCATGCAATCATTGCAGACACAGATATGGTTCGGAAGTTCGATCATCTTCCCCGCAGCACTCTCCGGACGTCTGCATATAAAACATACTTTTTCATACTCATCATCATTTTGTTTCTTATCATCCGAATCTGACGTCTTCTTTGTTGTTTCTACTTCGACGTCTTCTACTTTTTCGATTTTCTGATTGTTATCGTCCTGATTGGTCATTATTCTCTCCTTCTTACTTTTTGTCGTATCTTTCACTCTGTTTTATCCTGGTTCTATGATTCTTCCTGGTTCACCAGTTCCAGAAATGTCTCTTCGGAAATAATCGGGATCCCCAGTTCATTTGCTTTCTTATTTTTGGAAGATGTGCTAGTTACATCATTGTTGATCAAGTAATTCGTTTTGGACGTTACCGATCCTGTCACCTTTCCTCCCAGACTTTCAATCAATTCCTTCACTTCACCTCGGTTTGCAAAATGTGTTACGCTTCCGGTGATCACAAAATTGACACCTTCAAAAATCTGTTTCTTTGTTGATGTCTCTTCCGGGATTGTCAACTCTTCTAAAAGCTTTCTGAAATTCTCCACATGCTTTGCATCTGAAAAATATCCGGTGAATGCCTTTGCCAGAACTTCTCCCACGCCCTGGATCTCATTTAATTCTTCTTCTGTAACCATCAAAAGGGCTTCTACATCATATTTCAACTCTCTGCAGATAACCTTTGCATTGGCAAGTCCGATCCCTGCGATTCCCAGTGAATAGACAACTCTTGGCAACGTGGTTGTTCTTGCTTTTTCCACACTTTCGATCAGTTTCCTGTACGATTTTTCTCCAAATCCTTCCATTCCCTGAATCTCGTCTTTGTAGTGGTCCAGATGGAAGATATCGGCAAATGTATGGATATATCCTCTGGAAATGAATTTTTCCAGTGTTGCTTCCGACAATCCTTCTATATTAAGTGCATCTCTGCTTACGAATAATGCAAATGCCTTCACATGCTTTGCCTGGCATTCCGGATTCATACAGTATAATGCTTTCGCATTTCCTACCTGTCTGATCTTCGTCTCACCCTGACAGACCGGACATCTTTCCGGAATATCTTTCACACCGCTTCTTGTCAGATTCTCTGCAATCTGCGGAATGATCATATTTGCCTTATAAACTTCGATCTTATCTCCGATGCCAAGTTCCAGTTCTTCCATAATGCTGATATTGTGAACACTTGCACGGCTGACCGTCGTTCCTTCTAGCTCCACCGGATCAAAGATTGCAACCGGATTGATCAGTCCTGTCCTTGACGGACTCCATTCGATTTCACGCAGAATCGTTTCCCTGATCTCATCCTGCCATTTGAATGCGTAAGAATCTCTCGGGAATTTTGCTGTTCTTCCCAACGATCTTCCATACGCTATATCATCATATGATAGCACAAGTCCGTCAGAAGGGAAATCATTTTTACTAATCTCTGACGAAAATTTAGCAACTTCATCTTCTACTGTATCTCTGGTCACCATATGATATTCTACTGTCGTGAATCCCTGTGCTTTCAGCCATTCCATCTGACAAGCTCTGGAATTCTGAAAATCAACTCCATCTGCCTGCACTAACGTGAATGCATAAAACATAACATTTCTCTTTGCCGTGATCTGGTTATTGAGCTGTCTGACTGAACCACTGCATAAGTTTCTTGGATTTTTATATTTTGCATCTACATCTTCAATCTCTTCATTGATCTTCTCGAAGTCATGATATCCGATCACCGCTTCTCCCCTTAAGATCAATTCCCCCCGGTAAGCGATCTGCACCGGTACATTTTTGAATACCTTCGCATTGTTTGTAACCACTTCACCGACTTCTCCGTTACCGCGTGTGACCGCTTTATAAAGCTTTCCGTCACGATAAGTCAACACGATCGTCAATCCGTCCATCTTCCAGGACATCAATACTTTCTGACTGCCAACGAAGTTCTTAAGCTCTTCTACTTCTTTCGTCTTATCCAGTGAGAGCATCGGGCTTTCATGCCTTTCTTTTGGGAGTTCACTGACAACTTCATATCCGACATTTACCGTCGGACTGTTCGACAATGTAATTCCCAGTTCTTTTTCCAGATTCTGCAGTTCATCATACAATCTGTCATATTCGTAGTTGCTCATGATCTCCTGCGCATCCTGATAATAAGATCTGGATGCTTTATTCAGAAGTTCTACTAATTCCAGCATTCTCTCGTTCTTTGACTGTCCCATATAATTCCTTTAACTCCTGTTCTGTTAATTCTCTTACCTGTCCCGGTTTCAGATCTCCAAGTTCCACGTTCATGATCCGTATCCTTTTTAACACATCCACCTTATATCCGAGTGCTTCGCACATGCGCCGTATCTGTCTGTTCAATCCCTGTGTCAGAATAATGGAAAATGTATATTTCCCGGTCTTTTTTACTGTACAGGGTCTGGTCACCGCATCCAGATTCTTTTCTTTATCTCTGATGTGTACTCCCCGGCTCATCTTCTCAATGAATTCCGGAGTAACTTCTTTGTTTACTCTGACCTTATATTCTTTCTCATGTGCATATCTTGCGCGCATCATGCCGTTGATCAGATCTCCATCATTTGTCATGATCAGAAGCCCTTCCGAATCTTTATCCAGTCTTCCTGCATAAGTGATGCGTACCGGATAATTGAGGAACCGGATGATGTTCTTTTTCTCCCTTTTATCTTCTGTACAAACAATCCCGGCAGGTTTGTACACTGCCAGGACCGTTTTTTCCGTTTTGCTTTTGACCACTTTTTTTCCGACACGGACCTCCTGTCCGTCTTCTACTTTCATGCCGGGAGCTGCTGTCTTTCCATCCACAGTCACAATTCCCGACTCGATCAGCCTGTCTGCCTCCCTTCTGGAACAGACACCGGCTTCGCTTAAATACTTGTTCAGTCTAATCATTCTGCAATACCCCGCTGATACTGTTATCCTGCACAAATGTATTACCGTTATACAGGAACAGAACACTTGTGATCTTATTTTTCTTCATAACTTCTCTGATATCATCATAATAATATCTTGGATCAACCACTATGATTTCTCTGTAATATGCCGTCAGAAACGGAATTACACTATTCGCATAGGAATCTTTTACAAGCAACAGTCTGTCTGTTGTATCTGCCGTCGTTCTGATATCCAGGACGGGATAATTACCGCCAAGAAATAATGCATATTTATCCTTTTCTTTCAACTTGGATGTATCGTATAACGTTGCTGTTTTCTTTTTTTCATTCACGTTATTTACAACTACCTGTGGTGCTGTTTTCAGATCATCCGGTGCGTATATATAGATCGGCTCATTATAGTCTGTTTCATATCCGCTTGTCGCCGATAAGGTTCCGTTAAATGAATTCGTCACTGCATAGGATTTCATAGCCGGTGCTTTCGATGTATCCAGTTTCATAGCCGCAGCCAGCGCCTGATATCCATAGTAAGCACCAAGCGTCGTCCAGTGATGATCCGTATGATAATATATCTCTTCTGCTCTGTGCTTTTTCAATGTAGCTTCCACATTTACCCACTGAAAAGCTGTCCCGAGCGAAGCCTTTATTTTCTGGAACTGTTTATCCTGATCTTCTGTCACTGCGCAATACGGAAGTTTGTCCGACTCGATATTTGCAGCATTCGGTACCAGCATCATATACATCGGGATATCTTTATATGTCTTCTGAAACTTTTTCATTGCATCCAGATTTGCTTTCAATTGTTCTTCATCCGGCCTGGCTATATCCTCTAACAGATAATGATCTTTTCCTTTAAATACACCATTTGCCTTACGTTTTCCTGCGATCAGATCAATACGGCTCTTTAAAGCTACCCAGAAATCTCTTCCCGCAAACTGATCCGATACATAAGATTCATACTGTTTCATCCATCTTCCGCTTTCAATACCGGAAATCGTAAGTCCTGGTCTTTGTTCCAGTGCCCGGTTTTCTTTTGCCGAAAATTCCCTGTCAGCAGTTGCAATATTTACCACGCAGAAGATAACCATCATTACAATAAACAGCAATGCAATTACTTTATTTCTCTGTTCTTCTCTTTTTCTTTCCCATTTCTTTCTCGACTGTCTCATCTTTGCTCCTAGAATCTGAAATACAGGAACGGATTATAGGTCTCCGTTACCAGATATGCAATACAGACAATAAACAACGCAGCATATACCACACTGTTAATGATTGTTGTATTCCATTTTTTTGATCTTAACATATGCTCGTATCTGAAATGAACCAGCGGCGTAGAGCCAAATATCAGGATCAGCCACAGGATCAGGTTGCTTGTAAGAAGATACATACTCTCTCTGTCTGCAAAGACATGTGCACCTGCACCAAACATCACTCTGATATAATCTGCTGCCTGTCCGAATGATGAGCTGAAAAACAATACCCAGCCGATCACAACCAGAACAATACTGTAAATATGACGGACTACATCCGGAAGTCTGTCCAGTACCGGTGACAGGAGATATTTTTCAATGATGAGGAGCACCCCATAATAGAGTCCCCATGCCACGAAATTCCATGCGGCTCCATGCCATAATCCGGTCAAAAACCATACGATCAAAAGATTCCTGATATGTTTGATCTTCGATACCCTGTTTCCTCCCAATGGAATATACACATAATCCCTGAACCAGCTGCTCAGCGAAATATGCCATCTGCGCCAGAACTCCGTAATACTCTTAGACACATATGGATAGTTAAAGTTCATATTGAATTCAAATCCAAACATCTTACCGAGTCCGATCGCCATATCCGAATATCCACTGAAATCAAAATAAATCTGGAACATATACGCAAAAGCTCCAAGCCACGCCGTCATCACGGCTATATTATCTTTCGCAAGTCCGCTTACCTCTGTAAAAATCATCCCTGAGGTATTCGCCAGTAATACTTTCTTCGCAAGTCCCCGGATAAAATACATGCTTCCTTCTCCGAATTTTGTCCTTGAGACTTCTCTGGACGCAAGCTGTTCATCTACATCTGCATATTGCACGATCGGTCCCGCAATAAGCTGCGGAAACATCGTTACATATAATGCAAAATTAGGAAGATTCGTCTGCACTTTTACATTTCCCCGATATACATCAATGATATAGGATAATATCTGGAATGTATAAAAGGATATTCCAATCGGAAGCGGCAGTGCATGATAAGAAATATGTACCGGAAGTATCCCGTTCAATGTGTCCAATACAAACCCTTCATACTTAAAAAATCCAAGTACTGCCAGATTAATGATAAGGTTAAAAACCAGGCTCCGCTTTGCAGCTCTCTTATCCTGCAGATTCCTCGCAATATCCAGTCCGCTGAAATAATTAAACAGTATGGACAGTAACATCAGAAACAGATATACCGGTTCCCCCCATGCATAAAACACCAGACTCGCCAGCAATAAGATCACATTCCGGAATCTTACCGGCAACAAATAATATAAGATCATCACAGCCGGCAAAAATGTAAATAAAAAAACAATACTGCTAAATAACATCTCTCTAATTCCTTTTTATCAAATACTCTTCTTAAATGCCGCATCGATACGATCTGCATCCTTTGAAACTGCCAGCAGCACATAACGTCCTCTGGTCTCAATAATTGCAGCATGTATCAGCTTTGTTTGTTCTACACCATAACCTTCAAAATTCTTTTCCTGTGTATTTACACGACTTTCCACTGCTTTTTCAACCGTCTCGATCTGACTTTCGTTTTTTACCTTTATTACGAGTATTTCATTCACACTCATAACGTCATCCGGAATATACAGACTGAGTCCTTCATAATCATTGGCATTCAGACTGTAATATTTTTTCAGATCCTGTGTTGTGCCTTTTTTCATTCCTTCTAATTTTACGGCTTTTGTGATATTCTTTTCAATCGTGTCTACGGATACGGTATTATCCCCTTCCCGGGTCACAAGAAATACTACATAAATGATCAGGAGGACTACCATCAAATATTTTAACAGGTTAATCCTGTCTAATTTTCCGTTTTTCATTATAATTCTGCAACCTCCGCCATATGATTTACCCATTCTTTATAATAACCGGTTGACATATGGATTCCATCACCGGCATAATACTCCTGTTTCACCAGCTCTGTATTATCAATAAATGTTACTTTCTCTTTTTCACATAATTTTTTTAATTTCTGATTGAACTCCGGAATTTTTGCATAGACAGAATTCTGATCAATTGCAATCTGCGCTGTCGGAAGTATACTGTTAACATATATTTTCGTATCCGGCAGTGATTTTTTCAGATCTCTGATCACCGTCCTGTATGCTTTTATGAATCCATCCGCTTCTCCATTCTGCGCTCCGACATCATTCATCCCGTAAGAAAGGAATAATACTGACGGTTTCATCTCTTTTGCCCTGGCAATATGATCTGCCAGTTTTTCATTATCCCCCGCCGACACACCGGCTCCACGGTCTGCCTGTACATTTGCCTGATCCAGCACACCATATTCGTACAATCCCTGTGTGATGGAATCCCCCAGGACCAGACAATCTACAAATTTTTCGCTTGCCGGCTGTTCTTCTGCATCCTGTTCTGCCTCACGTTCCTGCGTTTCTAACTCCTTAATCTTTTTATCTGCCTTAGACACATCCATCTCATCCATCGTCTTCAGGATCTCTGTGCCCTTCTTTGTATCTTTCTGTGGATTACTGAGCCTGCGCACCACCGTAATCCCGCCAATCACCAGAATAGCAACCGCAACGATCACTGCAGTCTGAAGTACCCGGTCTTTTTCTTTCTCACTTTTTATTTCACTTTTCTGCTCCTCAGGATTCACCTCCTGAGTCTCTTCTTTTTCTTCATAAATTGAAGTTTTACTCTCTATATCCACGAAATCTTCTCCTCTTTCGTTTCTCTGTTGATCCTAAATATGTATATCCAATTTATTTTACTGTTTTTCTTTTTGAATGTCAATTTATATCCTCTTTTCTGTCGTCTTTTGTGCTATAATGTTGAATACATTTCCTTATACCTGAAAGGGGAAAATGATCATATAGATTAACAGGAGGTTTTCCTTATGAATGTATACCAGTTATCAGCCAAAAATTGCATGTCGCATCTGCTCTTAAAAGACACTTTCGACAACTTTTCTTTCATAGAAGGCGAGATCACGACCTTCAACAAATTTACCATCAGCGGCTTTCTCCAGGAAGACTTCTTTGATGAAAAACCTGAAGAAACCTACTCCCGCTGGAATAAAACCCGAGACTTCTGCTTCCAGATCATCCGCGGTAAACGCACTCCATTGGGATTCAAGATTGTCCTTGCGCTTCCGGAAGATCAGGTCCCGTACTTTCTGACCGCCCACGGTCTCACCGGATACCGCCCGGAAGAGATCCGGGGGCTGTACCTGAACTTCCACTACGATGGACATCACTTACAATGTATCACCGGAACTTCTCTGAACACTTTCACCATGGACAAATCCATCGAAAGAGAATGGGATCAGGAAGTAAAAAACATTTTAAAATCCAGATCCATTGAAGGTGACTACTGATCTGCAGTTTCCGATATAAACAGAGCCGTGCCGCCATGGATTTCCCTTCCACAGCCGCACGGCTCTTATTTTTCATTCCGCCAATCTTAACTTCAAATCTTTACTTTGTAAGCAGCATCATGATCTCATTACTTCTCTGCACAAACGCAGTCATCTCTTCCGGACTGAGCGGCTTATGTGCCAGCATTGCCAGATCATATAACTGTTTGCAGATAATACTTGTGTTCTCACTGTCTTTATGTTCAACTACATACTGAACCAGCGGATGATTTGCATTCAGGATCAGTGTACTTGTTGTACCCATATCCATTCCGTTCATGCCATACATTTTCATCATTTCCTGCATACGACGGTTTTCTTCGGATAACGTCATCATAGAAGCAACATTTTCATCTTTCAGTTTCTCGATTTTAACATCCAGATTCTCGTTTCCAAGCTCTTTGCGGAAAATCTCTATCAGACTGTCAGATTTCTTCTGGAATGCTTCCTTCTCTTCTTCGGCAACTTCTTCCTTTGCACCTGCTGTTACATCGGCGTCGATTCTCTGGAACTTGATCTTCTGATTACGCTGCTCTAACTGTGTGATAAACGGCGAATCAATGTTGTGTCCTAAGATTACCGCATCCATGCCCTGGTTCTTGAACATATTGATGTACTGGCTCTGCTGGATCTCGTCCGTCACATAATAAATAACTGTCTTATCCTCTTCTTTGTTCTCAGTATTCTGATCATCTGTCTTGGCATTCTGATCTTCTACTGTTCCTCCATTTGCCTCGATGCAATCTTTCAATGTCAGATATTTGTGATCCAGATTCTTAAACAGAACCGCATCTTTCATCTTGTCACAGAATTTTTCATCTTTCAGGCATCCGAACTTGATGAACGGACTGATGTTATCCCAGTATTTCTCATAGTCTTCTCTCTTTGTCTTGCACATTCCGGAAAGCTTGTCTGCAACCTTCTTGGAAATGTATTCAGAGATCTTATTCACAAATCCGTCATTCTGTAATGCGCTACGTGATACGTTAAGCGGCAGATCCGGACAATCGATGACTCCCTTTAATACCATCAGATATTCCGGAATGACTTCTTTGATATTGTCCGCGATAAATACCTGGTTGTTGTATAACTTAATTGTTCCTTCAATAGAATCATACTCTGTGTTGATTCTTGGGAAGTACAAAATTCCTTTTAAATTAAATGGATAATCCATATTCAGGTGGATCCAGAACAGTGGCTCTTTGTAATCCATGAATACTTTGCGGTAGAAGTTCAGATAATCTTCATCACTGCATTCATTCGGATGCTTTGTCCACAGTGGGTGGATATCACTTAATGAAACCGGACGTTTTTTGATCTTTACTTTTTCTTTGGCAGGTTCTGTCTCTACCATTTCTTTCTCGCCGTTTTCATTCTCTTTTTCTTCCATCTTGGCATCTTCGTGAATATGCTCGATTACTTCATCATCATCTTTCAGATCCGCTTCGTCGATCGTCTCATATTCAGGCTCTGCATTTGCCTTGGAAAGGAAGATTTCTACCGGCATAAAGGAACAATATTTTTCCAGAACTTCTCTCATTCTGTATTCATTTGCAAACTCCAGACTGTCCTCATTCAGATACAGTGTCATAGTGGATCCGACTTCCTGTTTGCTGCCTTCTTCCATCTCATACTCTGTTCCGCCGTTGCTTACCCAGTGTACCGGCTTTGCCCCTTCTTTATAGGAAAGGGTATCGATATGTACTTCGTCAGCTACCATGAATGCAGAATAGAATCCAAGACCGAAGTGTCCGATCATATCATCCTCTGTTGTCTTATCTTTATATTTTTCAAGGAACTGTGTTGCTCCGGAAAATGCGATCTGTGTAATGTATTCTTCTACTTCATCGGCTGTCATTCCAAGACCATTATCTGTAAATTTCAGAGTCTTTTCTTCTGGATTGACTTCAACTTTGATCGCCGGTTTATAATCATCCGGCAACTGGTATTCACCCATCATATCCAGTTTCTTCAGTTTTGTGATTGCATCACATCCGTTGGATACCAACTCACGTGCGAAAATATCGTGATCGGAATATACCCATTTTTTAATAATCGGGAAAATGTTTTCACTGCTGATTGACAAACTACCTTTCTTTGCTGCCATTGTAAATCACTCCTATTTCTACTTTTTATATTTCTATCATATTAGTGACAAAAGGTACTGCTTCTTCTGTCGGCAGACACCTTTTTGCTACATTTTTTCATCTAAGTGATATGATAATACTGCTTATTTTAAAAGTCAATAGAAAATTAGCACTCTTTCAAAAAGAGTGCTAACAATTCTGTGAAATTTATAAACCGTTTATAAACTTTACTCTATACTTTTCAATGATTCTACCATGTCAATCTTTTTCAGTTTAAAATACATTACCCAGTTTACGAACAATGAGAACCCTATCGTAAATAAAAAACTGTAGATATAACTCTTCAGATAAATACTCCGGCCAAACATTGCCGCATCCACTTCTACTGTCTGAATTACAAACAGATGCAGAATCTTACCGAATACAACACCTGCCACGGATCCGATCAACGTCAGCAGGATATTTTCACGGAATACATATTCTGCTACTTCCGTGTCATAGAATCCAAGTACTTTCAAAGTCGCAAGTTCTCTCTGGCGTTCTGTGATATTAATGCTGTTTAGATTATAAAGTACCACAAATGCCAGCATTCCGGCTGAGACGATCAGTACAATGATCACCAGATTCAGGCTGGCCAGCATATCATCCAGCTGATCTCTGATATCAAGCAGGTATGAGATTGTCAGTACCTGATCTTTTGACAGGATCTTTTCTCCCGCCTTTTTCACCTGGTCCTCCGAATATCCGTTCTTCGCCCGGAACATGATACAATTATATTTCACCGCCTTTCCAGATACCTTCTTGTAATACTGCGGTGTAAAATAGATATAATGTCCCATGTAATTTTCACAGATATGCGCAATCTTTACAGTGACACTCTTCTCCGTTCCCTTCTTCACTTTGATGGTATCCCCTTCTTTTACATTCAGAAGTTTCGCCGTCTTTTCACTGACAATTACTCCATCACCGGTGAGTGTATACGATTCTTTCGTCTTCCTGTCATGAAAATCCACATACTTTTCTGCAATCTTTGGATTACCTAATATGCACTGGTACACGCTGAGTTTTTTACCGCCTCCGGATGCGGTCACACTCCGCATATCTGCCTCCATATAACTCTGAATATCTGAATCTGTTTTCATATACTCCTTTAGCTCTTCTTTCTCTGTCTTTGTCACATCATCTTTATAGAATATATGTCCATCATACAGCTGAATCTCTTCATACTGAATATCTGCGATCTCATATACAGAATCCCTCACTCCATATCCGACCAGCATCAGTGCCATACAACCGCCGATTCCGAATACGGTCATAAAGAAACGCTTTTTATAACGCATCAGATTCCTGATCGTGGATTTCCAGGTGAAATTCATCCGTTTCCAGATGAATCCGATTCTTTCCAGGAAAACTCTCCGCCCGTTTTTTGGTGCCGGCGGACGCATCAGCACTGCCGGTTCCGCTGCAAGTTCCTTATAGCAGGATGCAAGTGTTGCTCCCATAGTACATGCGATCGAGGCAACGGATGCCATCACAGCATAACTCATGTGGTATGGTACATATATCTTCGGAATATGAGGATACATGATCTCATATGCATAGATAATAATATACGGAAGAATTTTCTCTCCCACCAGTACTCCAAGAACACTTCCTCCTGCCGTTGCAAGGAATGCATATCCCAGATATTTCGATGCAATGGAAAAATTTCCGTATCCCAAAGCCTTCATGGTACCTATCTCTATTCTCTGTTCCTCTACCATACGTGTCATACCGGTCAGACTGATCAATGCTGCAACAAGGAAGAACATAACCGGGAATACTTTTCCGATCGCACGCATACGATCCGCATTTTCTCCGAATCCATCATATTCTGTCAGTGTACTTCTATCATATAGATACCATTTTGGATTCTTGATCTGACTGATCTGCTTACTGGCATCAGCAAGCTTTTTCTCGCCTTTTGCAATTTCTTCTTCTGATGTCTTCTTTCCTTCTTCATATTCTTTCCTGGCATCGGCAAGTTTTGCTTCATTTTCCGCAATTTCCGCTTCACCATTTTTCAACGTCTGCTCCTGCGCTTCCAGCTCTGCTTTTCCTGCATCTAACTGTTTCTGTCCGGATTCTATACTTGCCGCTGCACTGCTAAGTTTTATTTCACTTGCATCCAGTTGTGCTTTTGCCTGATCCAGCTCTGCTTTCCCATTCGTAAGCTGCTGTTTTGCTGTGTCCAGTTCGCTCTTCTTTGTCTGGTAATCCTGTTCTTTCGCATCCAGTGTCTGCTTTGTTTCCTGTGCCTGTGCTTCCAGCTCCCGGATTTTCTGCGACAGCTCTTGATCCTGTTCTGTTTCTCCGGATACCTGTCCTTTTAATGCTTCTATGTTCTTCAGAAGTGTCTGATATCCATCCCATCCCTGGTCAAGTTCTGCTCTGTATACGGCCAGCCCCTGTTCTCCTGTCTGGATCTGTTCCTGTGCTTCTGCATACTGTGCATCATAAGCTGCTTTTCCCTGTTCATACTGCTTTTTTCCCTGCTCCAGTTGTTGAAGACCATTTTGATATGTTTTCTTTGCCGCATCCAATTCCTGCTGCTTCGCCCGGATCTTCGCCCTCGCATCTTCCATCTGCGTCTTCCCGCTTACGAGTGTTTCCTTTGCCTGTAAAATCTGCGTCTCTCCGTCTGTGATCTGCCTTTCTGCGTCTGAAAGTTTCTGCTCTGATTCTGCTTTTCCGTCATCAAGCTCTTTCTGCGCCTTTTCAAGCTTTGTATTCGCTTTATCTAACAGTTCTTCCTTACGGATTTTTCCTCTTTCTTCTGTGATTGCCTGCAATCGTTTTTTGACTGTCTTTACTTTCTGTTTATACGCACCGGTATATGCAGTCAGTTCTTTCGCCCCCTGCACCTGCACATACATTTCCGTATATACATCCAGATGAAATGTTTTCTCCGGTACTACTACAAATCCGCTGACTGTACCCGTTCCGATTGTTGTACTTCCTCGATTCAATGCTATATAACACGGTGAATTTCCTTTTCCGACAACCTTTAGTTCATCCACCTTCAGGGTATCCGTCACCTTGTCATCCGTCCCGGACTTAAGCCTGATCGTCTCTCCGACTTTATACTTCATCTGATCATCTACCAGACATTCTCCCACTTTTTCCGGCATACGGCCTTCACTGACCGTAATCTTGTTCATATCTTTCACCCCGGACATCACGTGGAGTACATATTGCTTCTTATTCTTTATATTCAGGAAATCCGCACTGTAGGCTCCTTCTGCCTTTCCAACTCCTTTTACATTTCTGACCGCCTTCACATCATCTTCCGTAATTCCAAGTGTACTGACCGCCTTGATATCCATCAGATCTGACTTATCAAAATACGCATCTCCGGTAATCTTCATAGATGGCTCAGATGCCCGGATACCGGAAAAGAATGCAACTCCCAGCGCAACAATAAAAAGAATAGAAATAAAGCGTCCGAAACTATGGCGGATCTCCATATAAAAATTCTTACGTGTTATCTTTTTTGCCATCTTCCGTCCCTGCCTTTTACCATTCTATGGTCTCAACCGGAACTGGTTGCGGATTCTGTATGATCTTATCCACCCGGCCGTTTTTAATCTTGATCACCCGGTCTGCCATTGGCGCAATTGCCGAATTATGTGTGATCAGAATCACCGTCATTCCACTGTTCCGGCAGGTATCCTGTAATAATTTCAAAATGGATTTTCCTGTATTATAATCCAGTGCACCGGTCGGTTCATCGCAGAGTAACAGCTTCGGATTCTTTGCCAGTGCCCTTGCGATCGACACTCTCTGCTGTTCTCCTCCCGACAACTGCGCCGGAAAATTATCCAGTCTTTCCCCCAGTCCAACTTCTTCCAAAACTTCCTGTGCATCCATTGGATCCTTACATATCTGAAGAGCCAGTTCTACATTCTCCAGTGCTGTCAGGTTCGGGATCAGGTTATAGAACTGAAAGACAAATCCGATATCATCTCTTCTGTATGCCGTCAACTGCTTCGTAGAATACGTTGCAATGTCCTGACCGTCAACCAGCACCTGTCCCGACGTAGCGG
>OGYF01001998.1_pt1 | contig 16185 bp, 15 predicted proteins | sample 1576451 | NCBI WGS metagenome assembly OGYF01 (sample SAMEA3541505, study PRJEB24748) | human gut metagenome | biome: human gut; feature: human-associated habitat; material: faeces | place: China | collected 2012 | reverse complement strand
AGTGGAACGAGCAGGCCCAGTCCCTGGCGGACTATGTGGTTGGCAAGACCATCCCTGAGGTGAAAGGCATTTCCATTAGTGAAGAGGGCAAGCCCACCGGCGCGGACCTCACCGCCTCCGTCACCATGTCCATCGGAGGATACATCAGCGCGATTGAGCAGGCTGCGGCCAATGCCTCCCATTTGGGGGCCTCCAAGGGCGACCGGCTGGTGCTGACCACCACCACCAATGCCGCCAAGAGCACGGACGCTACCAGCGATGCCGATGGCCTGGCCCAGGCCTACGCCACCGTGGGAGCCCTCACCCTGAGCGGGGACACCATCACCAGCATGGTCATCGACGCGGTACAGGCCAACGTGAATTTTAACGCCGCCGGGACCATTACCACCGACCTCGCCGCCGCGCAGCCCTCCAAGAATGAACTGGGTGCCGACTACGGCATGGGGAAGGTCAGCTCCATCGGCAAGGAGTGGGACGAGCAAGCCGCCGCCTTCGCTTCCTATGTTACCGGCAAGACCGTGGCCGAGGCCACTGGTATCGCCGTCACGGAGGAGGGCAATGCGGGCGACGCCGATCTCGCCGCCTCCGTCACCATCGGCGTGGGCGACTTCCTGACCCTGGTGGAAAAGGCAGGGGCCTGAGATGCGTCGCCTGCTCCCCCTGCTTCTGTCCGTCCTCCTGCTGGCCGGCTGCGCATCCCCTGCCGCGCCGGAGGAGGAGGGTGCGAAGCGGTATGAGGCCACCTTTCTCACCCTCTTTGACACCGTGACCACCGTGGTGGGCTATGCGGAGAGTGAGGAGGACTTTCAGGCCACCGCCCAGTCCCTCCATGACGCGCTGCTGGAGTACCACCAGCTCTACGACATCTACAGCGACTATGACAGCGTGGTCAACCTCAAGACGGTAAACGACGCCGCCGGCGGGGCGCCCGTGGTTGTGGACCGCAAAATCATCGACCTGCTTCTCTTCTGCCGGGACCTCTGCGAGGGCACCGGCGGCCAGGTCAATGCCGCCTTGGGGGGCGTGCTGGCCCTGTGGCATGATGCCCGGGAGGCTGGCATCAGCGATCCCGCCTCCGCCGCCCTCACCCTGGAGGGCAAAAACACCCCCCTGACCGCGCTGCATATTGCGGGCGGCAGCAAAACAGACCTGACGGCTACGGCCTGGTACTACGGCAATCAGGTCTATTCCGCTGATGAAAGCTTTGAATGGGCCGTGACGGGCGAGATCGGTGCAATCGACGAAAGCGGCGTTTTCACCGCCGCAAAAACCGGCACGGATCTGACCGGCACGATTACCGCCTCCTACGGCGAAACGTCGTTCTCGCTCAAGGTCACGGTCGGCTCCTCGCAGCCGTTCGCGGACACGAAGGGCCACTGGGCCGAGAGCTATATCACCGATCTCTATTACGCGGGCACGCTGCAGGGCTCCACGAAGGACGGCAAGCTCTATTACCGCCCCGACGCCAGCATGACGCGGCAGGAGTTCATCGTCGCCATGATGCGCTATCTCGGCACGGATCTGAGCGCGTATCAGACCGTTTCGCTCCCGTTTGCCGACAGCAGCTCGATTGCCGATTGGGCAAAATCCGCGATGCAGGCGGCGTACTCGCTCGGCTATCTCACAGGCTCGAAGACAAACGGCCAGCTTCTGGCCAAGCCCGGCGCAACGATCTCCCGGCAGGAGGCCATGACGATCCTCTCACGCACAAAGGACTTCCCCGAGGCCGACCTCAACACGCTCTCCGCCTTCTCTGACAGCGGCAAGATCGCCGACTGGGCGAAAACCGCGCTTGCACAGATGGCCCAGCAGAAGATCATCAGCGGTTCGAAGGGCAAGCTGAACCCCACCGGCAAGGTCACGCGTGCAGAGGTCGCAAAGATGCTCTATATGCTCTCGGAGCTGTAAGCCGCTATGGACAAAACGCATATGCAGACACATTCAAGATACCGGACGGCCCGCGCATCCTGCTGTTCTGGACGCTGCTTATCGGCGTCGGCGCGGTCGCAGGTGCGGCCGGGATGCTGCTCGACCAGAGCGGCCGGGCGCTGGGCATGGACGCGATGCTCCCGTATTTTCAGGTGCTGCCTTTTGCGGACGTGCTGTTCCGGGATCTGACGTTCTCCGGCTGGGCGCTGCTGATCGTCAACGGCCTGACCAATCTGACCGCAGCCGGACTGCTGCTGGCTGAAAAGCGTGCGGGCGTCACGCTCGGCGGGCTGTTCGGCGTGACGCTGATGCTGTGGATCTGCATCCAGTTTTATATGTTCCCGCCCAACGGAAATCGTGTGCAGAAAGTGGATCCTTCCTGCCGCGGCAGCGGCGATTCTGATCGTGGTCCTGCCTGCCAGATTCTGGCCGACAAACAGCAAAACGACCACCCCTGATAATCAGGACACTTCCGAGAACACGACTGCCACTGACAACCAGAATACTACCGGCGACACACCCACCGATGCCGTTCCGGAGCCGAAGAAGGACGAAGAGCCGGCGGAGGCTGCGGTCCAACTCTGACAATGCACCCCGCGTGATCCCTGTCGGAAAGAATCTTGCCTTCGTCACAAGCGAGAAAACGGTCGTTCTGATCGACAAGGAACTCAAGGAGGTCGCGTCGTTCTCTACGGAGGCGTAAGAAGCGGCCTGGATCCAAATCAAAAAGCCTTCCCCTTCTCATGCCGTGTGCATGATGAAAGGGGAAGGCTTTTTTCATGATTTCAGCGGGGGAGAGGGGCGATCAGATGATCTTGCCGAGGCTGGCGGTCTTTGCGGCCTGCGCGGCGCGGCGGAGGGCCGCGACGGGTTCGCCCTCAAGGAAGTATGCGTACAGATCGAGGATCATCCCGGCCAGCTCCGAATCGGCCTCCAGCCCGGAGACGTCCTTCAGAACCTTTGCCGCTTCTTCCTTCGACTGCTCAATGCCCGCCTCGTTCAGATAGCGGTACACCGCACCGGCTGCGCCGACGGCGATATACGCGGGCTTCACGCCCTGCTCGAGGCACAGCAGGCTCGAACCGATCAGCCGGTCGGCTGCGCCGAGTTTTCTCGTCGGGTCGCCGCCGACGCGCTTGCAGGTGTCCTTCAGGGCGGCATTGCGGAAGCGGCCCAGCAGATCGGTGATGTGCAGCATCAGACCGTCCAACTCGACGCCGTATTTCTTGGAAAGCGCCAGCGCGCTTTCCAGCATGGCGTTCTGCACGATGTTCAGAATTTCAGGATCGTCGATGGACTGATAAATATATTTCCGGCCCTCGTAGCCGCCCAGATACGCGCAGGTCGCGTGGCCCATGTTGTGGACGTACAGCTTGCGCTTAATATAAAAATCAAACGGCTCAAACGGAACCATGTTCGTGATCTCCGGAATTTCACCCTTGAACGCGGCCTTGTCGACCGGCAGGAAACCGTAGCGCTCGACACAGACGCGCATCGGATCGCCGTCCTTCATCTCCTCGGTCTGCACGGGCACCATGCGGCCAATGGAGGCCTCGACCAGACCGACCTTTTCATCAAAGTGCTTCTTTTCCTCGTCGGTCAGCAGGTCCTTCAGCATCCCTTCCATGACCTTGTTTGCGTCCATCAGGTTTTCGCAGATGATGATGTTGAGCGGGCGGTCGTCCCGTGCCCAGCGCTTTCTGAGACCCGCGACGATGTTGCCGACGATGAACTTGAGAATTCTCGCGCCGACCGCCGTCGCCATGATATCGCAGTTTGCGATGGCCTCGGAGGCCGCTTCCTGATCGTTGCCGTTGACCGCGGTCACGTGCTCGATCACGACGTCCTCATGTCCTTCGCTGGACACATAGCGGACGGGATACTGCTCCTTTTCCTGCAGCGCCTTCACGACCGGCTCTGCCACGTCGATGAATGTGACCTTATAGCCGGACTGACTGAGCGTTGCGCCGATGAAGCCGCGGCCAATGTTGCCGCCGCCGTACATAACTGCCTGTTTCATACTCTGACCTCTTTCTTTATTTTCCGTAAAGCTCATAGAGCTTCAAAACCTCGTCCTTTGTTTTCACGCCGTCCGACGCGCTGACCTCGCTCAGGGAAGCCGCCGCGCTGCACGCGCCGAGCTTCAGCGCCTCCCGCAGCGGCATATCTGTCTCCGCCGCGTACAGAACGCCCGCGCAGAACGCGTCGCCTGCGCCGACCGTACCCTTGATATAGCCCTTGGGGAGCTTGAGACTTTCAAATTCGCAGTAATTTCCGGCCTCGTCCATGCCGCAGCCGAGTTCCGGGCAGTGGATAACGGCCCATTTTGCCACGCCCAGCTCGTGGAGCTTCTGCAGCGCAGCCTTCATGTTTTCCACGTGCAGCGTGCCGTCCTCTCCGCGCAGCAGGACCCCCGTGGTCTGCTGCGTCTCAAGCTCGTTGATGATGCAGTAGTCGGTGTATTTGAGCGCCGGGGTCACGAGCTGCTTGAAGCGCTCGCCCGCCTCGGAAACAACGTCGATGGAGGTTTTCATGCCTGCTTTCTGCACCCGATGCAGGAGCCGGGCCATTTTTGTGCCGTATTCCGCGTCCGGCTCGTCCAGATGCGGCAGCAGCAGAATGTAGCCGATGTGGAAGATATCGACGTTCAGCCTGTCCCAGTCGATATCGTCTTCTCCGTAATAGGCGTTGCCGCCCGCGTACTGGAAAAATGTGCGCTCTTTTGTCTGGTTGTTCGACATGACGGCGGTAAACGAGGTGTCGCCGCTGCGCTTGACCATGGACAGGTCGATATTTTTGTATTTCCCCATCTCCTGCAGCACAAAATCACCCTCCGCGTCGTGCCCGGCGAAGCCGGAAGCGACGAGCGGCAGCGCGGGATCGAGCCGCGCGAGATCGGAAATGGTGTTGCAGACCGAGCCGCCGGTGGAGCGCGTGATGCCCTCGGTGATGTGCGTCAGCTCGTTCTGCTTCGGCCATGTTTCGATGGGATAGGTGATATCTACGATCATATTGCCTGCGCAGCAAATGCCTTTTTTCATACTTCCTCCCTGTTTTCGGGCCGTGCGGCCCGGATTCCCTTGTTTTTTGTTCCGGTTACTGTTATTATGAAGGAACGGGGCGGGCTTATCACCGATGAAGATGTGCCTGACGCCCGACAAAGATGCGTTTTTGGTGAAACAAATGGAACTTTACAATGAATATGAGCTGATCTCCCATTCCAAGCTGGCCGACTGCACCATGTTTATCGTCGACATGGTGTACCGCCCCATGCACCTGCATAAGGAGCTGGAGCTGTGCGTGGTGCTGAGCGGCAGCTGCCGTGTCAGCACCGACCGGCAGAGCTTTGAGGCCGGGCCGGGCGAGATTTTGCTGTTCGACGCGGGCAGCAGCCATGAGCTGTGCGCGTCCGGCGCGCCTGCAAGGCTCCTGACGCTGCAGATCTCCAACAGCTTCTGCGCCCGCTTCTATCCGCAGATCCGCAGCATCCGCTTCGGCTGCCGGGGGCTGTCCTCCTGTCTGGGGCCGGAGCAGCTGCCGGCGCTGCGCCGGGCGATGCTGCTGGCGCTTTCCAATTATCTGCGCGACACACCGGAAGCGCCGTTCGCCTGCATGGCGCAGATCAACGCGATCTTTGCGATCCTGCTGGGCGGAACGCCATACCGCGTGCTGAGCGACACGGAAAACATGACGCAGACGCGCAATGCCGAGCGGATGCACCGCATTCTGCACTATCTGGAGACGCACTATTCTGAGCCTGTCCGCCTCAGCGAGATCGCGGAGCGGGAGGGGCTGACGCAGACGTATCTGTCGCACCTGTTCCGCGAGCAGCTGCATATCCCGTTTCAGGATTATCTGGGCAGACTCCGACTGGAGGCGGCGATGCTCCTGCTGCGGCAGTCCGACACGACGCTGACCGACGCAGCCTATGCCTGCGGCTTCTCCGACCCCAAGTATCTGAACCGGAGCTTCCAGAAAAACCTCGGAATGTCGCCGCGCCAGTGGCTGCTGGAAAACCGCCCGGACCCGAGCCGGGCCCCGTCCGCAGAGGACCCGCGTACAGCGCAGCGCATCCTGACGCCCGGCGAGTGCCGGGCGCTGCTGGATGTGCTGGGTGTCACTTAAATTTTCAGGATCTTCAGCTCTTCGCCGCTGGCATAGGCCTTTTCCATGATGCGCTGGACGTGCACGGCGTCGGACGCAGGCACGACGAGGGGCTTATTGTTGAGAATGGAGTCCGAGAAGCTCTCGATCTCGCGGGTGTACATATTGCCGAAGTCGCCGGGAATCTCGACGCCCACATCGTCGGCGTGGGTCTGCTCGGCGGAATAGGCGACGTTCTTGTCAATGAACACGGCGTTCAGCTTGCCGCCGTCGATCTGGCCGATCATCGTGTCGCCCAGCAGACGGCCCTTCGTGCCGAAGAACTCAACGCGCCACTTGGATGCCTCGTCCGGGATATTGAAGTTGGACTGCACAACGCACTGTGCGCCGTTTTCCATGCGCATGAGGATGGTGGACGTGTCCTCCACGTCATACTGCGGTTCGGGGAAGGCGATTTTTTCATTCATGGACGCGACCTCGGTCACGCGCATACCGGTGATGTACTCCATCAGGTCGATGGTATGAACAGACAGATCCATCATCGCGCCGCCGCCGGCCTTGGCCTTGCACTGCCGCCAGTTGCCGGGCTCATACGGGAGCCAGAGCGTAAACTGTGAATAGCCGGACACGACCGTGCCGATCTTGCCCTCGGCGATGGCCTTTTTCATGCTCATGACGTGCGAACCGAAGCGCATCATGAAGCCCGCCGCGATCTTCACGCCCTTGCGTTCGCAGTAGTCGATGACCGCCTGCCCTTCGTCGGACGTCATGGCCAGCGGCTTTTCGATCAGGATATCCTTGCCGTAATCTGCGGCCAGCTTGGCCTGCTTTGCGTGCAGGACGATGGGCGTGGCGATATAAACGGCGTCGACCTCCGGGTCTGCCAGCAGGTCCTCTTCCTTCGTATAGCCGCGCTTTGCGCCGTATTTCTGACGGATTTTCTCAACCTGCTCGGCATTGATGTCCATGACGGCGATCAGCTCCGCGTTTTCGGCCAGCATCATGCCGGGGATCGTCCTGCGATCCGCAATGCCGCCGGCTCCGATCACGCCCCAACGTAATTTTTTCATATGCTTCGCTCCTTTGCAAATCCATAGACCGCCCGCAGCGGTTTATTTTATTATAGCACGTTCCCGTCATGATGAAAAGAGAATTCTGTATCAAAACAGGGAAATCCAACAAAATCCCACAGAAACGCGCACCCGAATTCGCCGAGGATTTTTGCAAGTTCCCTGCAAATGTCAAAAGCTCCTCTTGCAGTCGGCAAGAGGAGCTTTTCATGTTTACAAGTCCTGATAAACCGCTCTGGCGCCGCCGATGTATTTCGGGCGCGTGCGGGCGCAGAGGATGTTGGCCTCGCCGATCTTTTTGATTGACAGGCGAACGGGGATCGCGACGCGGCGCAGGTGCATACCGATCAGCGTGCCGCCGATATCAAGCCCCGCGTCGGCAACAATGGTTTCGACGAGTACGGGGTCTTTGAAATTGGCCCACGCCGTCATGGCGAACGAGCCGCCCGCGTGCAGCTGCGGGATGGCATTGACGATCTCAAAGCCGTGTGCCTCGGCCACATCGCGCTCAACAACAAGCGCGCGGTTGAGGTGCTCGCAGCACTGCACGGCAAGTTCAATGCCGCGCTCCTGCAAAACGGGATAAATGCCCGCAAACGCGGCCTGTGCGGCCTCAAGGCTCGAACCCTTGCCGATGCGCGCGCCGACCATTTCACTCGACGAGCAGCCGATGACAAACAGCTTGCCGGGCTTCAGCTTCGCAATGTCCAGCAGCTCCGTGACGGCCTGCTTCGCCTGTGCGGTAAGTTCTTCATACATGATTTATTCACCCTTCCAGAATGCCTTATGAATTTCGGGAACCTTGGCCAGCGCGGTGTAGAGCACGACGGACAAAACGATGCCGACGGCGGCCTGCACCAGATTGTTCGGGATCGACGCGGCGGCGGCAAGGCCCTTGCCGAGGATCAGCGCCTTATAGCCGAAGTATCCGGCGACCATGATGACCTCGGACGGCAGCTCGATGAGCGCCAGACGCCAGAACGGGATCTTTTCGCCCGTCTTGAGCATCGGCCGCAGCAGCAGCGCGGCCACCAGCGCCACAAGGCCCTTGATGATAAACGTGCCGGGAACATAATGCGCGTAGCCTGCCAGCAGATCAGCAAGACCGCTGCCGATGCCTGCGGCAAAGAAGCCGTACCACGGGCCGAGCACCAGCCCGGCAAGCAGGCACATCCCCTCGCCGATGTTGGTATACCCGGCAACGGTCGGGAACTGCACCAGCATGGTCGTCACGCAGCACAGCGCGGCAAACATCGCGCTCAGAACCAGCATACGGATGGTTTCGTTTCTCTTTTTCATACCAGAGTACCTCTCTTGTTAAGATACCCTGATTATATCCAATGCTGGTACTATAAAAAGATGCAAAAACAGATATTTTTTTAGGTTCAGATTCAGAACCGCGCCATAATTACGGCGTTTCCCGCGTCGGTTACGGTGTCTGCACCCTCTCCAATGGCGCGGCGCAGGAGCGTGCGCTCGTCCAGACCGCCCTGCCCGTGCAGGACGCGGTACGCGCCCGCGTCGCTGCCGCAGGCAATTTTTGCACCCTGCGCGGCGGCTTTTTTTACGGCGTTCATCTGATAGGCCAGCAGCGGCGTTAAAACCTCGTCCGGAAAACGGCCGCAGCCGATGAGATTGCCGATCGTCACGAGCGTCGGCACCCAGACAGCGCCAGACTCTGCCAGTTGACAAAGCGTTTCATCCGTGAGATACGCGCCGTGCTCGATGGAGTCCACGCCGCCCGCAAGCGCCGCGCGCACGGCCTCGTCGCCGTTGGCGTGGGCCATGACGGAAAAGCCTTCGTCATGCGCGCAGGCGATCATGTCCCGGATCAAGTCCGGCGGCAGAGCCTCGCCGGTCAGCACGCCGTATTGGCTGAAATCCATCAGCCCGGAGATCATGAGCTTGATAAAGTGTGCGCCGCGCGTTTTAGCCTCGCGAACAAGCGCGCGGTATTCGGCAAGCCCGTCAAAGCCGCGTCCGATAAAGCCGCCGTAATGTCCGGTTTTATAAATCGGGAAGCCCGGCGACCGGTAGCGTATGCCGTATTCCGGGGCCAGCTTCGCGGCCAGATCGCACACGCCCCAGCGGTCGCCGCCGTCGCGCAGATAGGAAAACCCCAGCGCCTGATAGTGACCCAGCGTCTGCCGGATCAGTGCCTCCCGCGGCGCCGCTTTATGCCGGGCGATGGCGTCCTTCCAGTTTACGCCGTCCAGCACCATATGAATGTGGCAGTCGACCATTTCCGTTACGTCCTTCCCGGTACGCAGTGCCGCTCGATGGCAAGCGCCGCGCCGTCCTCGTCGCAGGAGGCTGTTACTTCATCGGCAAGCGCCAGAATTTCCGGACACGCATTCGCCATGGCCACGCCGATCCCGGCCATTTTGATCATGCTCCTGTCGTTCAGCCCATCGCCGATTGCCATCGTTGCCGCCATCGGCAGGCCGAGGTAGGCTGTCAGACTCGCAATGGCCTCGCCCTTGTTGGCGTGCGCGTCGTTGATCTCAATGTTGCAGGGCATGGACGTGCTGACACTCAGGCAGGGGAAACGCTCCGCAAGGTCGGTGAGCAGCCTGCCGCGCAGCGCATCGTCCGGTGTGAACAGCTGTAATTTCTGAACGCCCCGGTTCTGCTCCCGCAGATAGGCCTTGAGCTCGTCGACCGGCGTGCGCAGACTGCGCACCATGCGCAGCGAATGATCGATGGGGACAAATGCAGCGGCGTTTTCCTGCATACTGCGCGTCATCCAGCCCCAGTTGTCCTGATAGCAGTCGTAGATCACGGGGAAGCCGTCGAGATACTCCAGGACCCGCAGCGCTGTTTCCAGCGGAATTTCCGCTCTGCTGACAGCCTTTTCCGCGCGGATGTCATAGACCTGCGCGCCGTTGATGGTGATGGCGTAGTGCAGAAACGGCAGCTTCTGAATGACCTCCGGCATACCGGTAAAGAAGCGGCCCGTGGTCGGCACGATCTCGACGCCTGCCTCTGCCGCGGCATAGAGCGCATCGCGGGTGCGCGGCGTCAGCTCCTTTTGGGAGTTCAGCAGTGTGCCGTCCAGATCGAGCGCCATTAATTTCACGGAATTCATTGGAAACGCACCTCGATTCCATGCTTTTCACCCCCATGATACCAGAAGCCCGGCAAAAATGCAAGAAGCGCGTGATTTCCGGCGAAGACTGTGATAGAATAGACGCAGAAATCCCTTGCAGGAGGAAATTTATGCTGATATCCGCAGAGCATCTTTCCATCAATTTCGGCAGCCGTCAGCTGCTGGACGATGTGGATTTTTATCTGAACGAGGGCGACAAGACCGGCGTGATCGGCATCAACGGCACCGGAAAGTCGACATTTTTGAAGGTTTTGGCCGGAAAGCTCCAGCCGGACGGCGGGACGATCGCCCGCAAGCCGAATTTGCAGGTCAGCGTGCTTGCACAGAATCCGGATATGCGAGATGAGCTGACCGTTCTGGAGCAGGTCTTTGCCAGCATGCCGCCGGAATTCCGGCAGCTGAACGAATACGAGGCCAAGCGTATGCTGACGCAGCTCGGTCTTGCGGACACCGACCGGCGGATCGGCACGCTTTCGGGCGGCGAACGCCACCGTGCGGCCCTGTGCGCAGCGCTCATCCACCCGGCGGACGTGCTGGTGCTCGACGAGCCGACGAACCATCTGGATACCGAAATGGTGCAGTGGCTGGAGGACTGGCTGAAAAAATTCCGGGGCGGGCTGGTCATGGTCACGCACGACCGGTATTTTTTGGAGCGCGTCGTGAACCACATCACAGAGCTTTCGCGCGGGAAGCTCTACCACTACGAGGCCAATTACTCCCGTTATCTTGAGCTGCGGGAGCAGCGCGCGCAGATGGCGGAGGCGTCCGAGCGCAAGCGACAGTCCATCCTGCGTGTCGAGCGCGAATGGATCCTGCGCGGCTGTCAGGCCCGGAGCACGAAGAGCAAGGAGCGCATTCAGCGCTATGAGGAGCTGAAGGACCAGAAGGCCCCTGAGCGCGACAGCACAGTGCAGCTTTCGGCGGCATCGAGCCGCCTCGGCAAAAAGATCATCACACTGGAGCACATCTCCAAGGGCTATGACGGGCGGACGATCTTCCGTGATTTTTCCTACGGCCTTCTGCGCAGCGACCGCATCGGCATCGTGGGCCGAAACGGCGCGGGCAAATCGACGCTCCTGCGCGTGCTCGCGGGCGAGCTTCCGCCGGACAGCGGCACGGTCGAGCTGGGCGAGACGGTCAAGATCGGTCATTTTTCGCAGGAGGGCCGGGAGCTGGATCTGAACCAGCGCGTATACGACTTCATTTATAGCGTCGCCGCGCAGGTAAAAACGGACGAGGGCACATTCTCCGCCAAGACCATGCTGGAACGCTTCCTGTTCCCGCCTGATCTGCAGCAGACCACCATCGGTCGTCTGTCCGGCGGCGAACGGCGGATACTCTATCTGCTGTCCATCCTCATGGCGGCACCCAACGTGCTGCTGCTTGACGAGCCGACGAACGATCTGGACATTACGACGCTTTCCATTCTGGAAGACTATCTGCAGGGCTTCCCCGGCCCCATCATCGCCGTCTCGCACGACCGCTTTTTCCTTGATAAGCTGGCGGATACCATCTTCGAGGTGCGCCCGGAGGGCCGCGTCGACGTGTTTACCGGCAACTGGTCCGACTGGGCGCGCAAGCGGACGCCGCCGGAGGAAAAGAAGCCTGAAAAGCAGGAAAAGCCCGCCCCGGAACGTCCGCGCGAGAAGAAGCTGAAATTCTCCTACAACGAGCAGCGGGAATTTGACACGATCGACAGCGTGATCGCGGAGCTGGATGCGCAGCTGTCTGCGTGCCGGCAGGAGCAGGAGTCCTGCGGCAGCGACTATGTCCGCTTGCAGGCGCTCACGGCCGAGCAGGAGCGCCTGACGGCAGAGCTGGACGCGAAAACAGAGCGCTGGGTCTACCTGAACGACCTGAAGGAGCGCATTGACGCGCAATAGAAATATTGCACAAATTTTCCCTCAGGCCGTATACGGATCCGGGACAGAGTGCTATAATATAGACAGAAGGAAACGGAAAGCTTTGCGGTTCGGATGAAGAAGAGGAGGCTTCTCTATGAATCTGAAAACGATCAAGGTTCTGCTGTTCACGCTGCTCGCGCTGACGCTGGCCAGCTTTCTTATTGGCTGCGGCGTGTCCAAGCCGGTGTATTTTCTGTTTACGGCGCTGTTCGCCATCGGTTACGCAGCCGTCTGGCTGCTGTGCTGGCGCTGCCCCTTCTGCGGCGAACGCCTCGGCCGCAGCGACGGCGAGACCTGCCCGCACTGCGGCAAAAGCCTTCTCGCACCCCGCGGGCACCAGACCTGAGTGCGGGATATGATTGAACTGCTGCGATTCTTGTAGGGGCGGACGCCTCTGTCCGCCCGCAGAATGCATCGCTTTTATGGAAATCTACGGCAAATCCGCAACATTTTCGGGCCGACAGAGTCGTCGGCCCCTACGGAGCGTTGTGCAAATTTACAGCTGCCCATCGGGCGGAGCAGAGCCCCGCCCCTACCAACTGCATACATTTTCGCACGCTGGGAGAAGCAATTGGGTACTGCATCAGCCTGAGAGTTGATTTGTTCCAAAAGGTCGACAACAGTAAACTTATATGCTACAATAAGTTTATGATAGTAAACCTTTTGGGTATCCTCTGTTTTTGTATGTTTGTACGAATTTGTTGTTGATTTTTTTGCGAATTTTTGTTACAATTTAAATAGTTCCCGTAGAGTAACATCGCCACGCTATGAAAAGGAGGTAGTTTTGTGCGAAAGTTTGTATCACTTATTCTTTGCCTGTCTATGTTATCCGCTTTACTCTGCGCCCCCGCCTCAGCAGCATCTCACACCTCTACAGACCCCACCAGTACATATGTACAACTAAGCGACGGCACTTACCTCATCGCAAATGACCTTCCTGACGGCAATGCAAAATTTTCAATTACTAATAGCCACGGTGATATCCTTGCTGAGTCTTACCTCGATCGTTCTAGCCAATCCATCTACAATACTGACTTACGAACTGGAAATAATGAGGTTGTCACTGTCCCTGCAAAAAACCAGCTACATACGTCTAACAAAGCGGTCACACCCAAAGGTTCAGATATTCCAATCGGCTTTACCTACCGTGGCAAAATAACATATAACTTTTACGGAAGTACCGACCACGTTGTGGGTACAAGAGCGCTGAACATCTACTATGATTACAACTCCTATTTAAGTTCCCGTTACAATGTCGCCGGTGTATATCAAAATATTGCTTCTTTTGCATCGTTAATCGCTTCTCTCTTGACTCTGCCTGCGGCTATTGCCTCCAGTTCTGCAGCTGTCATTCTCGAGCGTTTTGGCTTCGCAACAGGCGCAATCAGTTTCTTGATTCCAGACCATTATGTTAGGTGCAATGAAACTGAAATTACATGGATTGGACAGGTGACCGATTTTCCAGACGTATATGCTACAATATCCGGAAGCAAGTACGTTCTTACAGAAGAAGGTTATGAATCCCAAATCTATACATCTGGTGATTTTTGGCCGACCTCCTCTTACACTAATCGAAACACCAACTTTGCGGTAAAGATCTATTGGACCGTTTTAGGCCAAGACACTTTGGAAATCGTCAGTTGGAGTTAAGTGTCATGCGTCCATATCTTTGCCTACAGCTTATTATTTCTCTGGCTTTGCTTCTATGTATTCTCTTGTCTGATTTTGGAATTCTATTTCAATCGTCAAACACAACTGCACGAATTCTCCTGCACATAAGTACTATTATTCTCATTGCTTCTACAGTGATCCAATTACACACAAGAAAATAAACACAAAATGCAAGTGTCGGTTGAACGCAGGCACTTGCATTTTGTATTCAAATGGTTCAGCACTCAATTTCTCTTAAACATTCTGCCACTTCAACTTTGCGCTTGTTCATAATGAACTATCGTCTCACGTTTGTCAGATAACTGTTGCTTGATCGTTCTCGCATGGAGAGCTTGGGCCGCGGCTAGAGAGGCATGGTCCATGTCAGACTTTCTGGATACCGCGCAGGCGCACCCGGAAATCTGTTCCGTCTTTGCACAGGACGATGGAGCGTCCATGATTCAGACGCTGCTTCTCTATGCGCCGGATGCCTTTATAGACTATGACGCGGCACAGGCAGGCTTCGACTCTCCTGAGTTTCTCCGCCTGCTGGAGCTTGCAAAGCGCCAGACACAGCCGGAGGCGGAATCGCCGCGCGAAGCGCTGCTGACCGGTCAGACGCTGCTGGAACAGCTGATGTTCGGACGCGCGCAGGAGTTTGAAGCGGAATACGCGGATGGCCTGAACGAGCTTTCGTTCCCCGGCTTTCCGGGTGCGGGACGCGCCAGCTTTTATCTGACGCTTCCGATGGCCATCCCGGTCAACGCGCAGGAAAAGGAAGGGGCATGGGCGTTCCTGAAGCTCCTGATCACCGAGCCGCTTTACGCCGCACGAAGCCGCGGCGGCTGGCTGCCAGTATAGTCAGATTTTGAGAAAAAGACGGCGGCCATGACGGATACTGATGCACAGCGGCTTCTGCGTGAATTACAGGCGGAGGCCGTGTCCGTGTTCGAGTACGATGCCGCCGTTTCCGGCATCCTTGCCGACGAGCTGCCGTATTATTTCGCGGAGGAGCAGTCCGCCGGACAGATCGCAGACCGCATCCAGCGCCGCGTTCAGCTGTACCTTGAAGAAACCCGTCGCTGAATCACGCGGATTTCGGTGTTGTGCTGAAACGCGCAGAATGATATAATGGATCCATAAAGGGCTGCGTCAAGCTGCCATTCCGCCTGCATCTGCGGGCGCTGTGAAAGGACAAACCCGATATGACAGAACGAGAAAAACGAGTACAGTGGTTTCAGAATGCGCGTTTTGGTATGTTCCTGCATTGGGGCCTCTATGCCATCCCCGGACGCGGCGAATGGTATATGAGCAACGCCAGAATCCCCGCCGAACAGTACGAGCGTTATATGCAGGAATTTACGGCAAAGGCCTACGATCCCAGAGACTGGGCCCGCCGCGCAAAGCGGGCCGGAATGCAGTATGTCGTCCTGACGGCCAAGCATCACGACGGCTTCTGCCTGTTTGATTCCAAGCTGACGGATTATAAGAGCACGAACGCCCCCTGTGGGCGCGATCTTGTGCGGGAGTTTGTGGACGCGGTGCGCGCCGAGGGCCTCTGCGTGGGCCTGTATTACTCCCTGCTCGACTGGCACCACCCGGATTTCCCGAAATACAACGACCCGATCCATCCCATGCGCGGAAATCCGGCCTATCAGGATGAGAAAATCGACTTTGACCGTTATCTTGCCTATATGCACGGGCAGATCGAGGAGCTGGTCACGAACTATGGAAAGATCGATATCCTCTGGTTCGACTATTCCTATGGCGAACTGCGCGGCGAGGCATGGAAGGCGACGGAGCTGATGCAGATGGTGCGCCGCCATCAGCCGGACGTCATCGTCGATAACCGTCTGGAAACCAGCGGCGAGGGCTTCGGCAGCCTTGTTACGGAGCAGCCCGCGTATTACGGCGGCGATTTTGTCAGCCCCGAGCAGCTTCTGCCGCCTGAGGGCATCCGCAATGTCCGCGGCGAACGCGTCCCGTGGGAGCTTTGCGCGACCATGAACAACAATTGGGGATATACGCCCTATGATGCGTGCTACAAGCCTGCGTCCATGCTCGTCCGCAAGCTGGTCGAGTGCGTCAGCAAAGGCGGCAATATGATCCTGAACGTCGGCCCGGACGCGAACGGCCGCTTCCCGGCGCAGAGCTGCGAAATTCTGGACGAGATCGGCGCGTGGATGGCAGTAAACAGCGAAAGCATTTATCACTGCGGCAGCGCCGGCGTGCCGAAGCCGGACTGGGGCTGGTACACGAAGAAGGAAGGCCGCATCTACGCGCACGTTCTGGAAGCCCCGCTTGGGCCGCTGGCGCTGACGGGTCTTGCGCCGGAGCGCATCGGCGCGGTGCGGCGGCTTGCCGACGGCAGCGAGGTCATTCGCGGCGAAAGCTGGGTCACAAATGCCTACGAGGGCCT